>Ga0307426_1000395_pt1 | contig 30122 bp, 22 predicted proteins | sample SalMarWE160340MG_FD_202165 | JGI IMG/M metagenome (GOLD analysis project Ga0307426, IMG submission 202165) | Salt marsh sediment microbial communities from the Plum Island Ecosystem LTER, Massachusetts, United States - WE1603-40 | ecosystem: Environmental > Aquatic > Marine > Intertidal zone >...
GGTGTCGACCACGGCGTAGTAGCTTTCCACACCGGGGATCGGGAAGTCGACGAAACGGGTGGTACCCGCTTCCAGCTGCAGGGGAGCGAATGCATCCAGCAGGTCCTCCGTGCCGGCCATGGGGGAGTCGCTGCGGAACAGGAGGAGATCCCTGTCGGGGTTAGAGGTCTCGAAGTGGACCTGCACCGAGTCATCCACGACCTCAGCCTGGATACCCGTAATGCGAGCGGCCGCGTTTTCCGCGGGCGGCGGAACCGATACCCGGACTCCCCGGGAGGTCTTGTTCCTGAAGGGGACGAACAGTTCCCGGACCGTACCGCTTGCCTCTTGTATGAGCACCGCATAGTAGTACGGCCCCGCCTCCGGGGGGGTGTCTTCGTAGCTCTGTTGATCGGCGGGCAGCCTGGCGATGAGCACGGCATCGTTCAGGTTGTCTTGATCGATCTCCGAGGAATGCCGATACAGGAGTATCGTGCCCTGAAGGTTTCTGGGATTACGCCAGGTAACGAGAATCCTGGACTCGTCGGCTTTGGCTTTGAGCTTGGATACAAAGGGAACGAAGTCTTGTCCGGCCGCTTCCTGGCTGAAACCCGCGGAGGCGACGAGCAGGAGTAGAAGAAGCGGGAGTACTTTCTTCATACACGTTACTCATCGGCTCAAGATTTTCATAGTTTGACACAAAATAGGAGAATCTTTAAACTTAATCAAGATGTTCGTAGCAGTTGCATGCGATTTGGGCAGCGAAGATCATCAAAGAAGAGTACATTCCAGCCTGGTGGAGTACGGATTCAAAAAGGTGCATGAAGGTCTGTACGAATCCCTCACGATAAACGATTCCGGCCTGCTTCGTCTGAAGAGGGAGTTGGATCGATTGACCGACAGCTATGACAGCCTGCGTTTCTACCAGTATCCGATGGAAAACACTCTGGTGATCTCCGTCCTCAAAGAGAAGAAGTGGCGAAAAACCGTCGTAAGCACAAACAGGCGAGAGAGCCCCTGACCGTAGATCTACCCCGTCGATCGGTTCTGCAAACAAGGAAGGAGCGGAGATGTTAGAGGAACTTCGAGCGGAAATTTCCAAACTAGAGGGCGATATAGAAGAATCCTGGAGGTATCTTTGACCCCGGGGGGTTGACCGAAAAGATCCAGTCCCTGGAACAACAGTCCGGGGTGGCTGATTTCTGGCAGAATCGGGAACACGCGGAAAGTACCCTGAGCACCCTCAAACGTATGCGGGACACCTATGATCCATGGAAGGAGCTGAAACTGCACTTCCAGGAGGTGAAGGAGCTGTACGATCTGGCGGTGGAGGAGGATGACGAATCCGTTGCCGAGGAGATCGCCGTAAGCCTCGGGAGCTTGAGGGCCACCTATGAGCAGCTTAAAGTGCTGCAGTTGCTGGGTGAGGAGAATGATCCGCTCTCCGCCTTCCTGACAATACACTCCGGCGCCGGTGGTACGGAGGCCTGCGATTGGGTGAGCATGCTCCTGCGCATGTACACGCGTTGGGCTGAAAGGCACGGCTGCCGCAGCGCGATCCTCGATATATTGGAAGCGGAGGGGGGGATCAAGAGTGTGACCGTGGAGATTACCGGGGAATACGCATACGGTTTTCTGAAGAGCGAGACGGGGATCCACAGGCTGGTTCGGATATCTCCCTTCGATGCCTCAAGCAGGAGGCACACCTCCTTCGCCTCCGTTTTTGCCTCGCCGGTGATCGATGATACCATCGAGGTGGAGGTCAAAGCGGAGGATCTGCGAATAGACACCTACAGGGCCGGCGGAGCCGGCGGGCAGCACGTGAACAAGACGGATTCGGCGGTGCGCATCACCCATCTACCGACGGGGATCGTGGTACAGTGTCAAAACGAGCGCAGTCAGCACAAGAACAAAGCCATGGCTATGAAGGTGCTTCGCTCCCGGCTGTACGAGCATTTCAGAGAACAACAGGATGCCGAGAGGGAGAAGCAGGAGAGCGAGAAGAAAGATATCGCCTGGGGCAACCAAATCCGCTCCTACGTGTTTCATCCGTATTCGCTGGTGAAGGACCACAGGACCAAGGTGGAAGCGGGCAATGTCCAGGCCGTAATGGACGGGGATATCGATCGGTTCATCGAAAGCTATCTCATAACCAACTCGGGAGCCAGGCAGCCGTGGGCATAAACGTCATTATTGCCGATGACCTGAAGTTCATTAAGCTGGTGCTGCGGCAGTTGGTCGAGAAAGCCGGTTTCCGTGTGGTGGGGGAAGCCTCCAACGGAGAGGAGGCCGTTGAGCTGTATCAGGATAAACGCCCGGACGTGGTGCTCATGGATATCACCATGCCCAAGATGGATGGCCTGACTGCGCTGAAAAAGATCCTGGAGCTCGATCCGGAAGCCAAGATCATCATGTGTTCGGCCCTCGGGCAGCAGAGTCTGATCGTCCAGGCGCTCCAGCTGGGCGCCAAGGACTTCATCGTCAAACCCTTCCGTGAAGAACGGGTGATCACCGCGATTAAGCACGTCCTCGATATCGAATGAAAAGCGTCCTGATTCTGCTGCTTGCCGTTGCCTGGTCTCCCGTCTGGGCCCAGGAACCCACCCTGGCCGATCAGCGGCCGGACTGGGCAATCGGGGTCGCTGCCTTCGAAGGCAAGGACTTGAGCCCGGAAAATGTCTACCTGACCCGCAGTTTTCCCCTCCTGCTGCGGGAACGCCTCGAGGCGATCCCGGAACATTATTTCAGCGAAGCCGAAGTACTGGCCTACCGAAGGCAAATTATCCAGGAAGAACGAAATCGTCTGGTTAAAGAGGTAGGTGCAGATCGTCGTGCCCGGGATGAGCTGTTCTTCACCAGCGATTCGCCGGCCGCGCAGGCAGCCGTCTATGAACAGCGTATCGCCGACAACCTCCAGGCCATCCGGGAGCTGCAGGAACTGGACCCCGAACAGATAGCCTTTCCCCGGAGCAAGCCCCTTCGTTTCGTCTCCGGAGCTGATGGACAACTGGTGTTCGACAGAGAGGTGCTCAGCCCGATTCAGCTGGCAAAACAGCAGGATCTGGATGTCCTGCTCTGGGGACGTTTCCAGGAGGTGCAGGGCTTTATCTACTTCGAAATTTCTCTGTTCAGCGCCGTCCTCGGGGAACCGGTGTTCACCTACAACGATGCCGCCGCCGCGGTCGAGCTCTACGAGTTGTCCGACGAGCTGATCGTGGAGCTTGCCACCGTACTCTGGGGGCGGGATTGGAGTTCCCTGACGGTGCAGACCGTACCGGAGGGTGCTTCGGTTTGGATCGACGAGGTGTTCCAGGGGCGCACGCCCCTGAGCATCCCATATCTGCTGCCCGGCGGCAAAGAGATGCGCCTGGAACTGCCGGGGTATCGGACGGTCCTACGGCCGATAGAACTTTCCCCGTACGCCAAAGAGCTGCAGCAGATCACCCTGGCCCCCGAACAGCGCGAATTCTTTACACTGGACAGCAATCCACCGGGCGCGGCGGTCTACGGGGGCTCGGAGTGGCTTGGCACCACACCCCTGAGTATCGAAAAACCGGAGGAGCTCAGCCGTTTCCTTCTGCGTCGGGAGGGGTACCTCGATTTTCCGCTGTACGCCTACCCGACGACGGGGCAGACCATAACCGCCGATCTGCTGCCCGACAAAGTGGATCCCGCGGAAATCCAGGACCGCAGGCGGAACGAATTGTACAGGGCCTTCGCGGCCTTCGCCCTTTCCATCCCCTTCCCGGTGTTCGTGGCGGACTACTGGACCGGGTATACCGTACAGGGAGAGCAGGCCACCGCCGACGCGCTTTCCTATGCCTACTTCGCGACCCTCGGCCTCAGCAGCGGGTTGTTCGTGAACCTCATGGTGCGTCTGATCCGCTATCTCAAAGCGGCGGACCGGAAAGCCTGAAAGCGGGATGGTGGACGGATGAACAGAAGATCCCTGGGCGCCAGGCTTCGAGACCTGTTCGGATCACAGGACCAGGATTTTTACGAGGAGCTGGAGGATATTCTGATCGAAGGAGACATCGGTCCGGCCACCGCCGCCGGGATCATCGACGTGGCCAGAGCAGAGATCCGCGGCAGAAGCTCGAGAGACAGGGATCGATTTTTCCAACTCCTCAAAGCGCAGCTGGGAGAGAATCTCCGGCTGGAACCGCTGGAGCCTGTGGAGGGCAGTGTCAACCTGATCCTGGTGCTGGGCGTCAATGGCGTGGGCAAAACCACCACGATCGCCAAACTCGCCCATTGCTTCGCGACACAGAGGCACAAGAGGGTGATCCTGGCCGCGGCGGACACCTTCCGTGCGGCTGCAATCGACCAGCTCGTGGTGTGGGGGAAACGGCTGGCCGTACCCGTGGTGCGTCAGGATCCGGGTTCCGATCCGGGGGCGGTGGTGTTCGATGCCATCTCCAGCGCCGTAGCCAACCGGATCGACCTGATCATCGCGGACACCGCGGGGCGGATGCACAACAAGGTCCATCTGGTAAGGGAGTTGGGGAAGATCGACAAAATCGCCTCCAACCGCCTGCCGGCCTCCGCGTACAAGAAAGTGCTGGTCATCGATGCCACCACCGGCCAGAATGCCTTACGCCAGGCCGAGGTGTTTCATGAGGCGATCGGGGTGGACAGCATCATAGTGGCGAAGTACGACTCCACGGCCAAAGGAGGAATCGTTGTGGCTATAGCCAGAGATCTGGGCATCCCCTTCTCCTTCATCGGCGTCGGGGAAAAACCGGGTGACCTGGAGCCCTTCGACAGGGATTCGTATCTCAACCGTCTGCTCGAGGTGCAATGATTGCGAAGCTGCTCCTGGTCGTGATCCTGTCGGCACCAGCCCTTCTTTGCGCTCAGGATTCCGGCACGATCCGGTACTACATCTCCAACGACCTCGGTATGGCTTTGGAGGAAATCGGCTGGTACCGCCGGGAGGAGTTCCCCCATATTCTGGTTGTCCGGACAGAGGGGACTCGGGAGATCCGCAGCCTGCTCTATGAAGGGGAAGAGTTGCAACGCTGGGAACGGGATCCCGCAGAAGAACGGGTCTACCGGGGTTCGGAACTCCAGCAGCGCCGAAGGTACGATAAAGAGGGTCGACTGATTGAGGAGCAGCTGTATTCCGGCGGAAGCTTGAGTCAGCGCACCCTCTACTACTACAACCGGGATCTCCTGGAGCGTACCGAAACCTTCGATGCCGACGGTCTGTTGCTCTACCGTGATTACTACAGGCTGTCCCCCGACGGACGGCTGCGCCGGGTGACCCGGGAGCAGGAGGATCGTCAGGAGGACCAGCGCCTGGCCCTAGGAGACGGAGCCCGGGGAGTGGAGGAGGAGCGTTACGGCAACAACAGGGAACAACGGATAAACCGCTACGATCAGGAGGGCAGGTTCATAGAGCGGGAGTACTGGTACGAGGGGCAGTTGCTGGAGAGGGAGCGTGTCCAATACCGTGGTGAGGGTGAGCTGCGCTTGAGCTCCCGGCTGGAGGAATTCTCTCCTGAGCGCACGACCTTGAACAGCTACGACGAGGAGGGAAGGCTCGTCCTAATCGAGGTAAGCGAGGGGGGGGAGGAGATCGAGCGGACCGTTCACCAGAGGGACGAGCGGGGCAGGATAGTTGAAACAACGAAGAGGGGACCTCGGGGGATCGAAAACTGGCGCTTCGAATACGGCTCGGAGGAGGAACCGGTGCGGGAGGAGTACCGCCTGCGGGGCGCATTGGAGCGTATCACCCTGTACTCCACACAGGAGCAGTTGCGGGTGGAGGAGCTGTACCGTGAGGGACGGCTGTTCATGAGGGTGCACTACCGATCCGAACAGAAGGTGATGGAGGAGTTTATAAGCGACGGAGAGGTCGTGCGGGTGCGGGAGTTTCAATGAGGTCCCGATTCATCTCTTTCATGGGTCTGCGCTATTTCCGTTCCAGACGGCGGGGGGTGGGCGGTACCTCGACGCTGTTGGCGATCCTGGGTGTCGCGGTCGGAGTGATGGCCCTCACCGCGGTCATGGGGGTCATGAACGGATTTCAACTGGGTTTCATAGAGAGCATCCTGGAGATCAGCTCCTATCACTTGCAGATCCGGGGTCTGACCGACCGTTCAGCCTCGGAAATGCTCGAATCTCTGCGCAGGCTGCCCGCTGTACGATCGGCGGTGCCCTTCACCGAGCATCAGGTGATCATGGAAGGCAGATTCGCCGATCCCCGGGGCTGTCTGATCCGCGGACTACCAGCCGACATTCGGCGGCTCGATCCCTCTTTTTTTCAAACCCTGGATGTCGTGTCCGGAAATTTCGCGCTGGAGCAGCCGGGAGCGATCGTTTTGGGGGCCGAGCTTTCCCGGCATCTGGGTGTGGGGGTCGGAGACGTGGTATCGATCCTGTCCCTGCAGGGCACCTCCCTGGGGGAGCTGGTGCCCGCCAGCCGCTTCTATCAGGTGGTCGGGCTGTTTCGAAGCGGATACTACGAGTTCGACCTCGGTTGGGCTTTTTTCTCCCTTGAAGAGGGGGTGGCGCTGGAGGGCAACAGTGGAACGCCGATGACCATTGGGGTCAAGATCCAAAACCGCTTTCGGGATCAACAGGCGATGGCGGCGATTCGAAAGATCCAGCCCGGACAGGACTTTCAAATCGTCAGCTGGAGGGAATTCAACCGGGCTTTCTTCGGCGCCCTGCGCATGGAGAAGATCATGATGACCGTTCTGATCGGGCTGATTTTCGTCGTCGTCGGCTTCAACATCCACCACAGCCTGCGCAGGGCGGTTCGGGAGAGATACGAGGAGATCGGGGTGCTCAAGGCTCTCGGGGCTTCGGATGTGGCGGTGCGCAGGATTTTCCTTCTCGAGGGGCTGCTGATCGGCGCGATCGGCGCGTTCGTCGGACTGCTGCTCGGACTGCTGATATCCGCCAACATCAACGCCGTGTTCGACTTTGCCGAGTTGGTTGTCAACGCCGCGATCTCCTTTGTGGACCTGTTGCTGTACCCCCTTCTGCAGTCCCCGGGCGGCAGGTTCTCCCTGTTCTCACCGGCCTACTTCTACATCACCGAAGTGCCGAGCACAGTGCTGTTGCGGGAGGCCGTGCTGATCGCAATTTTTGGCGTGTTTGCTCCCACCGTGGCCGCTGCCGCGGCGGCGTCCCGGGTGAAGGAGGTGCGTCCTGCGGAGGTGCTGCGTTATGAGTGAATCCGTCCCGACCGTCCTGGAGGTTCGAGGGGTGAAAAAGGTGTTCCGCAGCGGAACTGAGGATCTGGTCGTATTCGAGGAGGTGAGCTTCTCCGTACCCCGGGGCCGGACGGCGGTGATCGTGGGGGAGAGCGGTTCGGGAAAGACGACCCTGCTGAACCTGATCGGCGCTCTGGACTTCTGCACCGCCGGACGGATCGTTTTCAACGGTTTCGACATTACCGAACAGAGGGAGGAGAACCTCATCGAGTTTCGCTCCAGACAACTGGGGTTTATCTTTCAGTTCCACTATCTGCTGAAAGATCTCACAGCCCTGGAAAACGTCCTGGTTCCCGCCCTGATCGCCCGGGTGCCCCGGGCCCGGGCCGGCCGGCGGGCTCAGGAGCTGCTGGCCCGGGTCGGTCTGACGGCCCGGGCCGGTCACTACCCCGTGCAGCTTTCCGGAGGAGAGCGGCAGCGGGTGGCCGTGGCCCGGGCCCTGATGAACGATCCCCATCTGATCCTGGCCGACGAACCGACGGGAAACCTCGACGAGCGCAACTCCCAGGCGATCCAGGAACTGCTCTTCGAGCTGGTGAGATCCTACGGGAAGTCGATGATCCTGGTGACCCATGCCGCCGACCTGAGTGAGCTGGGGGATGAGCACTTCCTGCTGGAACACCGCAGGCTGAGGAGGTTGTAATGGCCCCCGGCCGCACCCTCTGGACAACCCTGGGCCTGCGGACCTTCGTTTCCCGGCGGGGAAGGATCTCCGGTCTCCTTTTCGGCAGCATCGTCGGCATCGGCCTGAGCCTGATCCCGTTGGTCGTCGTGCTGGAGGTCGCCGACGGGATGATCGAGGGGATCACCCGCCGCTATCTGGAGGTGGGGACGTATCACCTGCAGATAAGCCTGGCCGGGGACGCCGATCTGGAAAGGTACGAGATACTGGCCGAGCAGCTGCGGGGCAAGGCCGGTGTCACCCGGGTCATCACCGAACGGCAGGGCATGGGCCTTCTGTATACCGATTCCGAGCGGGGGGCGGTGACTGTCAGGGCCGTGCCCCCGACCCTGTACCGGGAAGATGAGGATTTTCGCAGGTATTTTCGGATCGTGGAGGGATCTTTCGACCTGGACAGCCCGCAGGCCATCCTCGTGGGCAGGGAGATCGCCCGTAAGTTCGGGGTGCGCGTCGGGGACCCTGTCAAGCTGCTGACGATGGTCTCGACCTCCCTCGGACGGAGTTTGCCGCGGGTGAGCTCTTTCAAGGTTACCGGTATCTTTACCACGGAGTATCAGGAGCTGGATAAACTCTGGACCTACATCCCCCTGAGTACCGCTCCGCGGGTGATGCCCGGAAGCGGCTTCTCGACATTTCTGGGGGTGAAGGTCAAGGATCCCTTCCAACGCATTGATGTCCAGCTGCGCACCCTGGAGGCGGATCTTCCCGAAGAGGTTCAAGGCGCAAGCTGGTATGATCTGGAGAGAGCGAACTACAAGTCCTTCCAGACCACCAGGGCGCTGCTGGTCTTCGTGATGGCCCTGATCGTGGCCGTGGCTACCATCAACATTTCCTCCAGCTTGATCATGGTGGTCATCGAAAAAACCGAGGAGATCGGCATCCTGAAGGCGATGGGAGCCGATCCTCGGGATATTACCCGCACCTTCGTTCTCACAGGCCTGTGCGTCGGCCTGGTCGGGGTGGTGCTGGGCTTGGGCCTGGGTTTGACCGTGGCTGTGAACATCAATTCCATACTCGCCGGTGCGGAGCTGCTGGTGAATTGGCTGGTTTTTGCTGCCCGGTGGCTCCTCTCTCCGATCGTCGCGGTGCAGAGTTCGGCCCCGGTGCGCCTCTTCAATGCGGAGTTTTACCTGGAGGAGATACCGATCCGTGTCAAGGTTGTCGAGCTGTTCTCCGTGTCCGCGGCTTCCCTAATGCTCTCGGCTACGGCGGCTTTTTTCCCGGCCAGGGCGGCGGCCCGCATCAAACCCCTTGAAGTGTTACGGAAAATTTGATTTTGTGTGTATAATTATAATAATGAAATGTGAAATCTGCGGTGCCCGAAAAGCGGTGATCCATATCCAGCAGGTCATCGGCAAGGAAAGGGTGGATCTCCACCTGTGCGAAGAGTGCGCTCTGGAGAGGGGCATAAGCGGAGAGGGGGAGCACGTGGAGCTGTCCATCTCCAACATGCTGAACGGTCTCCTGGACATCCGCGATCTGAAGGAGAGAAAAAAGGCGATGTGCCCGCAGTGCGGATCGAGCTGGGAATTGATCCAAAAGCGGGAGAAGCTGGGGTGTGCGGAGTGCTACAGCACCTTCAGCCGGGAGATCCATTTTCTCCTCGAAAAGATGGGTGCCCAGTCGATCCATCGGGGAAAGCTGCCCAAGGGTTTGAGCACCTACAAGAGGTACCTGGTCGACGTGGTGAAACTCAAAGAAGGACTCCGGGAGGCGCTCAAAAAAGAGGACTATGAGAAGGCGGCGCGGATTCGCGACCGTATACGGGAAATGGAAAACTCTTCGGAGGAGGGTTGATGCGTATTGACAGGGGTTGGTTCAGCTCCCCCGGCTCCGACGATGATGTCGCGGTTTCCAGCCGAGTGCGGCTGGCCCGCAACCTGCTGGGAATCCCCTTTCCGCCGACCCTGAGCAAAGAGGAGGAGGAGCAGGTCCAGCGTCAGGTTGTCGATGCCTTCTCGGAACTTTCCGAACCCTTTGATCCGATCTATCTGGATCGGCTTTCAACTCTGGAACGGACGATCCTGCTGGAACAGAACATCATCTCTCAGGATTTCTGCGTCTCTCCGAACAAGCTGGTGCTTCTGGGGCAGGACGGCAGGGTCAGCGCCATGGTCAACGAGGAGGATCATCTGCACCTGGCCTGCCTGGATACCGGTCTCTGCCTGCGGGAGGTGTACCGGGCGGCGGATGATCTGGACAGCCGCCTGGAGGACAGGCTGCACTTCGCCGCCTCGATCGAATGGGGCTATCTGTCCTCACGGCTGGAAAATGCCGGAACGGGCCTGCGGGCCTCGGTGATGCTGCACATGAGCGCCCTGGCCGGCGACGGGACGATCGGCTGGGTTTTGAAGCGGATAAACCAGATGGGATTGCAGATCAAGGGATACTGGGGAGACGGGGACAACTCCCTCGGTGACATGTACCAGATCTCGAATCCCCTCTCCATCGGCCTGCGGGAGAAGGAGATACTGGCTTCCGTGGAAGAGGCGGCCCGGGAGATGGTGGAGTACGAGCGCAAGGCCCGGGAAGAGATGATGGCGAGCCGCCGTATCGAGCTGGAGGATCGGGTGCACCGGGCTTTCGGCGTTTTGAGCTCCTGCCGCCTGGTCTCCTCTAAAGAGGCGATAACACTACTGTCCACGGTCCGTCTGGGAATCAGCCTGGGAATCATCGATAAACCGCAAAACCAGGTGATCACCACCCTGATGATCCAGGCTCAGAAGGCGCATGTTCAAAAAAGTCTGGACCAAACGGATGACGATGCAGATAATAAATTAGTAGATTATACGCGAGCAAAATTGATACGGCAGGCCCTGCTGGGGCGTGTCCGGGAGGACAACGATGTTTAAGGGTTTAACCCAGCGCGCTCAAAAGATACTGACGGTACTGGCCCAGGAAGAGGCGAAGCGGTTTCACTCCGATCAGCTTCTGCCTGAGCATATAATAATCGCCCTGCTCAAGGACGGGGAGGGTGTTGCGGTCAAGGCGTTGCAGAAGGCCAAGGTGGACCTCGGTGAGATGCAGCTGGAAATAGAGCATTCCCTGCCGATGGGCAAGGGAGGGCTTATCCTGGGGGATGTTCCCCCTTCGAAGAGAGGAAAAAAGATCCTGGAGGACTCCGCCGCCGAAGCCCGGAACATGGGCCACGAGTACATTGGAACCGAACACCTGCTTCTTGCCTCCAGCCAGGAGAAGGAAAGTGCGACGGCCCTCTATCTGACTCGTCACAAAGTGGATTCCGGCAAGCTACGGGAGCTGATCATCCAGATCAACGGTCTCGGTGATCTGAACCAACAGGTACAGCAGAAGAGAAAGAGCCAACCCCTGGCCAGGAAGGCCACGCCCACATTGGACGAGTTCAGCCGAGATCTGACCAAGCTGGCCCGGGAGAACAAGCTGGATCCGGTTATCGGCAGGACCCGGGAGATCCAGCGGGTGGTTCAAATACTGGCCCGGCGTACGAAGAACAACCCGGTTCTGATCGGAGAGCCCGGGGTGGGCAAGACGGCCATCGTCGAAGGTCTGGCTCAGCGGCTGGTGACCGGGGACGTGCCCGAGGCACTGGCCGGGCGCCGGGTGCTGACTCTGGACCTGGCCTCCCTGGTTGCCGGGACCAAGTATCGGGGAGAGTTCGAAGAACGCCTCAAGAGGGTGATGAAAGAGATCGTTGCGGCGAACAACGTGATCCTCTTCATCGACGAGCTGCACACCCTTATCGGTGCCGGCGGAGCGGAGGGCGCCATCGATGCCTCTAACATGCTCAAACCGGCTCTTTCCAGAGGGGAGCTCCAGTGCATCGGGGCGACCACGCTCAACGAGTACAGGAAATACGTGGAGAAGGATGCCGCTCTGGAACGTAGATTCCAGCCGATCTACGTGGAAGAGCCGACCGTGGAGGAAACCATCGATATCCTCAAGGGTTTGAAAGAACATTACGGGAAGTTCCACCACGTTACCTATACCTACGAAGCTCTGGAGGCCTCCGCCACGCTGTCCCACCGCTACATATCGGACAGATTTCTTCCCGACAAGGCGATCGACCTTATCGATGAGGCGGGCAGCCGCAAGAAGATCGACAACAGCGTGCGGCCGAAGGAGCTGGCCAAGATCGCGAGTGAGATCGAAAAACTGAGCGTGGAGAAGAGCAACCTGGTGGCCCAGCAGAACTACGAACAGGCCGCCGCCGTAAGGGACCAGGTCAAGACCCTTCGCGGCCAGATGGAGGTTGTCAAACAGGACTGGGAAGCGAATCTGCGGGTGGAGGAAAACCTCGTCGATGTGGAGGAGATCCAGACCGTGGTCTCCGATATCACCGGAATCCCCCTCAACAGGATCGCGCAAAGCGAATCGGAAAAGCTGCTGAAGATCGAGGAGGAGCTGCACAAGCGGGTGATCGGGCAGGATGCCGCGATCAACTCCATCGCCGCCGCCATCCGCCGTTCCCGCACGGGTTTGAGCTCACCCAAGAGACCCCTGGGATCCTTCATCTTCCTCGGTCCCACCGGAGTGGGGAAGACCCTGCTGGCCAAGACTCTGGCGGGCTTTCTGTTCGGCAATGAGGACGCCCTGGTGCGCATCGACATGTCCGATTTCATGGAGAAGCACAACGTGTCCCGCCTTGTCGGCGCGCCTCCGGGATACATCGGCTACGAGGAGGGGGGGCTGCTCACGGAGAAGATCCGCCGGCGACCTTACAGCGTAATCCTGCTCGATGAGATCGAAAAAGCCCACCCGGATGTGTTCAACCTTCTGCTCCAGGTACTGGAGGAGGGGCAGCTGCAGGACAACCTCGGCCATACCGTGAGCTTTCGCAATACGGTTCTCATTATGACCTCCAACGCCGGAGCCCGGGAGATCAGTAAGGACGCATCCCTGGGCTTTCATGTGGGAGAGGGAACGATGCGCTACGATGAGATCCGCACCAGCGCCTTGAGCGAGATGAAGCGGTTGTTCAATCCTGAGTTCATCAATCGGGTCGATGAGACGGTTGTCTTTCACAGCTTGGATCGGGACCACCTGAGGGAAATCCTGGAGCTGATGGTCCGGGAGGTGCAGGGTCAGCTGACGGATCAGAACATCACACTGCAAATCACAACCGCCGCGCGTACCTACCTGATAGAGGAAGGCTTCGATGAAAAATACGGCGCCCGGCCGCTGCGCAGAACCCTGCAGCGCCTTGTCGAGGATCCCCTCTCCATCGACATTCTGAAGGGCCGATTCAAGCAGGGCAGCACCATCGTGGTGGACATCAAGGACGAAAAGGTCGTCTTCAGATCGAAGAGAACACGGAAGAGCCCGGACAAGGGGAAGCAGGCCAAGGGAGATCCCGGTGAAAGCTCCGACTCCTCCAAGCTCCCCCAGGAACTCGCCGTGCGCTAAAGTCGGGCCTTGCCTCGATCCCTGCGTAGGATATTGCGCGGTTGTGTCGGATCTTGTCAAAAGTAACCTGCCCAAGAGCTGTACTATTTGTACAACTTTTAAGGCGCTAAAATCCGCTGGAGAGAGTTTTTGCGTATCAGAGCCTCTCTGTTGACTTTCCTCATGATTCTTCTCATGAGCACCTCCGCGGGTGCCCAGGGTGCAGAAAAGCTCTTCGAGGCCGGGAGGAAGGCCTTCCAGGACGGCATGTACGTCATGGCAGGGAGGAACTTCCGGGAGCTGGCCGACCAGTATCCGGACAGCCCCCTGGCCGACGATGCGGAGTATCTCAGCGGGGTCGCGGATTTCTATCTCGGGGAGTTCGAAGCTTGCGTTTCCACTTTGAAGAACTACGTACGCAAGTATCCCCGCTCGGCGAACAACAGCAGGGTTTCATACTGGCTGGGCAGCGCCTACTTCCAGCTGCTCGACTACGCCGAGAGCCGTTCCCATCTCCAAAAACAGGTGGATCAATATCCCGATGAGCAGCCTTACCACGACCACGCCCTGCTGTTGAAGGCGATGGTGGAGGAGAATCTGTCCGACTGGACAGCGGCCCGGCAGAGCTACGGCCGGTTACTGAGCCGGGACTCGGCCAGGGATCTCTGGCCGGAGGCGCTGTACCGCTCCGGCGGCATCGCCCTGCGCGGCGCCGATTATTCCGAGGCGCTGACTGCATTCAGCCGGATCCTTGTCGAGTTTCCCGACTCGGATTATGCCGATGAGGCGATTTTTTTCGTCGGGGAGTGTCACTTCTTTCTGGGCCGGTACGCCGAAGCCGAACGCAGCTTCAGATCCGTTCTGGCTTCCGATCCCCCGCCGGAGCAGCGGCAGACCAGCCTGTATCGATTGGCCCTGGTTCTCTCCGAGCTCGGTCGTGCCGGACAGGCCCTGGATTACTGTTCGGAGCTGGAGCTGAACTTTCCCCGCAGCCGCTATCTTGAACCCCTGGCCCGGCTCAAAGCGGACCTGCTCTTCGACCTGAGGCGTTATGCCGAGGCCTACGCCGCCTACGAAAAAGCTCTTCAGAACAGCTCCGGAGCTGAGGAGCGGCAGGTCATCTACTACAACATGGGGCTTTCCGCCTACCTGGACGGGGATCTGCCCCGATCCGTCGAACCCCTGAAAAGAGCGCTGCAGGGGCGCTCAGGGATTGCCGAGCAGAGCCTCTTCCGCCTGGCCGACGTAGAGGCGGAGCTGGGGTTCGTCGGGGAGGCTGCGGATCGCTTCGAGGAGTTCCGGCGCCTCTACCCTTCATCCGCGAAGCGGGAAGAGGCCACCAGGATCCTGGCCGCGCTGCACTACGAGGGAGGGCAGCAGACAAAAGCCGAAGCGCTGTACACAGAGCTGATCACCCGTTATCCCGATTCTCCCTACCAGGACGAGTATCTATTCAAGCGCGGAACCGTGAATCTGCGCAGCGGTTCGATCGCCGCCGCACTCAAAGACTTCCATTCCCTCAACGATCGCTGGCCCGAGTCCTCCTACGCTCCGGAGAGCACGTACAATATCGGCTATATCTATTCCCAGCGGGGGGAGTATGTCCGGGGGATACCCTACTTCGAAGAGGTCCTGGGAGCCGGACCTTCGGAGGAACTGGCCGGCCGCGCCGTGTTGGCGGCCGGAGTGTGCGCCTTCAATGCGGGGGATTACGAGGCGGCGGTGAGCTGGTTTCAGAGAAACACAGGGGGTGGAGACCACGGTGAACGGCCTTCCGGTGAACGGCCATCCGGCCGGGCGGCCGGAGGTACAGCTTCGGCGTGGGTGGGGGAGAGTTGGTTCTATCTGGGCAGGACCTACTACAAGATCGAGCAGCTGGAGAAGGCCGCCGACAGCTTCGGCCGGGCGGCGGAATTGCTGGGCGGGGATTCCGGGGCGGGCGGGGAAGCCTCCCTGGAAAGGGCTGTCGGAGTTCAGGTTGGATCTGTTCGAGCCGGCTAAAGAAACCTTTTTAACCCTTACCAAACGCTACCCTGCAGGACAGCGGGTTGCCGAGAGCTTCTACCGGGCCGGTGTCTGTGCCTCTCAGGTCGGCGCTCACGCGGAGAGCATCCGGCACTACGACCGGGCGCTGCAGGCGCTGAACGCCGGGACCGGGGGAACCCAAACGGGGGAATACAGGGACAACCTGCGCCAGGAAATTCTCTATCAGAAGGGATTGAGTCATCTCGCGGCGGGGGAGAGAGAGCAGGCCATTCGCAGCTATGAGACCCTGAGCCGGGAGTTTCCGAAAAGCGCCCTGGCTTCGGAAGCCTTTTTCAAGATCGCCGAGGAGGATTTCCGCCTGGGCGACTACCGGAGCGCCGCCGGCGGCTTCCTCCGGGTCAAGGAGCGCTTTCCCGCAACGCCGGCCGCCGCCACTGCTCTGTACTGGGCGGGCTTGAGCGCCGCCCGTGGAGGAGATCGGGCCGCCGCCCTGGAGCATCTGATCGGGTATCTGGAGGACAACGGCGACTCCACCGTTTCCTCCGGCGGGTTGGCCGACCTGGCCATACAGGAGATCCGGGGAATCCTCTCCGAGATCGGAGGGCTTGAGGGGGACCGGCAAGGCCGGGAGGGGCGTATATTCGAAGAGTTCTACAGGCGGGTTGACCGCAGCCCCTCGCTGGAGCGGGAGTTCAAGAATCGAGTTCGTCTGGAGTACGCCCGCTTTATTTTTCCCGACAAGCCCGAAGGGGCGATGGCCATCCTCCAGACGGTGAGGGCCGAGGATCCGGCGGAACCCCTGGCCAGTGAGGTGAACTTCCTGATCGGTGAATACTACAGGATCGAAGGTGAGCTGGACCGGGCCTACGATATCTTCAGCGGGATCGTCGGCGCCAATTCGCAGCGGCCGGGAGCGGCTTCGCAGCTGAGTATAGGCCGGGTATTGGAGGCCCGCGGTCAGAACCAGGAAGCGGCGGAAGAGTACCTCAAGGTACATTTCCTCTATCCGGACCAGGCGGACCTGGCCGCCGAAGGCCTGTACAGGGCCGGGCGCATGTACTGGGATGAGGGTTATCGGGACAGGGCAGCCGAGCTGTTCGAAAGGCTGCGAACCGAGTATCCGGGCAGCCCCTGGCTGGAGCAGGTGCCCTGAGCCGCCTGCGGGGTTGAGGAAGCCATGGCGGAAACCGTAGAGTTTTTGGATACGACGCTCCGAGACGGGAACAAACTCCCCTTCGTCGTCCTGGACAGGCACGATCGCCTGGTCATCGCCAGGCAGCTGGCCACGCTGGGCGTGGATATTATCGATGCCGGCTATCCGGCCTCTTCGGAGGAGGAGAGGGATATCGTCGGGGCGATCGCGGAAGAAGTACGGGGCCCTAGCATTTCCGCCCTCTCCCGAGCGGTGGTGGAAGACGTCGACGAGGTTTGCCGGCTGCTGGCGAAAAACCCGAAACCCCATGTCCACATCTTCCTTCCCCTATCACCCCATTTCCTGAAGAACAAGCTGAAGCTCTCCGCGGAGCAGACCCTGGCGCGGATTCAACGATGCCTGGAGACGGCGGGGAAGATGCCGGTACAGTTCTCTCTGGGCGAGATTGCCGAGGCGGAGCCGGAGTTTCTCATCGAAGCCGCCGCGGTGATCGCTTCGGGCGGGGCCGGGGTACTGAACCTGGCCGATACCTACGGCAGCATGCACCCCCAGGCCGCAGCCGGGTTGATCCACAGGATTGCAGCCACCCTGGAGGGGAAGCCGGATATTCGAATCGGGGTGCACTTCCACAATGACCTGGGCCTGGCTACCGCCAATTCGCTGGCCTGTCTGGAAGCGGGGGCACGCCATGTCGAGTGCACCCTGGGCGGTCTGGGTGAGAGAGGAGGAAATACGGCGCTGGAGGAGATCGTTTTCGTCCTGGAGGCGTTCGGGCAGCGGTTGGGTCTGACCCATCACATCCGCATGGATCAGCTGTGGCGTACCTCAACGCTGCTCGCCCGGCTGACCGGGATTTCCCCGCATCCCAACAAAGCTGTGCTGGGAAAATGCGCACTCCCGGAATCTGGGCCGGCAGACGGCGGCGAAGAGGAGAAATCCCTTCCGGGGCACCTGAGGCACCTGCTGCGGGGAGCCACCATCGGTAAATCCGAGGATTCCCTGTTCGGGGATCGGGAGATGAGCCGGGCTGGATTTGAGCAGCAACTGAAGACCTTTCGGGTAGATACCGAAGGGGTGGACCTGGACAAGGCCTACAGCCTGTATCAGTCTCAGGTTCGTCGCAAAAAGACGGTCACCCTCAGCGAGGTGCAGTCGATCGTGGTGCAGGCGCGCCTGGAAGAGGGCCAGGCGGCCTACTCACTGGTCTCCTTCAACGTGATGACCGGTTCCCACTGCCTGCCCGTGGGAAGCGTGGAGCTCGAGGCGGGGGAGACGGCCCTGGTGCAGTCGGCCACGGGCAGCGGACCGGTGGATGCCCTGTGCCGGGCCGTGGACAGGGCGGTCGGACTGAACCCGCGACTGATCCTGTACTCCGTGGATCACCTGACCGAGGGCAAAGATGCGCGGGCCGAGGTGACGGTCAGTTTAGCCTTCCTGGGAAGACGTTTTCACGGCCACTCCGGTTCCACGGACGTGGTGGAGGCCAGCTTGCGGGCCTACCTGGAAGCGGTGAACAACATCGAAGCCCATCGTCGTGCCTACCCGGAGGAGCAGTTCTACATAAACGGCGAAGAGCTGTGGTGGGAGTAGTCGCCGAAACTCCCCCCTCAGTCGTTGACCCGCTCGACGTACTCCCGGGTCTCGGAGTTGACCAGAATCTTATCTCCTTCTTTGATGAACAGGGGCACCTTTACCACCAGCCCCGTTTCCACGGTCACCGGTTTTGTGGCGCCGGATACGGTGTCGCCCTTCAGGCCTTCTCTGGCTTCCGTGACCTTCAGTACGACCTTATACGGCAGCAGGATATCGATGGGTTTTTCATCCCAGAAGGACAGCTGGACGGTTTCCCCCTCCAGGATGAACAGCCTCTTGTCCTCATGACCCTCGATGGGCATGGTGAATTGTTCGTAGGTCTCCAGGTCCATGAAGTGGAATTGCTCCGCGTCGGCATAGAGGAATTGGACTTCCCTCGCCTCGATGTTGATGTCCTCCAGATTCTCCTGGCTCTTGTTGACCTGTTTCAGCACCTGGCCGGTGACCAGGCTCTTCAGCTTCAGCCGCACGAAGGCCGAACCTTTCCCCGGATTGACGAACTCCCGCTCTACGACCACGTAGGGTTCGTCTTTGACGAGCAGAAAGACACCTTTGGAAATAGCACCTGCGCGTATCATAGGATTTCCTATCCTAATCACTTCCCCCGCCTGTTTCAAGGGCCCCGGCGTCGGACGCCTCGCATCCCTTCGCCGCCCCGCTGGGGGCCGGCGCTCTTTCAGATTGGGGGATCATCCTCCGAAGGGTTAGAGGAGCCGAAGGGCAGAGCGGTCCGGATCGAATCCAGGCCGAGAAAGAACAGAAGGAGGCGCTCCAGACCCAGGGCGACGCCGGAACAGGCGGGAAAACCCGATTCCCGGATGATCCGCAGCAGCTCCCGGTCGCTGGGATGGACGACCGCGGCCTTTTGTTTCGACTTCTCCTGATTACCGTAGAACTCCTCGTACGCTGCCGGATCGGTTTCCTCCGAGTAGCAGTTGGCGATCTCCACGCCGGCCAGGTACAGCTCCCATCGTTCCGCCCAGGGGGTCCCGGGTTTCCTGCGGGCCAGGGTGGGTATCAGGGCCGGGTAGTCGTAGAGGATCAACGCCCGGTGGGCTGGCAGATTGGGTTCCACGGCGCTCAGGAAGATCTTGTGGAACAGATCTTCAGGACCGTCGGACTCCGTGACCGAAAGGCCGAGTCCCCGGGCGGTTTGTGCCAGGGCTTCGAAGCCGGTCTCAACCAGTTGCCGCAGATCCAGCCGGAGGGTGTCCCGGAATGCCTGGGTCATGGAGAGGCGAAAGAATGGCGCAGAGCAGTCCACCCGCCGATTCCCCCGCACGAGGATGGGTCCTGCAAACAGCTCTTTGAGCAGATGGCTGAACAGCTGCTCGGTGATGTCGATGGACTGCAGGTATCCGGCCTCCAGGGTGTACCATTCCAGCATGGTAAACTCCGGATTGTGGACGGGGGTGGCCGGTTCGCTGTTGCGGAAGGACTTGCAGATCTGAAAGATGCTGCCGGCTCCCCCCGCGATGAGCCGTTTCATCATCACCTCGGGGGAGGGAATGAGAAAATATTCCCGGCCCCGGCCGTGGCGCGGCCGGTAGCGGGTTTGAAACACCTCCAAAGCGCCCTCCGGGATCAGGGACGGTCGGAGCAGTGCCGTATCGACTTCCAGATAACCCCGGTTCCGGAAGAACTCCCTGACCAGCTGGATAATCCTTGCTCTGGTGCGCAGAATCTGAAGATCGAAGGTGCTCATGAGGCGCAAGAGCGTCGGCTCGACAGGTTGCCGATGGGCGTCGAGGTTACTATATTCTTGTAAACGTACGGCATTCGGCTATAGCGCCGCCATGGGACGGCTGGCTACCGTTCATCATAGTGATCGATGCACTTCAGGACAAGGAGAGGACGTGAATCCCGACGACTTTTCACCCGGCCAGGGCAGCGCCGGTTTCCAGCTCATAACAAACAGGCAGATGGAGGAGTACGGCTCCCGGGCCCTGCATTACCGGCACCTGAACACCGGCTGCGAGGTGTTCCATCTCCGGAACGACGATCCGGAGAACCTGTTCGCCTTCGCCTTCCGCACCCCTCCCCGGGACGACAGCGGGGCGGCCCATATACTGGAGCACTCCGTGCTCTGCGGCTCACGGCGTTTTCCATTGAAGGACCCCTTCGTCGTGCTGCTGAAGAGCAGTCTGCAGACCTTTCTCAACGCCTTTACCTTCCCCGACAAGACCGTCTATCCGGCCAGCAGCATGGTGCGGAAGGATTTCTTCAATCTCATGCTGGTTGCCGGGGATGCGATTTTCTTCCCCCTGCTGCAGAGGGAAGTCTTCCTGCAGGAAGCGCATCATCTGGAACTGGCGGAAGATCAAGGCAGCGGTCTAAAACGTTCCGGAGTCGTCTTCAATGAAATGAAAGGTGTGTTCTCCAACACCGAATCCGTCGTGGCGGACGCCTCCCTGCGCAGCCTCTTTCCGGATTCCCCCTACGGCTACGAGTCGGGGGGGCATCCCAAGGCGATCCCCTCCCTTACGCACCGGCAGCTGCGGGACTTCCACCGCCGCTTCTACCACCCGGGAAATTGCAAGATCTTTCTCTATGGAGACATCCCCACATCGACAACCCTCGAGTTCCTGGAGAAGGAGTTTCTGGGTTCCTTCGATCCCTTGGAAATCCGATCCGGGGTGGCTCCCCAACCGCGCTGGCCTGAGCCGCGGCGGGTGGACAGAACCTTTCCCGGGCAGACGGGCAAGTCCACGGTTACCCTAAACTGGCTGACGACCCCGGTGACCGATCCGCTCAGGCTCCTGTCCTTCGAGGTGCTCTCGGAGATCCTGATCGGTAATGAAGGCGCCGCCCTGCATAAGGCACTGTTGGAGTCGAAATTGGGGGATGACCTGTCCCCTGCCACGGGACTGGAAACGGAGCTGAGCGAGCTGGTGTTCACCGTGGGTCTTCGGGGAATCCAGGACCAGGCGGCTGAAACCGTGCAGGAGCTGGTTCTGTCGACCCTGGTGGAACTGGTGGAACAGGGGGTGCCGGAGGAGCTGGTGCAGGCTGCCCTGCACAGGGTGGATTTCCGCAATTCCGAGATCCAGAGGGGAGGGCGGCCCTATTCCCTGACATTGATGCGGCGGGCTCTGCGGGGGTGGTTGCACGGCAGTGATCCGCAGACCACCCTGGAGTTCCGCCGGCCCATGGATGCGTTGCGAGACCAGGTTGCCGAGGGCGATTATTTCGAGGGGCTGATAGACGAGTATCTGGTAAAAAATCCTCACCGGAGCACGGTGCTGGTTCGACCCGACCCCGAACAACAGCGCCGTGAGCAGGAGGAGGAACAACGCGAACTCAGAGGGATCCGTGAAGGCTGGGGCGCGGGGGAGATCGAGAAACTCGAGGAGGAACTGGAGCGGCTGAAAGCCTTCCAGGAGAAGCCGGACGATCCCGAGGTGCTGGACCGGATTCCCGCGCTGCACCTTTCGGATCTGCGCCGGGAGGTGGAGACCATCCCCACCGAATCCCCGAGCCCGCAGCCGCCCTTCCCCCTTCTGTACCACGATCTGTACACCAACGGCGTCGTGTATCTGGACCTGGCCTTCGACACCGCCGCGGTACAGGAGCGCTTCCTTCACCTCCTGCCCCTCTTCAGCCGGGCCGTTCGCGGAAGCGGCATACCCGGTGTGCCCTACTACGACATGGCCCGCAGGCTGTCCCTCCACACCGGCGGATTCAGCGCCGCTTTGAGCGCCGACACGGCGATCGGGCCCAAGCGGTCCGTAGAGGGGCGGCTGTTTTTCCGGGTGAAGATGCTCGAGAAAAATCTGGAGAACGCCGTCGAGCTGGTGGGGGATCTGCTGCGCCGGCCGGACTTCCGCGATTACGACCGTCTCGAAACGATGGTCCTGGAAATGCGAAACGATCTGAAGGCGTCTTTGGTACCCGGGGGCAGTCACTATGCGGCGCTGCGCGCAGCGGCACGCCTGTCCTCCGCTTCGGTGATCGAGGAGCGGTGGAAGGGCGTCTCCCAGTATATCTGGCTGGACACACTCAGCCGTCTTCTTGGAAGCGGACAGGCGAGCTTCGAGCAGCTGGCCTCCGCTCTGGAGACTCTCAGGGCTTTGCTGATGAATCCGTCTTCGCTGACAGTGAACATTACCTGTGAGCAGAGGGCGGCAGAACGGGCGGCTGCGGTTGCCGCTGATCTGGTCGACTCCCTGGAGGGCATCGCGGCAGGGGACAGCAGTCCAGCCGAAAACCTGTTTCCGATCGATCCTCTGCCAAGGGCGACGGCGGAAACGCTGGTGGGTTCGATGAACGTCAACTTCGTGGCCCACGAGCTTCCCGGCAGCCGTTTCGGGAGCAGGGAAAACGCCCACGAGGCGGTTCTGGCTCACTTCCTGACCACGGGATTTCTCTGGGAGCGTATCCGCATGCAGGGGGGTGCCTATGGAGCCGTAGCGGCGGCGAACGGTCTGGAGGCGCTGTTCGGCTTCTCCTCCTACAGGGATCCCAACACCTTGAGCAGCCTGTCCTCCTTTCGGGAGGCCCTGGCGTTCGCCTCCCGGTTCGAACCGGATGCGGAGGCGTTCGAGAAGATCGTGCTCGGAGCGGCGGGAAAGGAGGACAGGCCGATGGCACCCGGAGAGAAGAGTTTCGTGGCATTGAAGAGGCAGCTGTTGGGCATAACCGATGATCAGCGTCAGGCCAGGCGGGATGCTCTGATATCCTGCACCCCGGCCCAGCTCAGGTCGGCGGCCGGAGGTCTGCTGGCCCGTTTCGACGGCGGAGTTTCGGTATTCCTCACCCATGCAGAGGCTGTACAGAGAGAAAAGAAGAATCTGGAAGCCATGGGAGCCGCCTCCCTCGAGCTTCCAGATTAGAAAGGCTCAGTCCTTCTCAGCGGCCCCGGGGAGGCTCACGGTAACCGTGGTCCCCCGGCCGGTGGCGGAGCGGAAACTCATGGTTCCACCGTGCTCGCGAAGGATGCGCCGGGAAACGGACAGGCCCAACCCAGTCCCGCCCCGTTCACCCCGGGTGGTGAAAAAAGGATCGGTGAGCTTTTCCAGGTCCTCCGGACGGATGCCTACGCCCTGATCCGCCACCTCGATAACCAGAGTTTGCAGTTTCGCATCGAAGCGGGTGGATATGCGTATGTGTTGTTTTTTGGCCGTCAGGGCGTGACAGGCGTTCTGCAGGAGATTCAGTACTACCTGCTCCAATCCGATCCTGTCGGCGGAAATCAGAGGCAGCTCCTTCTGCAGGTCAAGGATAAAGAAGTCGGTGGTTTTGACGATCATGTACCGGGATAGATCCGCGACCGTGCGGATCACCTGATTGACGTCGGTGGGCTCCCGGCTTCCTCCGGAGCCTCCCCTGACGAATCTCTTCAGCTCCGAGACGATATGCTCGATCCGGGCCGTGCTGGATTCGATCTCGGAAAACGCCGATGCAGCGGCCGCCTTGAACTCCTCATAACCCATACCGGATAGACGAATCGTCTCATCGGCCTGCTCCGGGGACTCCGCCAGAGTGAACAGCCGGGGCAACCCGTCCCGGAGGAAGCGGGTGTTCATACCGATGACCTGATTGGGGTTATTCACCTCGTGGGCCACCCCGGCAACCAGCGCTCCCAGAGAGGCCAGCTTGTCGGCACGCATCAGTTGCTGCTGCTGGGCCTGCAACTGCTGTTCCGCCTCCTTGCGCTCCGAGATGTCCCGGATAATCACCACCTCCGCCGCATTCTTCTGCCAGGTCGTCCGCGCCCGGGTGATCTCCACGGGGATCATCCGCCGGTCTTTGCTAACGATGCGGGTTTCGTAACGCTGCGGGGTTTTGCCCCCGGCCATTCTTTCGCTGAGGCGGTCGGATACCACGGCCAGTTCATCCGCATGAACCAGGTCGCGGAAGTGCAGATCTCTTAACCCGGCGGGGTCGTATCCGGAAACCTCGCTGCACTGTTGATTTGCGAAGAGAATCCGGCCCTCATTGGAGAGGATGAGGATGGCGTCGGCGGAGTTTTCGGCCAGAGCCTTGAAATTTCCTTCGGCCGCTCTCAGGTAGGAAACCATCTGGTTATAGCCGCGGGCCAGCTGGCCGACCTCATCCTCGGAAGGGACCGGCACGTACATGCGGTAGTTTCCCGAAGAGACCTGTCTGACCGATTCGTGCAGGATGACCAGGGGTTTCACCAACCCTCTGCGGAAGGTGGCGGGAAAACCGAAAACAACGAGTATGAACGTCGCCAGGGCAACGAGCACCAGTTTTGAGGCGAACCGATGGATCCACAGGCGATAATCGTCATAGGGCAATCCAACCCGGTAGCTTCGATTCTCCGCCTCGATGGTGTAGAACAGGTAGAAGCTGCTCGTATCGGCAACATCGAGATACAGAAAACGAGGCGTCAATCCCTCCCGCTGCGGGATCGATCCTTCCCAACCGCGATGCCTGGCCAATTTGTCGGCCTCCTGTGCAGAAAGGGGCTTCTCGGAATAGAAGACCTGCGGTGGAGCCGTGTCGGTGGCCAGGATGTAGGAAACGCCGGGAGACAGACCGCTCCGGTCCTGGTTCCGAATCGCTGTTTCGGCCTGCTCGATCTCTCTGTGGTACAGATCCGCCAGACCGCCGTGGACCACCGGCATCAGGGCGCTGGCGGTGATCCCGAAGGCCACCATGATCACCGCCAGGGGAATTCCGGTCAGCTTGGACATGTAGCTGGTCGGCTGAGGGGCGTTGTTGACGTACACCGTGAAGGTGAGCAGGCAGATCAGCAGTGAGCCGTTGTTGAACATCAGCGCATAGGTGTTGCTGGATATCACCCCTGTCTGATAGAACAGGTAGCTGAGGGCGATCGCCGTGGTGGCCAGGCTGAGCAGGGCAAAACTCCGGGCCGAGTGCGCCACCCGACCCCCCGGGTGGAGCAGATAGTGCAGAGCAGAGGCGCTGCGCCCGCTCTCCGTCCTGGAGGAGTGAATCACTTTACGAAGCAGGACCAGGATGGACCAGAGATACCCGATCAGGATGAAGTAACTGATTCTGGAGCCGGAGGCGAAAGAGAAATACTCGGCCTTGAAGTCGTAGGTCACCGCGGAGCTGCGTTTGACAAACAGAGAGCTCCAGATTATCAGTGCGGCGCCCAGGGACACTATCAAAACGACACGGGACTCCAGCCGAAGCTGGTTCGTTCCGTACCAGTAGGAGAATTGGATAAGACAAACCACGCCGAAGATGATCAGATTCGAGACCTGCCTGGTATGCCTGGATATGCTCGTGAACAGGGAGTAGCGAATCGTGTAGGAGAGCAGCAGGATCATCAATACGGCGAGATAACCGGCCAGGTACCAGGTGTCCGGCCGCTTGTTCCTCAGGGACAGCAGATAGCCGGTGATCAGGGCCAGAAGAAGGGTTGTGGTGAGGGAGCCAACCGACAGGGTGTTGAATCGCAGCCAGGTGAGGCCGCCCACAGGGGTCATCCCTCTTTTCGTCTCTTCAGCCGCTTGCTCAGCGCCTGGGGGGTGATGCCGAGCAGTCCGGCGGCGATAGCCTGGTTACCCTTGGCCCGGGACAGGGCTTCTTCGATCAACCCCTCGGTCATCGCTTTCAGGGTAGGTAGTTTTTCCGGGAAGACCAACTCCTGTTCGGCAACTTGGGGTCTTGTCTCCTCGCCGGCATAGCCCATGGCCTCCCGAAACGGCTGGAGGGACAGCATCTTCTCTCTCTGGCGGCTGACCGCGTTGAAAACCATGGAGCGCAGCTCCCGAACATTCCCGGGAAAGTCGTAGGTTTCCAGCAGGGTGAGCAGCTCCGGAGGCACGGCCAGGCGCTTCTTCCCCAGCTTCTCGGCGGCCAGGCAGTGAAAGTGATCGAGCAGCAGGGGAATATCGTCTTTGCGGTCCCTCAGCGGGGGAATGCGTATCTCATAGGTCTGCAACCGGAAGAACAGATCCCGCCGGAATCGTTCATCGGCAACCAGTTCGGCCAGAGCCCGGTGGGTGGCGATGATGAAGCGCGCGTTCGTGGAGCGGGGGAGGTCGGAACCGAGAGGGTAGTACTCTCTGGATTCGAGCAGCCGCAGCAACTTGATCTGACTGGCCGCAGACAGATCCCCGATCTCGTCGAGAAACAGGGTGCCGGTTTTGGCCTGCTGGATCAGACCTTTGCGGTCGCTGTCCGCACCGGTGTAGGCGCCCCTGCTGTGTCCGAATAGAGTGTCTGCAAATACATTGTCGTCCAGACCGGCGGAGTTCACCTTGACCAGAGATCCGGGCACCCCGCTGGCCGCGTGGATCGCCTCGGCAAAAAGTTCCTTGCCGGTTCCGGTTTCCCCGGTGATCAGGACCGTTTCCGAGGTCGGAGCGATGGATTCGATGAATCGAAAAATAGCCTGAACCCTGGGATTGCGGGTGATTATCGGGCTGAAGTGTTCGGGTGATCTGAGTTTTTCCGCCAGCAGCCGTTCCCTCAAGCTGCTGTAGCGCCGGGCCAGGCGCCGCATCTCCACCGCCCGCTGTATGCCGCTGGTCAGCCGGTTCGGTTCCACCGCCTTCACCATGTAGTCGAAAGCCCCCTCCTTCATGCAGCCTACGGCCATGTCGATGTCCTCGGAGGCGGTGACGATGATGACCGGGATATGCGGGTATCGTTCGTGAATCTCTTTGAGCAGAACATCTCCGGTAAGGTGGGGCATGTTGATGTCCAGCACGATGACCTCCGCTTCCTGGCGCTGCAGGAAGGGAAGAACCTCCCGGGAATCGCCGCAGGTGTGCAGGTTCTCGATCCCGGCGGATTTCAGAATCTTAGCCATGCTGGACAGCACCGCCGGCTCGTCGTCTACCAGGAGTACCGGTAATTCAGGGATCTCGCTGGGCGTGCGCGCCATCACTCTTCCTTTCGACTCCCGGTCAGTTCGCACGCTGTTTGCTCTAAATCGGGGGATCTCTTGTTGGTGAACGTTGGTTGATACTATAGCCTCAAGGGCACTGCCCGGTCAACGCGGTGTTGTTTTAAAATGCGCGCCTAAGACCTGCTGCCCCGGCTCCAGTGCTCCGCCCCTGGCTTTCCAGTCGGCCAGGGAACCGTCGTACAGCCGTACCCGGGGATAGCCCAGCAGCCGGGCGACGAAGTATAGCTGGGAAGCAGCGAAGCGTTTAGGTGCGAATGAAATCAGACGGCCATGAAAACCGAACAGCGGCACAAAAACACACTACGCCGGGTCTTCCGGGTTGCAGCCTATTGAAAGGCGCCTTCCTTAACTCGTGCTTCTGTGCTACTAATGACAGAGCTCCAACGCCTATGAATATGGAACTGTTTGTGCTCGGAACCGGCGGCATGATGCCTCTGCCCGACAGAGCTCTCACCTCCGTGCTGCTACGCCGGGAGGGGGAGCTCTTCCTCTTCGACTGCGGCGAAGGCACCCAGGTGTCCCTGCGCCGCCTGGCCCTGCGGTGGAAAAAGATTTCGGTCATCCTCGTATCCCACACCCATGCCGACCACGTAACCGGGATCCCGGGGATCCTGATGCTCTCCTCCCAGGTGGAGAGAAACGAACCGCTGTACATCATCGGCCCGGCCCCGATCGGAGAATATGTGGAGGCCAGCCGAAGGATCCTCGACATGTACATCAACTATGAGATCGTGGTGAAGGAGGTCTCCGGGCAGGAGACCGTGTTCGAAGGGGAGGGTTATCGGATCCACTCCCGGCCTCTGCATCATACCAAACCCTGCCTGGCCTACTGCCTGGAGGAGGATCTGCGGCCCGGGGTGTTCGACCCGCTGGCGGCCCTGAGTTTGGGTGTTCCCAGAGGTCCCCTGTGGTCGACCCTCCAATCCGGGACCGCGGTCCGGCTGGATTCCGGTGTACAGGTTAACCCCGAGCAGGTGATGGGTCCGCAGCGAAAGGGACGGAAGTTCAGTTTCGTAACGGACACGACCTGGGTTCCCGGGTTGGCCGATTTTGTCCGGGATTCGGACCTGCTGATATGCGAGGGTATGTTCGGCGAGGATCTGGAGGAAGATGCGGTGGACAAGAAGCATCTGACGGCGACCCAGGCCGCCCAGATCGCTCTGAAGGGAGGGGTCGGCCGTCTGGGGCTGATCCATTACAGCCCCCGCTACACCGAGCGGGAGCTCAAGCACCTGCTCCATCAGGCCAGGCGGATCTTTCCCGCAACCTTCCTCAGCCGGGATCTGCAGGTCGTCGATCTGCCCTATCGAGAATAACTTTCAAAGGGAACAACCTTGACGATTTGCAGAGTTAACATTATTTTAGGCACAAAATCCGAAAGAGAGGTGCATCCATGATTGAGGTTAGCAACCTCGGCAAGCGCTACGGATCTCTGGAAGCAGTGCAGGGAGTGAACTTCTCTATAAATCCCGGAGAGGTAGTGGGGCTGCTCGGCCCCAACGGCGCCGGGAAGACCACGATCATGAAAATCCTCACCTGCTACATGTTTCCCAGTTTTGGAACGGCCAGAATCAATGATTTGGATATATTCGACAGACCCCTGGAGATAAAAAAGCTGGTCGGGTATCTTCCGGAAAACGCGCCGCTGTACACGGACCTGAACGTCCTGGAGTACCTCAGCTTTATAGCCGAATCCCGCTCCCTGAAGGGAAAGCAGAAGAACGAGCGCATCGAATGGGCCGTCGAGGAATGCGGGCTGCAGGCGGTTATCTATCGGAGCATCGATACGATATCGAAAGGTTTTCGCCAGCGAACCGGATTGGCCCAGGCGATTCTTCACAATCCTGAGATTCTCATCTTCGACGAGCCCACCACGGGCCTGGATCCCAACCAGATCATCGAGATCCGGGAGCTGATCAAACGTCTGGGCAGGGAGAAAACCGTAATTCTCTCGACCCACATCCTCCAGGAGGTCGAGGCCACCTGCGGTCGGGTGCTGATCTTAAACGAGGGCCAGATCGTGGCCAAGGGCACCCCGGAGGAGATCAATCGGGAGATGAAGGGGGAAGTGCTGCTGGAAGTGCTGCTCAAAGGAGGAGGCAAGCCCGACGGTGTTAAAAAGGTACCGGGAATCCGGGAGTTGCTGCAGATCTCGACCCCCGGTAAGGATCTTTACAGGGTTCAGGTGGCGCTGCTGCCCGATTCAGGGGCTGAAGAGGCGGTGTTCGACTGGGCCGTGGAGCGGGGCTACAAGATCCTGGCAATGGTGCCCAAACGGCTCAGCCTGGAAGAGTTGTTTATCAAGTTGACCCGGGACGGAGGCGAGAAATGAAAAACATCTTACCGATCATCAAGAAGGAACTGAAGTCCTACTTCAACTCGCCGATAGCCTACATCCTGGTCGTGACCTTCCTGGTTTTTTCGAGTATCTGGATTTTCTACCTGCAGACCTTCTTCGCCGGCAACATTGCCTCCCTCAGAAATTTCTTCTCCATCCTTCCGATCGTTTTTATCATCGTAATGCCGGCACTCACCATGAGGAGCTGGGCGGAGGAGAAAAAGCTGGGGACCATGGAGGTGCTGATGACCCTGCCCTTTCGGGAGAGCACCCTGGTTATCGGCAAGTTTTTGGCGGCCCTCACCCTGCTGGTGATCATGATCGCCCTGACCCTTCCCCTTCCCCTGCTGCTGGGCAGATTCGGGGATTTCGACTGGGGTGAGATTCTGGGACAGTACATCGGCGTGTTGCTCCTGGGGGCGGCGGGCATCTCCGTCGGCCTGTTCATCTCTTCCCTGATGGCCAATCAGATCAGCTCTTTTCTGATCAGCCTGTTCGTGCTGCTGGTGCTCACCCTCATCTCCCAGGTCAACCGTGTCCTGACCCTTCCGCCCTGGGCGGCCGGGGCCGTGAATTTCGTTTCCCTCGGGCATCACTTCTCGAACTTTCAGAGGGGTCTGATCGATACCAGGGACCTGCTGTACTACGGTATTGTCAGTGCCCTGTTCCTGTATCTCAACACCAAAACCCTGATATTCAGGAAATGGTAGGGGAGGGGCAAAGATGAAAAAGCGCGCCGAAATCATACTCTTTGTCTTGGGGCTGGTGCTCATCCTCCTGGTCGGTCTGAACGCCAGCCGCTATTTCATGAGGATCGACCTGACGGAGAACAAGGCGTTCACGATTTCCCGGGTCTCCCGGGAGCTGTTCAGGGATATCCCGGATCGGGTGTACCTGACCTACTACGTGTCCGACAAGCTGAAGTCCCTGTACCCCTTCCCCTTCCAGATCGA
>Ga0307426_1000396_pt1 | contig 30120 bp, 24 predicted proteins | sample SalMarWE160340MG_FD_202165 | JGI IMG/M metagenome (GOLD analysis project Ga0307426, IMG submission 202165) | Salt marsh sediment microbial communities from the Plum Island Ecosystem LTER, Massachusetts, United States - WE1603-40 | ecosystem: Environmental > Aquatic > Marine > Intertidal zone >...
GCACATTTTTTTATGCAGCGTTCGGCTTCCGCCCAGTATACCGGCAAGGTTGTTCCGGAATTAGCGAAATGGTGTTCTTCTTCCGTGGAAACCATCATCAGGCAGCGGTCGGGACCGATCCCTTTTTCCTTTAATTGGATCGCCCGATCGACGGCTTTTTCACGAATCGTCACTGCCGTAATACAGATGTCATCATAGTTGATCCCGCTTTTTTCGCAGCGTTTTTGGAAACGATCACTGCGCAGATGCGCCAGCACCTCTTCGGCATCGCTGAATTGCGGCATTAAATAGGGATTGCCAAGGTTGGTGACCTCGATGTTGCGGCATCCTGCAAAAATCAGCTCTTCAGCATAGAAAATTTTTGCTCGGGTGGAGATAAACTGCTCCAGATGCTGAAATCCGTCGCGGACGGTAATATCACCGATGGTTACCTTTTTAGGCATTCGCGGAAATATTTTTCGGTAATCGTATTCGGTCATGACACTCAAAGAGCCTCCTTTCGTAAAAATATATGCTTCAATTAGTACATATCGCCCAAAAATATAGTCATAGTATCCAATATTCGTTCAGTTTTTGGAAACGACAAATTACGAATGTCGAATGTCTAATTAAGGAATACTATCTATTTTTAATAATTATCAATCGAAGGAGCGAAGAGACTTCTATAATTCGTCAATCGTCAATCGTCAATTGTCATTCCTAAGTCATTCTTCATTCGTCAATCGTCATTCTTTTATCTGCCTTTATACACCGGTTTCCTTTTTTCTTTAAAAGCCGCCAGCCCCTCCTCTCGGTCTTTGGTCGGTATGCATACCCAGTAGGCATTCGACTCGATGGCAAGCCCTGTATGGAGGTCGGTCTCGATTCCATAATTAATGGCATATTTAGCCTGTTCAATGGCAATCGGGCCTGTTTCACAGATCAGGGCAGCCATTTTTTTACATTCATCCAACAGTGCCGTTTGTTCACAAACTCTGTTGACCAAACCGATATTCAGCGCCTCTTGCGCATCTATTCGCCGGCCGGTAAAGATCAGCTCTTTGGCTTTTCCTTTGCCTACCAGGCGCGGCAAGCGCTGGGTACCGCCTGCCCCCGGAATGATTGCCAGGCGGGTTTCGGTCAGCCCCATAGTGGCGGTGGAAGAAGCTATCCTGATATCGCTGGCCAGAGCCAACTCCGTACCGCCGCCGAGTGCAATTCCATTCACGGCTGCAATAACGACCTTATTTAATTGTTCGATGGATGTGAAAAGATTGCGGATTGTGAAAATATACTCTTTGACCTTTTCCGGACTGAGGGTCGCGCGTTCTTTGAGATCGGCACCGGCACAAAACGCCTTTGCACCCGAACCTGTAATGATGATCACCCGAATATCTGTTCTGAATCGATACGACTCGATCTGATCCCGCAGTGCGTACAGCAGCGGAAAATTCAGAGAATTCATCACTTCCGGCCGGTTAAGTGTTAACGTCGCAATCCCGGCATCTTCATCCACCAATAATAAATTGTCACCCATGCTTTCCTCCCGAAAATTAACTGTATGCCATTGGATTTTATTATGTTTATTGGTCGGAAACCGAAAATTAATACCCCTGCAATTATGAGCGAGCGCTCGGTCATATTACAATTTTTTACTCAAACATTTTTTATTTGTCAATACCTTATTGTCTTTTTCGGCAACACTATGGAAGCATTATTGTAGGAAAATTATACATAATTTTAGTATATTATATAAAAATTACTTAATCGGTAGAATTTCTTGACAAGAAAAAAAGAAGCGTGCTATGAAATATGAGTGAGCGCTCGCTCATCACGGCTTGACATAACTCAGGCACAAACGGATTATTATTTTTGTAATAATTCAACCACCACTTAGACACGCAGTCACAATGGCAACATGCAGGAACTGATCAGAACCAAGGACATTCCCACCCAGGTTAAAGACCCTGATCTGGTTAAACGCAGACGGCGCCAGATTGCCGATGCGGCGGTTCAGCTATTTATTGAAAAAGGCTTTCACAAAACCACCACCCGGCAAATAGCCCGCACATCCGGCTTTTCCATCGGCTCTTTGTATGAATATTTCGCCTCCAAAGAAGATATTCTCTATATGGTGTGTGAATCAATTCATGCCGAAGTGGAACGCGGGGTCACGGAAGCAATGTCACGCACCAAGGGCGGCCGGGAAACCCTGGCCGGGGTTATTCGGGAGTATTTCATGGTTTGCCACCGCATGAGTGATTTTATTTTGTTGATTTACCAGGAGAGCCAATCACTGCCTTCCCAGTGGCAAAAAAGAGTACTTGAAAGCGAACTTCGAATTACCGGCCTGTTCGTGGAAGTGCTGGCCCGTCTTGCTGCAACGGGAGAATTGCCGGGCCTGAAGGAAGACTATATTGAGCTGGCAGCTCACAATATTGTGGTTTTGGGCCACATGTGGACCTTCAGGCGCTGGTACCTGGCCCGGCACTATAGCTTGGAAGACTATATCAGGCTTCAAACCAATTTTATTTTGAAAATGTGCGCTAGGGAATGACAAATGACTATTGACAAATGAATAATTATTGAAGTCGCTCCGCTCCAGCATTTTATAGCAGCAAAACCAATTTAAAATGATAAAATACCTTAATTTGACATTAGTCATTATTCATTATTCATTCCAGGAGGTCCCATGAGCTCTGAAGTTGAAGTTTACAAACCTGAAAATCACATCCGGGTGGTGACCGCAACATCGCTTTTTGACGGCCATGATGCCGCTATAAATATCATGCGTCGAATACTCCAGGCTACGGGGGTTGAAGTTATCCACCTGGGGCATAACCGATCCGTACAGGAAATTGTCGATGCTGCAATCGAAGAAGATGTACAGGGGGTCGCGGTGTCAAGCTATCAGGGCGGCCATATTGAATTCTTTAAATACTTGGTTGATCTCTTAAAGGAAAGAGGGGCACCTCACATCAAGGTTTTCGGCGGGGGCGGCGGCGTAATCGTGCCCGAAGAAATAAGAGACCTTGAGACCTATGGCGTCACCCGGATTTATTCCCCCGAAGACGGAGCGAAAATGGGACTCCAGGGCATGATCAACCACATGGTTCAAAACCTGGATTTTTCCACCGTCAAAGAAGATTCCCTCAAGTTGGAGGGATTGTCGCCGCAGGACAAATTGCTGGTAGCCAATTTGATTACAGCCGCCGAGCAGGCGACAGTCCGGGGGGACGGCAATCTGGCCGACCTGCGAGCCGAACTGGCCAAAAAAATTGCAGGCCGCAAAACGCCGGTAATTGGGATTACCGGCACGGGCGGCGCGGGCAAATCATCTCTGACCGATGAAGTCATACTGCGCATTCTGCATGATCTCAAAGACATTCAGGTGGCCATCATCAGCTGTGATCCTACCCGGCGCAAAACCGGCGGTGCACTGCTGGGAGACCGCATACGCATGAATGCCATCGGAAATCCGAGAGTGTATCTGCGATCATTGGCCACCCGCCAGTCTCAGACTGAAATCCCGGATGTACTGGCCGATGCCATCACGGCCGTAAAAGCGGCCGGCTTTGATCTGATTATTACCGAAACGGCGGGTATCGGGCAGGGAGACTCGAGCATTGTTGATCTGGTTGACGTAACCATCTATGTGATGACCAGCGAATTTGGCGCCGCCTCCCAGCTCGAAAAAATCGACATGCTTGATTTTGCCGACCTGGTGGTGGTCAACAAATTTGAAAAGCGCGGCGGTGAAGATGCCGTGCGGGATGTTCGCAAACAGGTCCAGCGCAACCGCAAGGCATTTGATCGTGATCCGGCGGAAATGCCCGTCTTCGGCACAATCGCTTCCAAGTTCAATGATGATGGAGTAACCGCACTTTACCACGCCATTCTCGATACGATTCAGGCCAAGACCGGCGTCAGGTTCGAACCGCATCTTCCCAGGCCGCAAGCAAAGGTCTCTTCGTCCAAGACCATCATCATACCCCCCGAACGCACCCGCTATTTGAGCGAAATTGCCGCTACGATCCGGGAATATCACCAAAAAACAATGGATCAATCCCAGGCACTCCGAAATTGCTGGCATCTGCAAGAAGCCGTTCAGAGGATCGGCGGTAATGTTCCGCAGGAAGATCCCGCCGGAGTTCTGACACAATTGAAGGAAGAAGTGCAGAAGGCCGAAGCTGCTTTGGACCAGGATACACGTCACTGTCTCGATGAATGGAAGGAGATCAAGGATGCCTACACCAAAGACGAACTGGTCTACAAAGTTCGTAATCGGGAGATCCGAGTTCCGCTGAGCGTGGAATCCCTGTCGCACTCCCGTATTCCTAAGATCGCTTTACCCCGCTTCCAGGATCCGGGGGAACTCTACCGCTGGATGCGTGCCGAAAATGTGCCCGGTCGATTTCCTTATACCGCGGGTGTATTTCCCTTGAAACGCGAGGATGAGGATCCGACCCGCATGTTTGCCGGTGAAGGTGATCCGGCCCGCACCAACCGCAGGTTTAAGATGCTGTCTGCCAATTACGAAGCCAAACGGCTTTCAACCGCCTTCGATTCGGTGACTTTATACGGGTATGATCCGGATATTCGACCGGATATATACGGCAAGGTGGGAACTTCGGGGGTCAGCATCTGCACCTTGGATGATATGAAAATGCTTTACGATGGTTTTGAACTGTGTGCGCCCAACACCTCGGTTTCCATGACCATCAACGGGCCGGCGCCGATTATCCTGGCCATGTTTCTGAATACGGCAGTTGATCAACAAATCGATAAATTCAAGGCCCAAAACGGCCGCAAACCCACGCAAGCGCAATATGATCAGATCCGGGCCGAGGTTCTGTCCAACGTGCGCGGGACGGTCCAGGCCGACATCCTCAAAGAAGACCAGGGACAAAACACCTGCATCTTTTCCATTGATTTCGCCTTAAAGATGATGGGCGACATTCAGCAGTACTTTATCGACAACAAGGTCCGCAACTTTTATTCGGTTTCCATCTCCGGATATCACATCGCCGAGGCCGGGGCGAATCCCATCACCCAGTTGGCCCTGACACTCTCCAACGGGTTTACCTATGTCGAATATTATCTGTCCCGCGGCATGCCCATCGACAGCTTTGCTCCGAATCTGTCTTTCTTTTTCTCAAACGGCCTGGATCCCGAATACAACGTTATCGGACGGGTGGCTCGGCGCATCTGGTCCATTGCCATGAAGTATAGATATGCCGGTTACGACCGTTCGCGGATGCTCAAGTATCATATCCAGACCTCCGGCCGGTCGCTTCACAGTCAGGATATTCAATTCAACGATGTCCGCACCACCCTGCAAGCCTTATGCGCAATTTATGATAACTGCAACAGCCTGCACACCAATGCTTTCGATGAGGCGATTACCACCCCCACGGCCGAGTCGGTAAGACGGGCCCTTGCCATCCAGCTGATCATCAATCGTGAATGGGGGTTGACCGCCAATCAAAATATGAACCAGGGCAGTTTTATCATCGAACATTTGACTGATCTGGTGGAAGAAGCCGTATTATTGGAATTCGATCGCATTACCGAACGCGGAGGTGTGCTGGGGGCCATGGAAACCGGCTACCAACGCGGCAAGATCCAGGAAGAATCCATGTATTATGAAATGCTGAAGCACACCGGCCGGCTTCCCATCATCGGCGTCAACACCTTCCGGGACCCGGATGCCGGTGATGAACTGCTCAATGAGAGCATTGAACTGGCCCGCGCCACCGAAGAAGAAAAACAGTCGCAGCTTAACCGGCTTGCGGAATTTAAAAAGCGCCACGCGCAGGAAGCGCGGGCCGCCCTGCAGCGCCTGCAAAACGTGGCGCTGGCCGGTGACAATATCTTTGCTGAATTGATGGACACCGTGCGGGTGTGCAGCCTGGGGCAGATAACCCAAGCCTTGTATGATGTGGGGGGGAAATACAGAAGAAATATGTAAATTGGAGGATAATTCACATGCACGAGGCAGTAATAGTTAGCGCGGTGAGGACGCCCCTGGGCAGTTTCAACGGTTCATTAGGCAGCATCGGCGCCACCCGGCTGGGAGCGTTGGTTATTGAGGAGGCCGTTAAAAGAGCCGGGATAGAAAAGGATGCCGTCAATGAAGTCATAATGGGGATAGTGCTGCCATGCGGTTATGGCCAAAATCCTGCCAAGCAGGCGGCCGTTAAGGCTCAATTGCCCTGGGAAGTGGAATGCTTCACCATCAATAAAGTCTGCGGATCCGCTTTAAAGTCGGTGATGCTGGCGGCCCAGGCGATCCAGCTGGGGGATGCCGAGGTGATCGTTGCCGGGGGTATGGAGAATATGACCATGGCTCCCTACTACCTGGAAAAAGCCCGCTTCGGATTCCGCATGGGAAACGGCACCCTGTATGATCATATGGTCCAGGACGGTCTGTGGGATATCGTCAATGATTTTCACATGGGCATATCAAACGATCTGTGTTCGGAGAAATATGCTGTCAGCCGGGAAGATCAGGATCAATATGCCGCTGAATCCTACCGTCGCACGATGGCATCGATCCGTTCCGGCAGATTTAAAGATGAAATTGTGCCGATCCCAATCGCACAGCGCAAGGGGGATCCGGCGCTTTTCAGCCAGGATGAGTGCCCGCGGGATACGGATTATGACACCCTGGCCGGAATGCGACCGGCTTTTCAGAAGGAGGGATTTGCAACCGCCGGCAACTCATCCATCATCAGTGACGGTGCGGCGGCGGTTGTGGTGATGTCCAGAGAAAAGGCCGAAGAGTTGGGATGTACGGTAATGGCAACCATCGGCGCCCAGGCATCGGCCGGATTGGACATGAAATATGTTCTGGTGGCACCGATCCTGGCGATTCCAAAATGCCTGAAGAAAGAAGGTATGTCACCGGACGATGTCGACCTTTACGAGATTAACGAAGCTTTTAGCGGTTCAACCGTGGCGGTTTTAAGAGAACTCAAGCTGAATCCGGCCAAAGTTAACGTCAACGGCGGCAGTGTCGCGCTCGGCCATCCCATCGGCGCCAGCGGCTGCCGGGTGCTGGTAACCCTACTGCATGAGATGATCAAACAGGATAAAAAAACCGGCCTGGCCTCGCTTTGCCTGGGAGGCGGGGAGGCAGTGGCGATGGTGGTGAAGAGATAAATCATTTATCGGGTTAAATGTTTCAGGTGTCAGTGTTCAGGTGTCAGCGCCTCCGCTGGCCGCCGGAAGCGCTCAGTTTGATTGAAGCGGAAACTCTACAAAAAAAGCGAATACCCGCCTGCCATGCATCGTGCGTTGCATTCGCATCGCCTTTGAGTTTGAATCAAATTGTTAAATTTGCCTGGTACCGGTTTCAAGGCATTGCGGGCAGGTCGAATATCGAATAATGAATGTCGAATGTAGAAGGAATGTATTCTGTCTATTTTAAAAAAGACTGAGCAAAGCGAAACCACCCTTCGAAATTCTGCGGTTCGTTATTCTGCTGTTCTGCGGTTCGCTGTTCCGTTCAGGTGAAGTTTCATATGCGTAAATTGGTCTCAGGCTTCAAGGTTCAGCATCACCCCCCAGTGGGCCAGGTGCCAGCAGCAAGCTGCCAGCAATCAGAAGCCTGACACCCGAAACCTGCCTGTCCGCCGTAGCCTGGAAGGCGAAGGAGGGGCACCTGAAACCTAATAATTTCAAAAATAGGAGGAGCTAATGGAGATCAAAACCTTCGGTGTCATCGGCGCCGGTCAAATGGGCAATGGGATCGCGCAGGTTGCCGCCATGAGCGGTCTGGCGGTGATCATGAATGATATCAAAACAGAGTTCGTGGAGCGCGGTCTGGCAAACATCAGCAAAATTTTAGCGCGTAATGTCGACAAAGGCAAAATGACCGCAGAAGACAAAAATGCAGTCTTGGGCAGGATCAAAACCAGCGTCAGTCTGCAGGACATGGCGGCAGCTGATTTCGTCGTTGAAGCGGCTACCGAAAATGAGGCCGTTAAATTTCAGATTTTTAAGGATCTGGATGAGATTTGTGCATCCGGCGTTATTTTATCTTCCAACACTTCATCCATACCGATCGGCCGAATTGCGGCTCAAACCCGGCGTCCTGAGAAAGTGATCGGCATGCATTTCATGAACCCGGTGCCGGTGATGAAGCTGGTTGAAGTGATACCGGGCATTGCCACCTCACAGGAAACGTTTAAGACCACCTGGGATCTGGCAGAAAAATTCGGCAAGACGCCGGCCAAGGCGAACGACTATCCGGGTTTTATTGCCAATCGGATCTTAATGCCGATGATCAATGAGGCCGTCTACTGCCTCTATCACGGCGTGGGAACCCGGGAGGATATCGATACGGTCATGAAACTGGGCATGAATCATCCGATGGGTCCTTTGACGCTGGCGGATTTAATCGGCCTGGATACCTGCCTGGCCATTATGGAAACGCTCTATGACGGATTCAAAGATTCCAAGTATCGTCCCTGCCCCCTGCTGCGCAAATACGTTGAAGTAGGCTGGCTGGGCCGCAAGACGGGAAGAGGGTTTTATGAATACACGTAAAATTATCTGGAGGAATCATGCCAAGGAAGAAAAAAGCACCACGGCCGCCCATCGGCAAAAAAATAAAAAAGGCCCGCACGGATAAAAAGTTTACCCTGGATCGGGTCGCCAACGAAACCGGATTTTCAATAGAGTATTTGCAGGAAGTTGAGGCAGGCAAAGCCATACCGCCCGTCGGAGCGCTGCTGCAAATTGCCCGAGCCCTGGAAATAGACTCCGGATCTCTGCTCAAAGAGCCGGAATCCAAGCTGCAAACCCGGATTAAAGCGCATACCAAGCGCACGGACAATTATGCCTACACCACCCTGACACCGGGTGCGGAAAATAAACATCTGAAGGCTTTCCGCGTGACGATTGAAGCTCAGCAGGATCACAAAGGGGTAGACTATCACCACGAGGGTGAGGAGTTCGTGTATGTTCTGGCAGGTAAAATTGAAGTGGCAGTCGGTGAGCACATAAACATATTGGAGCAGGGAGAATCGCTTCATTTCAACTCGGGCATCCGGCATCGGCTCAAGAGCGTAAGCGATGAACGGGCGGAATTGATCGTTGTTATTTATACGCCGTAAGGTCCTTTACAATGGTGCATTAGATCCGGCCGACTATTAAATTTCACGATAAATTCGAAATCCGAATATCGAAATCCGAAACAAATTCGAATACCAAATGACCGAAATTATAAACATGGAGAAAAACACCTTCTCAATGATCAGCTAATCATCCTTTTTGCAGTTTAGAAAATTAGATATTTGAATTTTTGATATTGTTTCGAATTTCGAACTTCGTGCTTCGGATTTCCGGTGCAACCGGAGGTTATGCCATGTCTTTCAAACTTTCCGAAGAACAAATCATGATCCAGTCTATGGTGCGCGACCTGGCGCGAACGGAGTTTGCCCCACGGGCCATGGAACGTGATCAGAAAAAAGAATTCCCGCTGGAGAATCTGAAAAAGCTGGGGGAGCTGGGGCTCATGGGAATGATGGTCCCTCCCGAATACGGCGGCTCAGGGGCCGACACGGTCAGCTATGCCTTGGCGCTGGCCGAGGTGGCCTATGCCTGCGCCGCCACGGCGGTGGTGATGTCCGTTCACAATTCGATCGTTTGTGAGAGCATCATGCACCACGGAACCGAGGATCAGAAAAAAAGATATCTCAATCGATTGGCCACCGGCGAGCTGCTCGGTGCTTTTGCACTGACGGAACCCGGTGCCGGTTCGGATCCGGTCCGACAAACCACCAAAGCGGTTCGCGACGGCGACAGCTATATACTCAACGGCACGAAACGATTTATTACCACGGCCAAAAATGCAGGTCTGATTATTGTGACCGCTAAAACGGACGAAGAGGCTCGTCATAAGGGCATCAGTGCCTTTATCGTCAAGCAGGGCACACCTGGGTTAAAAGTGGGCGCTTTAGAAGACAAAATGGGATTGTGTGCTTCGGATACCGCCGATTTGATCCTCGAGGATTGCCGAATCCCGGCTGAAGATCTTCTGGCAAATGAAGGCGACGGCTTTTTGATTGCCATGAAAGGTTTGGACGGCGGGCGTATCGGAATTGCGGCCCAGTCCGTCGGCGTAGCCAAGGCGGCCTTTGATGCCGCCGTCCAATATGCTCAAGAACGGGAACAATTCGGCCAGACGATATCCAAGTTTCAGGGATTACGCTGGATAATTGCCGACATGGCCACCGAAATCGAAGCGGCCCGGCTGATGATGCTCTCGGCCGCGGAGATGAAGGACAACGGCGAAAACTACACCTTGCAAGCCTCGATGGCCAAGCTTTTTGCCTCGGAGATGGTCAACCGCATCACCGCCAAGGCCATCCAGATACACGGCGGGTATGGATTTATCAAAGAATACCCGGTTGAGCGTTTCTATCGGGATGCCCGGGTATTTACCATCTACGAAGGAACATCCGAAATTCAACGGGTGGTAATCTCCAATCACATCCTCAAGGACAAACGCAAACTGTAGATTAGAAAACAGACGAAAGAAGACAGAGGTCAGAGAACAGATGACAGACGACAGTGGGTCTTTATGCCTTTCTTTATTGGAATAAAGTAATTAATCCGCCCGGATGAGCATCATAACATTCTTATAAGTTTTCTACGAACAATTAGGTTTTATCTAAACTTGCTGTTAATATTTTTCAGGGCGGAGTAATTAGAGACAATCACGGGATATGGAAAGAATAAAAAAATGAGAGAATTTAGCGTAATAATAGAAAAAGATGAGGATGGTTTCTTTGTTGCGTCTGTCCCGGCACTGCGAGGTTGTCATACTCAAGCAAAATCTCTTGATACATTGATGAAGAGAATTAAGGAGGCTATTGAACTCTGTCTTGAGGTGGAAAAACCGATATCCAACGAATTTATAGGTGTACAGAAAGTGGCGATCAATTCATGACCACATTTCCATCAATAACCGGTAGTCGGCTTATTCGCGCATTGCGCAAAAACAGAAAACGCTTTAAGCGAACCCGGCAGGCCGAATTCTATCTCATCCCTTGAATATTTTGGCCGCCAGGTCAATATCTTCCGGGCAGAACACAAACAGGCATTTGGAGTCGGGGGAGTGCACCGAGCCGTAAACATAATTGATATTGATGCCTTCCTCGCCGAACTGGGTCGTAATTTTCGCCAGCTCACCGGGCCGGTTCTCCAGTTCCAGGGCAATCACCGGCATCAAATCAAAAACGTAATCATTTTGAGACAGCAGGTCGACGGCTTTGTCCGTATCGCCCACCAGCAGCCGAATCAGCGCGTACTCGGCCGAATCTTTGCGCATGGAGTTATAACTGGCAGCAGAGGCGATTCGCTTCAGCGACTTGCCCCGGGCTTTGAACAACTCCTGCACGTAGGATGATGCATCCTGAATGGTGAGGGCATCGATATTAATGCCCTCCTTGCCAAAAAGCGTCGCCAGTTTGCCAAGCTCGCCCGGAACATTTTTCATAAAAAGGGAAATTTCAGTTCGGACCATTTTCGTCTCCCGATAAAATCTCTGCGAGATTTTATGTTAAAAGATTTAAAACTTTCTTTATCTAATTTGGGTCCTGCAGAATATAGGCTAACACGAAATGTAAGTCAACCACATGATTTTTTCAACGTGCGCCCTGCGCCGTCTTACCATGGACACGATAAGCTTATCTCGCAATTCATCGCATAAACCTTCCCCGATTATTTAAACAGCCTTATAAATGGGCTCTGAAAAGTAGCATAAAAAAACTGCGCAGCAGAAAATAATTAATCCGCCGCACCTCCAATCTATCAGCTCTATTCAATTTTCAAAAGCAATTGACAACCCTGAATGTCCGGTTTTTATGGGCGGATTAATTAGGGTAATGAGCAGCAAATGGAATCGCCCGGATGACGCCATCCGCCCTGAAAACCGCAGCGCCTTCAGCCACCCTGATCTGATAAGCAAAATCAGGCGCACCGGTCCACCACTTTTCAAGGGCGTCCCAGGGAGAGATGTTTTTTTTCTTGAGTTTGATCGCTTCGGGCAAAATAAGGGCTAACAATGTCTGACGCGTATCAAACATGGCCGGCACTCTGAGCAAATTGGTTCTTCCGGCGGGAATCCACATGGCGTCCGGTGAAATGACATGGTTGACTTTAAAATCCTCAAACATAACGGTAAACGAAAAACCATCCAGCATCACCGGATACAGGTTGGGATTATAAATTTTATATATGAAAGCCATCAACAATGGTGCGCCGTAATTATCTGCCTTGCCCCGGGTAGGCTTTACCTCTTTGCTGAAATAGTAATAGCCGGTATAGTAAGAAATTTCAACATGATCCAGGCCGATTAGCGGATCCTTGAAATTGCTCTCCTCAGGCCTTGGCACACCAACACAGGCGGATAAAAGAGCAATAATGACTAGCAAACTCAAACCTGTAAATAGAACTGTTTTCTTTGGCATGTTAGAAGCCCTTATTATTGAAGATTGAAGATTGAAGATTTGTGGTATGCTATCTTCTTTATTTGTTCACCAATACGAAGAATGCAAAACCAATACTTAAAACGTCAGAATTCCTTAATTCTTCAATCTTCAATCTTCATTAAAAACCCCTACCAGCCGAACCATGCATGGCCCCATTTATCCGGCCAGCGGTCTTGCAAGTCCACGAGTTCGACGAGTTGAAATGCACCATTTTTTACTTCATAGATCGGCACCTGTCCGGAGCTGCGGTGATCTCCGGCAGTATAGGTCAGCGGCGGTACGTTCAACCCGATATTAAAATCTCTAAAAGTTTCAAAACCATTTTTCAGTATATCGTCACCGGACAAACCGCCGGCCCGGTCGGCCCTGTTTAATGCTTCCCGGAGGGCAAGCACATTGGCCCAGGCTTGAATGGTATGAACCAGACGCTTTTCGGTGGACACACCGGGGTTGTATTTCTTGCCGTATTCTATGACCTTGTCCATCAGGGGTGCATTTTCCCCGTAAAAAGCACAAACGGCAGCACCCATAACACCTTCTGCCGCTTCACCGGCCAGCCTGGGAAGGTTTTCATCAAAGGCCCAGTTGTTGACGATGTGATCTGCCCCTAAATCCAATTCCGAGGCAGCCTTGATGGTAGCGGCGACGGACACCATGGTGTTGCCGTGCCACACCAGGTCCGGCTGGAAGGCTTTCATGGCGCGCACCTGGTTTTGGGCGTCGAGGGCAAATAATGACACATCCTGATCCGGTCCAATATAAAATCCGAAAAGCTCGGCCTGATCCTTGACCGCCTTGATGGGGGCCCTGGTATAAGCGGAAGCAAACATGAAGGCGCATTGAAAGCGGGGTCTGCGTTTACCATAATCCTTGTGGGTCGGCCATTTTTCATCAAACCATGCCGTGAGCGCCGCCCTGGCATTAGACGAATAGTCGGTCGCCGCGAACAGATTAAATGGCGCCTTGGTCGGATCGGTCAGAGACGCTGAATAGTATGCGGATACATAAGGGATTTTATCTTTTGCAACAATGGGAGATAAAGTCTCCGTGTCGACGATATGCCATCCTAAAACGGCCGTAACTTTAAGCCGCTTGAAAAATTTATACTTCGCAAGTACTTCCTGGACCCGATAGCCATAATCGGATTGATAGAGCTCGATCTTCTTGCCGTTAATTCCGCCCTCGGCATTGATATAGCGAATGGCCTCGGCCAGCCCCCGGGCGTAATCCTTGCCCACATCGGAGGTTGCCCCGCTCAAGTCATTGAGCGCACCAATTCTGATATTCTCAGCTCCTGCGGCAGCAGAAACATCAACGGTAATGAGCGTAACCAGAAAAACAATGATTAAATTCGAGTTCATTCGTACCTGAATATCAAGGAAGGCTCGGTTTATCTTTGATGGAAATAAGGAGACGATCAGAAAATCTAAATAAGATGAACATCCAATACCGAATTTTCAGCGACGATTTCTGCTTGTTTTCAGCAGTTTTATTACTCGTAACGAAAATCTTAATCAATTCTTCTGTTTCAAGCTCAGATGTCTGTTTCTTCGTCTTTTCCCATTCAACATTCGATGTTGGATGTTCGATGTTCGACGTTCTTATTTTCAGTTCCTCGCACCCCGCAACTCACACCCCGCAACCCACAACCCGCAACCCGCAACCCGCATCCCTATCCCTGCTCCCCACCATACAGCTCTTTAATTTTAGCCCTATCCGACTCGCCATTTTTTAACAGGGGCAGCTCGGATACAAATTCGACGTACTGCGGTTTTTTGTAGGAGGCGATGCGTTCGCCGACAAATTGAATCAACTCCTGCGCTGCAAGCGTTTGCCCTGATTTCAGCTGGCAGACCGCCTTGATGCCTTCTTTCCACTTGGGATCCGGCACCCCGAAAACCACGGTCTTTTCAACAGCGGGATGTTCGAGAATTGCTTTTTCAACCTCAGCCGGGTAGACATTTTCCCCGCCGGGCTTGATCAGCTCTTTTTCGGCTTTGCGGCCCGCATACCACAGAAAACCGTCCTCATCAAAACGCCCCAGATCACCGGTGTGATGCCATCCGCCGCGGAAGGCCCGGGCCGTGTCTTCCGGCAGATTCCAGTAGCCGTTGAAAACCATGGGACCTTTGACGGCTATTTCGCCGATCTCACCGGCGGGCACCGGATTATCCCGATCATCCACCAGACACACATCGGTGAGCTGAATGGTTCGGCCGGCGGACCCCGGCTTTTCGGAATAGCGTCCCATGGTGGCAATGGCCGATGTTTCCGTCTGACCGTACATGCAGTAAAAGATGCCGCCGGTTAATTCCTGGTACTTCTCGATAACATCAGGCGATTCCAGTCCGGGCACATGCAGCAGGGATTTTATGGTCCGGCCGGACGTTTCACTTTCAGCGAGAACAGAGGACAGGATCGGCGCAAAATCGAACATGACGGAAACTTTTTTCTGCTCGATGAGTTCGACAGCCCGGGCCGCATCAAATTTGCTCATGTTAATGTTTAAGGCGCCGGCATGAAAAGCGGCCGTGGCCATGAAAAGACCGCCGACATGAAACAGGGGCAGAATGTTGAGATGAACGTCTTCGGTGGATAAATTCAAGTTGAGACCGATATGAATGTCGGCACTGATGAAGTTGCGATGGGATAAAAGGGCGCCCCGGGGTCGTCCCGCCACCGCCGCCGTGTGGATGATTACCAGGCCGTCGCCATTGGTCAATTCGGGGTGATGAAAATCGCCGCGATTGTTCATCAGAGCGCTAAACTCGGTATAGCCTCCCAAAGGCGGCTTGAGGCTGAAAAAATTTTTTATCAAAGGCAGCCGGTCGCGATGCGCCGCAATCAACTCCTGGTATTCTGCGTCGACAAACAACGCAGCGGGTTCACCATCATTGAGGTTGAACAGGACTTCATCGATGGAAAGCCGCCAGTTGATGGCCAGAACAATGGCCCCAATGGCGGCGGCCGCGCCGTACAGAACAAAGTATTCAAGGCTGTTTTTACCATATACCCCTATGCGATCGCCTTTTGTGATTCCGGCGTCCTGAAGTCCCTTGGCCAGTCGGTCGACCATATACCGATATTCGGCAAAAGTAAGTGTTCGACCGTCATCAGCTTCAAACCACGCCGGTCGGTTTTTGAAGCAAACGGCGTTGCGGTTGATAAGATCGTAAAAGGTATAGTCATGCAGCCCCATGTAAATTAACCTCGCTTAAACTTCCTCTGTCGGTCCGGTTTTTCCGAATATTAAACTCAGAAAACAGGTCCATCCATAAACGGGAGGGATAATTTAAGTTTTACAGGCAAAATGCATCGCCAAGCGGTTTCAAACTTTCAGATGCGGCGCAAAATCCGGCTCCGGAGCCATCGCGCAGTTCCACCCTGAAAGGCGCTTTAAGCAGGGTCCTGTAAGCGCTTCCCGCAAAAAAAATGAAATGTGTTGTCTGGCAGATGCAGGGTCACTCTCAGTGCCTGCCCTTTAACCTTGGCGATATGGGCAGGCCTAAGAGTTATCCCGCAAACTAAGAAAGTTAATCGTCAGTGACGCTTTTCTCAAGGAAATGTAGCGTTGAAAGGCACCACCCTGGTCAGACCGTCGGCCATGAATACAGCCGAACCCTCATTTACATTAATCGGAAAAGAAAAATCCGGTGCTCCGGTCCACCACTTTTCGAGTTGATCCCAGAAGCTAATCCCTTTTTCTTTCAACTTAAATCCGCCGGTCACCAACAAACTCATCTGTACCGGCCTGACATCGAATAAAGCGTGTACCCGCATCTGATTGGTCTTGCCGGCGGGTATCCACATGGTCTCGGGCGCAATAACCCTGTTAAGTCCGAAGTCTTCAAAGGCAACCGAAAAGCTGAAGCCGTCTAACATAATCGGATAATTGTTGGGGTTTGTGATTTCAAAAATAAAGGCATAGTCCAATGGTGCGCCGTTATTGCCGGCCTTGCCTTTGTCGGGCTTCACCTTGGCACCGTAAAACCACCAGCCGAAATAATGCTCCAGTTCCACATGGCTCAGGGTAACCGTCGGGCTCTTGAAATTGCTCTCACTCGGCTTCTGCATGGCTGCGCAACCGGTCATTAGAAAGGCAATAACCAGGACACTCAAACAAATTCGTAATATTGTATTTTTTTGCATGTTTCCCCCTCATTCCATTTAAGGGTTTAGGTAAGCCATCGTTTCCTTCGCTTATAATGCTTGACATCGCGAAAACTTTTTCTACCCCCAAAATCAGTCATGCCCAAATAGAAATCCTTGATATCCGGATTTTCTCTGAGCTTGTCGGCGGTGTCGTCCATAACGATGCGACCGTTTTCCATCACATAGGCATGGGGTGCAACACTGAGGGCCAGTTTGGCATTTTGCTCTACCAAAAGGATGGAGATCTGTTCTTCCTGATTGAGCTTGGTGATAATATTAAATATTTCATGGATCAGAAGCGGGGCCAGGCCCATGGAGGGCTCGTCCAGCAGAATCAGCTTGGGGCTGGTCATCATGGCGCGCCCCACCACCGTCATCTGCTGCTCGCCGCCGCTGATAAATCCGGCGGTCGCACCGCGTTTTTCCCATAACCGGTGAAAATAGTGGTAGACCATCTCCAGGCCCTCCCTGATCGATCGGCCATGTTTCTTCATGTGGGCACCAACTTTCAGGTTTTGCTCCACTGTGAGATGCTCAAACACCCGGCGGCCTTCAATTACCTGAACAATACCCATTTTGGCGATCTTTTCAGCGCCCATTTTGTCGATGCGCTCACCCATGAACTCGATCGATCCGTCGCTAACTTCCCCGTCTTCATGTTTCAAAAGACCGGAAATGGCCTTCAGGGTCGTACTCTTGCCGGCCCCATTGGCTCCCAGAAGCGCCACAATGCTGCCTTTGGGAATCTCAATCGAGACACCTTTGATAACCAGGATGACCTCATGATATTTGACCTCAATATTGTTGATCTTCAAGATCACATTTTCGTTTGACAACGTTTTATGACCTCCTTGGGGTTCGTTAAATGGTTTTTTTGTCTGGTAGTCAAATTAGGTCAAAGAACTTACCTTATCCGCTATTCAACGATTTAACTGAACAATTACCAGCCAAGCCACTTATTGGCCCATTCATCCGGGTACATCTTTTTCATATCGACCTCGGCAAATTTATAAAATTTACCGTCCCGGACTTGATAAACGGGGACCAAACTCATCGGTCTGTGATCTTTGGTCGTGTAAGTAACCGGCGACATGCCCAAACCGATCTCGTAATTGTCCATGGTCTCAAAACCCTTTCTAAGAATACCCTCACCGTTAAGGGCACCGGCTTTGTCGGCCCGTCGCATGGCTTCGGCTAATCCCAGCGCACTGGCATAGGCCTGCTGGGTGTGGATGGTACGATCTTCTAAAGGAACGCCGGGGTTATATTTTTTGGCATACGCCACGACTTTATCCATTAATTTAGCCTCCTGGCCGAAAAAAGCCCAGGGAGCGCATCCATACACGCCTTCTGCTGCCGGTCCTGCGATTTTAATAAGGTTTTCGTCAAAACCCCAATTCTGGATCAGGTGGTTGGCTCCCAATCCCAGCGAGTAAGCATCGCGCAGGGTTGCCGCCACCGACATAACCGTATTGGAGTGATAAACCACATCCGGTTTATACTCTTTGAGGGCCAGAATCTGGCTCTTGGTATCAATGGCAAAAAGCGTCACGTTTTGATCCGCACCGATGTCAAAACCAAGGATACCCGCCTGATCCTTTCCGGCCGGGATTGATGCATTGGCAAAGGGAACGGCTATGTGATAGGCGAACGCAATTCGGGGTTTGCGTTTACCGAAATCCCGATGCTTTTTCCAGACATTATCATACCAGGCCTGAATGAGACCGCGCGCCTGGGTCGAATAGTCCGGCGCAAAGAACAGGTTGTAAGGTGTTTTTCCGGGGTTCCCGAGATGACCGGAATATGAAGCTGAGACGTAGGGCATCTTGTCTCTGGCAACCGTCGGCGCCAGTGCCTCGGTATCGCCGGTTCCCCATCCGAGCACCGCGATACATTTCAACCGTTTGAAAAGGTTATACTTGGTCAGGGCTTCGGGAATGCGGTAGCCGTAATCGAACTGATACAGTTTGATCGCTTTGCCGTTGATTCCGCCTGTATCATTAATGTAATGAATCGCTTCACCGATTCCAAGGGCATAGTCCTTGCCCACATCTGAAGTTGCGCCCGTCATGTCATTCAGGGATCCAACTTTGATGTCGGCAGCACCCGCGATGGAAAAAGCCCCGGCGAGAATAAACAGCGCTAACAAAATTGAAAATAATTTTGACTTCATATTTCCCCCTTTTGTTGGGTTTTAGACTTCGGTTAATACAAATTTCGACCGCTAGAATTAATCACCTCCTTTTCAGTACGAAAATGGCCACAGATTAAAGTAGTTTTTAATTTGCCACCAGCGGTAAGCCAGGCCGTTGGGTTCGTAAATCAAAAATATGCAGATGGCTAAGCCAAAGGCGGCCTCTTTGATAAACAAAAAATCCATCAAAAGTTTGGGATAACTGTCCGCCAGGGGCATGATGCCCAGCTGCAGCGCTTCCATGACAACCACCATGAAAATGGAGCCGAAGATCGTTCCGTAAATCGAACCCACGCCGCCGATCAGTATCACTCCGACCAGCCAAAGAGATAAAAACCACGGGAAATGCTCGGGGCTGATGGCCGCCAGGCTGCTGATCCAAAAAGACCCTGCAATTCCGCCAAGAAATCCGGCCACAAAGAAAGCCATCAGCTTGTATTTGACGACATTGATTCCCATTACCTCGGCCGAAATATCATTGTCCCGGATGGCTATCCAGGCCCGTCCGGCCTTTGAACGCAGAAGATTGGCCATCAGCACCGCACATATGATTACCAGGACAATCATCATGTAATAGATTTTAAGTTCACTGTCGATCACCCAGGGGCCGTACTTGATGGTTCCCGGGGGAAGCGAAAAGGCTTGTCCCCGCCCTCCAATCTGGCTCACATACTGGGTGAGAACAAAATCAACGGTGATGAACTGCGCCGCCATTGTGGTGAGAATGAGATAAAACCCTTTTACCCGCGCCGAAGGGAGTCCAAACAGGACGCTCCAAATCCCGGCAACAACCGCAGCGATAAAGATACTGATCGGGTAGGCAATGCCCCAGTCAACCAGGAATTGAGGCCAGGGAAATTCCAGGATAAGCAGGGTGCTCGTGTAGGCGCCGACTGCAATAAAAGCGCCGTGGCCAAGGGTAACCTGGCCGCAGAAACCGATAAGGAGCTGGACGCCCAGGGCTCCCAGAATGGTAAATCCGACATAATTCCAGACACTGAGCAGGTAAGAATCCGAGACCAGAGGAAGGCCGACGAATAAAATCAACATGAGCAAAACCATCTTGCCCTTTATAAACTTCGTCTGAAACCAGGCGTGGTCCTGTTTATAATTTTGATGATAATCACCGCATGGAAGCCAGGTTGTTGACATAAAAAAACTCCGTTTTTTTATATGGGTTATTCGTTATCGGTTATAGGTAGAATGATTGAAATCCTTAATTTTAGGCAATTTAGGCATTTTAAATTTTAGGCACTGCTATTAAACCCTTTCAATACGCTCCCACCCCCACAAACCATAAGGCTTGAAAAGCAGAAATACGGCCATAAACGCAAACGGTGCAATCTCCTTGATACCGCCGGGAAAATACCTATCCAGGTAGGCACCGCTGAAGTTCTGCAGGATGCCGATAATGATGCCGCCGACAATGGCTCCGGGAACTGAATTCAACCCTCCCAGAACAACGGCTGGCAGAACCAGCAATCCCAGATAACCGACGGATATGTTGAGTCCGTTGATATTGCCCAAAAGCGTGCCGCCGACGCCGGCAGCCATAAATGCAATCGCCCAGGCGGCGGCATAGACGAACCGGGCGCTAACCCCCAAAGACAGGGCCGCCATCTCATCATCCGCCGTGGCCTGCATGGCAAGCCCCCAGCGGGTGTATTTAAAGAAACTGACGAAAACAATCAGCAGAACGATCGCCGCCACAAAGCTCCAAAGATAAACCTCGCCGACATAAATGGGGCCCAGCCGCAAGGGTTCCAGGGAAAAAACGGCCGGCGTAAAAACCTGGGTATCCGTACCCCAGATAAATTCCACCGTCCCTTTGAAGAAAAATGAAAGGCCCACGGTCACCATTATTACCGTAAGAACCGGCTCACCGATAAGCTTGTCCAGAAAAAGCCTTTCGGTTAGAATGCCCAGGACCAGTCCTATGATAAGGGAAATGATGAGCGAAACGAAAAAAGGCAATCCCATGGAGTAAAAACTCAGGGAAACATAGGCGCCAATAAGGGTCAGTTCACCCATTGCCAGATTCAAAACTCCGGAACACTTATAAATCAGCACCCAACCTAAGGCTACGAGCGCATAAATACCGCCTACCATGATACCCGTTGTCAGGGTCATCAAAAAAAGTTCCATACGAATCTCCCAATAAAATTGAATATTAAATATTGACGATTGACTATTTGTGGATGAAAGTCTCTTATAAAAATCAAATCATTATCCTGAATTAAGTCTCAACCTCTAACCGTTCTAATCTGCATATCCGTCTTTATATGCGCTTCGCGGCCGTCTTCATACCTAATCGTGGTATCGATATGCACACTGTCGTTATCGGAATACAGCGCATCGACAATTTCCTCGTATCTTTTTTCCACAAATGCACGGCGCAGTTTCCGCGTGCGGGTCAGTTCATCATCGTCCGCGTCCAGTTCCTTGTAAAGGTTTGTAAATTTGACCACCTTGGCCGCATCCGGCAGATCTTTATTGGCCTGGCGAATCTGCTTCTCCACCAGGTCATAAATTTCGGGCATCTGAGACAGTTCCTGGTAGCTCGTGTAGTTTAGTTTCTTTTCATCGGCCCACTTACCCACCACCGCATAGTCGATGCACAAGACGGCACTGATGTAATCTTTCTCATCGCCGATCACCCATGAATCCCTTATGTAGGGGCTGAATTTCAGGCGGGTTTCCAGGTACTGGGGAGCAAACGGTTTGCCGTCTTTCAACGTAAAGACGTCCTTGGTGCGGTCGAAAACCACCAGGTGACCGTCATCATCGATGAATCCCCTGTCGCCCGAATATAGCCAGCCGTCCTGTAAGGTCTTCTCCGTAGCCTCGGGATTTTTGTAGTACCCCAGAAAAACAGACGGACTGCGGGTGAGAATTTCGCCGCCCTCACCTATCTTGACTTCGGTGCCGGGGATGGGGTGCCCGACGGTGTCGAACTTGATATCTCCGCTGCGATGCACCACCGAAATCCCGGCTACCTCGGTTTGTCCGTAAATCTGTTTCAGATTCACGCCCAGGGCGTGAAAAAAACGAAAATGATCCGGTCCCATGGCCGCCCCGCCGGTATAGGCGTTGCGCACCCGGGATAAACCGAGATGGTCCTTGAGCTTTTTCTGGACGGCAATGGATGCAATCCATTCCAAGAAGCGCCAGATGATCGGCACCGGCTTTTTATCGAACTTCCGGTTGGCAACCTTATATCCTATATAGGTTGAAAACTCGTAAATCTTGCGCTTGATCCAGGTAGCGTCCAGGTACTTGACCTGGACCGACCGGGTCATCTGTTCGTACATACGCGGCGGGGCAAACATGACATGGGGGCCGATTTCGCGGATATTTTCCTGAGCGGTATCGGGTTCCTCGGGAAAGTTGATGGTATATCCGATCTGCAAACCACAGGAGATCGACATCATCTGTTCCCCGATCCAGGCAAAGGGCAGATAGGACACGTAGTCATCCGTATTTTCACAGGGATCCACTGCCATCAGGTGCTTCCCCATGGTCAGCATGTTGTTGTGAGACAACAGGGCGCCCTTGGGCAAGGCCGTGGTTCCCGAGGTGTAGAAAAGCAGCGCGACTTCCTCCCCGCTGCCCTTGTTAATCAGCTCTTCGAACAGATTCGGTTTTTCTTTGTCCAGTTCCCGCCCCAGCTGTTGCACCTCCTTGAGGCTGATCAGGTAATCCTCGTTGTAATTGCGCATCCCTTTGGGATCATCCCAGATAATCTTCTGCAACTTGGGGCATTCATTGAAAATTGAGATGGCCTTGTCGACCTCCTCCTGACCTTCGCCGAATAAAAACCGGGTATCGGAATGGTCGATAATGTATCTGACTTCATCGATCAGGCAATCCCGAAACAGCCACACACCAATCCCCCGGGCACAGATGGCGGCCATTTCCGCCCACAGGCCTTCGGGGCGATTGTCGCCGATCATGGCGACTTTATCGCCCTCTTCCAGGCCCAGACTGATAAGCCCCAGGGCTATGTATTTCACATTATTCAGATAATCATGCCAGGTGATCGGCCGCCAGATACCAAACTCTTTTTCCCGCATGGCAATCCGTTCTTTGCCGTACCTTTTCGCCTGCTGGTAGAACAGCCTGGGTATGGTCATTTCCGGTGTAATCTCGATTGCGTTGGAATTTGTATTATTTTCGTGTTGCATATAAATCCTCTTCCCCCAGATATGCTTTGACTACCTCAGGGTTTTGCTGAACTTCCTCGGGTGTGCCGTCCATAATCATATTACCGAAATTGAGCACGTACACACGATCGGAAAGATCCATCACCACGCCCATGTCATGTTCAACCAGAAGGCAGGTTACCTTCCAGCGTTTTTCTTCGTTGATGTCCAAAATAAAGCGGGCCATATCCTCCACTTCTTCCAGATTAAGGCCGGCCAGGGGCTCATCGAGAATCAATAGCTCGGGTTCCAACGCAAGGGCCCGGCCCAGTTCGACTCTTTTTTGAAGACCATAGGGAAGCATACCGGTGGGTTTGCTGCGAATGGATTCTATTTCCAGCAGATCGATAATCTCCTCTTCGATGTACCGGCGGTGTTCAATTTCCTCTTTAGCAGTTTTGCCGACGTATATGGCTCCGCTGGCGATTCCGGAATTCAGGTGAATGTGACGACCCAGGCGGATGTTGTCCAGCACGGTCATGCCGCCGAAGACCTCGACCTTCTGAAAGGTCCTGGAAATCCCCAGTGTCGCGCGCTTATAAGGCCGCAGGTGGTTAATTCGCTGACTCTTATAAATGACATTGCCTTTCTGCGGGCGGTAAAGACCGTTGATGCAGTTCATCATCACGGTTTTGCCGGCTCCGTTGGGGCCGATAACGGAATGGATTTCACCTTTTCGAATTTGCAAGCTGATACCGGCCAGGGCTTCGACTCTCCCGAATGACATATAAATGTCTTCTAGTTCAAGCAGGACATCGCCTTCATTTAACGTATTTGTTTCGACCAATCTTCGGGCCTCCCTTCATTTGAACCAAAGCTCCGGCATTAGATTTTTTTTGACTATGATTATATTAATCAGGAAATTATGAATACTATTCATTTCGTAAAAGGCTAACTATAGGATATAGACCCTTTAGTCAAGAAAATCAACGTTGTCAAGTTGATAAAATAGCTGGGAAATAGTGGGTAATACCAACTAAAGGTCATAGGAAAGAAGGTGCGATCTCAAATTGATTTTCTTGTTCTTTAATTTGAGTTTGCGGCGAATATTATAGCGGTGGAATAATATGGTGTTTTTTGCGAGACAGAGTAACTCTGCGATTTCTTTATTAGTTTTTCCTTCTTTGACCAGGTTGGCGACCTTGATTTCCATGGGCGTCAGATTGAAAAATTTGAAGGACAATTTGCTGATAAAAGGTGAAATAATATTATTTAAATTGGAATCTAAAATATTAACAAGGGTTTCCTGGCTGGTATTCAAGCGGCTTTTCTTTAGTCTTTCAAGGTAGGGGTCGATCAATTCCTTTACGTTGGTCAGAACATTTTCGCCAAGTTCTTTCTTGTCATCTTCGCGCTGTTTCAGCAAAACCTTCAAGGCGGTATTCACTTCCTCCAGATGGTGCGACTGGGCTTTGAGTTCAATCTCCCGTTTCCGCAAGGTTTTTTCGGCCCGCCGGCGCTCGTCGATTTCCTGCTCAAGCTGAGCGTTAATTTTGGCGAGCTCAGCGGTGCGCTCTCCAACCAGTTCTTCGAGATGATCATGGTATTTTCTCAACTCGATCTCGGCTTTTTTCTGGGCGCTGATGTCCCGCAGGGTTACGATGTTGCCGGCGGGCTCACCGTTGTGATTTGAATAGAGGGTGGAGCTTATTTGTACATCGAGCACACGTCCGTCTTTGGTTAGACGCCTGGTTTCAAAAAGGTGTATCTTCTGTCCGCTGAGCATGTTTTCGATGGCTTTTTGGGTCTCCGGCCAGTTTTCTTGCGGAACAAAATCTACCTGTTTGCCGAGCAATTCGTCACCGGTAAATCCAAAGGTCTGTTCAAAAGCAGGATTTACATAAGTCGCCTTCCCCTGGATGTCATAAAGAACAATCGGATCCGGAGATGACTCCAACAACAGGCGATAGCGCTGTTCACTTTCTCTGAGGGTTGCCTCGGTGCGTTTTCTTTCCGCCAGTTCCCGCCGCACATCCGCATACAGCCTGGCCTTGTCCAGCGCAACCAAAGCCAGCTCGGCAAAACGGCCCAAAACGGCAATATCTTCTTCTTTAAACCGCCGGCCGGGTTTGACGGTTGCCAGTCCGATGACGCCATGAACCCCGTTGCGATCTTTCAAAGGAATCCCCACCACCGAATAAAGATCATCCAGAGATCTGTCGCCGAGACGCCCTTCCCATGAACGATAATCCGCCACCAGCAGCGGGTGTTCAGCCTCCCAGACCTTGCCGCCCATTCCCTCGCCCTTTTTAACGCGCAGTCCTAAATGATGCTTGAAAAATCCCATGCCAACCCGCATATGCATTTCGACGTCATCGGGCTCAAGCAGATATATGTAACCGTGCTCGGTCCCTGTCAGCATGGCAGCCCGCTGTAATACGGCTTCCAGCAGTTCTTCCTTGTCCAGGTGGTCGATCAAACCCAGGGAGGTTTCATGCAGTGCGGTCAGATACTCATTTTGCCGGCGCAGGGTTTCTTCAGCCTTTTTAACTTTAAAAATTTCTCTTTCAAGCGCCCCGGCCCTTTCCTCTAATGCATCATAGGTCAATTTTCCGGTTTTTAAATCCAACACGGCATTATTCCTTTGGAATGACGAATGACGAATGACAATTTGACACATCGATGTGCAAATTCCTTCGTTCGCGCTTTAAGTTCTTCGCTCATTATTCCACTCGCAGAATGTACAATTGTTACATTTCATTCGTCACTGGTAATTAATAATTAAAAACGATGGAACGAAGTGACCTCCACCATTCGACATTCGTCATTCGTCATTCCTTTCGGCTTCCAGCCGAAAAAATCAGACCGCTCAGGTTCCCCCGTCAAAGCCGATGGTCACATTTTCACCTTCAACGATCACCGGGACCTTTCTAACACCGCTGGTGAGCTTGAGCATACTGTCGAGATGCCGGCTGTTTTTGACGACATTAAAAAAATCGAACGGCCGCCCTTCTTTGGCAAATGCTTCACGAGCTGCCCGGGTATAGGGTCAAGCGTCCTTTCCAAAAATCAGAACTTTATCAGCCATCTTTTCTCCTCCCATGCTGGAAAAGCAGCAACCATTTTCCCAAATCGATATATGTGCCGATTTGAATTTTTACCATCTTAATTGTTATTTTAAGGGCATCATTTGGAATAAAATGCAGTGAGCTGCAAAAACCTTAACAACCAGCATCTTTCTTGTCAACATTTCTAAATTGACAAATCATTGTATTTAATAGATATTGATTTCTGCTGTGAATATAGGACCCCAAACAGGGGTATTCATTGTGGGAGCTTTCAATTTCAATTAATTCCGTTTTTTAATACGGTAATTTATGGTAACAAAGGGGCAGGAATTAAGTAGAACAACAACTATCAAAAATGAACTCGGCCTGCATGCGCGGTCAGCGGCAGGGATAGCTGAAATTGCCGCAAATGGCGCAGCGAATATCTGGCTGATGAAAGGCGACCATAAAGCCGATGCCTCCAGCATCGTGGATATATTAACGCTGGCATGTGAAAAGGGTACAAAAATAAGGATTGTCATCGAGGACCCGGCGGACACCGATATCTTAAACGCCCTTGTCGATCTCGTTGATAGCGGATTTGGGGAATAGACCATAATGAGGCAACCGGTTGGAGAGATAAAACTCAAAGGCATCAATGCTTCTCCTGGTATATGTATCGGCAGGGCCTACCTGGTCGATAGAGAAGGCGTCGATATCGTCGAAAAGTATTATATCGAGAAGAAAAAACTGCAAAAAGAGATCAAACGCTTTAAAACCGCCGTAAAAAAAGCACAGGATGACATTCGTTTGGTCATCGAAAATAGTCCGAAAGAACTCCAGCGCGCCCGAATTCTTGAAACTCACGTCGCCCTGCTGACAGACAAAATGCTCTACGGCAAAACCATCGAAACTATTGAAAAAGAGGGGGTTAACGCCGAATGGGCCCTCAAGCAGGTAGTGGCCAATCTCAAGTCTTTGTTTCTGAGCATGGCCGACTCTTACCTGAAAGAACGCGCTTCGGACATCGTGCATGTATCAGACAGCATCATGCGCAATCTGGTCGGAGCTGAGACTGAAAATATCGCCGACATCGATAAACGCGTCATCCTGGTGGCCAGCGATCTGTCTCCGGCCGACACCAGCCAGATAAACCTTGAAAAAATTATGGGCTTTATCACGGATCACGGCGGCAAAGCCTCCCATACCGGTATCGTTGCTCAGGCCCTTGAGATCCCGGCGGTGGTCGGGCTTGAGCATGCTACCAGCCGAATCAAAAGTGAAAATCTTATCATTGTCGACGGCAATACCGGCACGGTAATTGTAAATCCAAGCGAAAAATCTCTGGTAGAATACGAAGAGCGTAAAATTCTATACGAAGATTACAGAGCTGTCATCACGCGGGAAAGTCATTTAAGGGCAGAAACAACCGATGGCATGCAGCTGGAAGTCATGGGCAATATTGAACTCCCGGAAGAGGTGGTTTCGGTAAAAAACTACGGCGGCGACGGCATCGGTCTTTACCGAACCGAATTTCAGTATATGAATCGTGCTATTTTTCCGGGTGAAGAAGAATTGTTTAAAAAGTACAAAGATGTGGTTGAAGTCATAGCGCCCATGCCCGTCACCATTCGGACCCTGGATATCAACGGCGACAAGGCAGTGGCCAGTCGATACAGTCATGATGAAGCCAATCCGGCCCTTGGTCTTCGCTCGATACGCTACTGCTTGAAAAATCCGGATGTGTTCATTACGCAGCTGCGGGCTATATTAAGGGCTGCGGCATTCGGCAACGTTCGTATCCTGTTTCCCATGATCTCAGCCTATTTTGAAATATGCGAAGCGAGAAAATTGTTGGACCAGGCAGCCGAATCTCTCGCCAAAGAGGGCCTGCCTTATAGCCGGGACATTGATATCGGTATCATGATCGAAGTCCCTTCGGCGGTTATCCTGGCCGATTTTCTGGCGGAAAAAGTTGATTTTTTCAGTATCGGCACCAATGATCTCATCCAGTATGCTCTTGCCATTGACCGGGGCAACCGGCAGGTTGCCCATCTTTATCAACCGCTGGATCCTGCCGTAATCCGACTGATCAAGCATGTGGCGGACGTGGCCAAAGACAAGGGCATCAAGGTCTACATGTGCGGAGAAATGGCAGCCAAGGCCCATCATATCCCCCTGCTGTTAGGCCTCGGCATGGACGAGCTGAGTATGAATCCTCAATCGATTCCGAATATCAAACGGGTCATTCGATCCCTGAGCCTGGGCGATGCCCGATCATTCCTGCAAGAGGTCCTTAAGAAGCGAACGGCCAGAGGGGTCTTTGGTCTGGTGCGGGAAGCCTACGGCGATATCCTGGCGGACAAAGCCTATAGCTGATTAATTATGGAAAAGGACCCCATCAAAATAATCGCCGTCAACCGCAAAGCCCGGCATGACTTTTTTATCGAAGATGAGTATGAAGCCGGAATGGTCCTTAAAGGGACCGAGGTAAAGTCCCTCAGACTCGGCAAGGTCAATTTAAAGGATTCCTATGCAAGAATTAAAGACGGCGAAGTGTTCGTTTACCAGATGCACATCGGCCCCTACCCCTTTGCCTACTATGAAAATCACGATCCCTTGAGAGCCCGCAAGCTTCTCCTCCACAGACAAGAAATTAAACGCATATATGCCAAGGTGAACGAAAAGGGTCACACCCTGGTACCGCTCAAAATCTATTTTAAGGCCGGCAAGGTAAAATTGTCCCTGGCACTGGCAAAAGGAAAACGTCAATACGACAAACGCGAGGCCATCAGAAGCCGCGACGAGAAAAGGGACCTCGACCGCGCCCGCAAGCAATATATGTAATCGAGGAAATAATGCTTCCTCGCTACCCATCCTCACGGCTTCTTTACTTTGTCGTCACCACCGGACAGGGTGCGGACAGGATCACATATTGAGCAGTTGAGCCGAACAGCAGTTTGCCGACTTTTGAGCGCCGTCTGACTCCCAGGCAAATTTCCTTGCTGTTTTTTACCGCCAGATGCCGCACGATCTCCTCACCGGCGGTGCTCGAACTTACCAGAAGTGTGGTTTTAAACGGGATGTTCTCGCCGTTCATAAGGGTATTAATTTCATTTTCCAATTTTTGTTCAGCCTTGTGGATATTGGAATAATCCAGCTCGGCGCTGCGCTCCTCGGCCCGCACGACCTCGATCTCATCGTTAAACGCTTTGGCATGCGCCTTGGCCAGCGACAAGGCTTCTTTGGACGCTTCGGACCCGTCGTATGCTACCATGATACTCATGTTGATCTCCTGCTAATATCAATGATTAAAAGATAATAAAAATTTTTAGGCTACAGGCAACACCATTAAGCCACAAAATTTAACTATGAATCGGTTCTTGTCAACATAGGATTTTGCATTTATAAAATAAAGAAGACGCCTTTTTACAACAGGATTGCTCGAGTATGTTACAGACTGGCTTACAGGATTCTGTTGTCATTATGGTTTTTTACCAGACCGACTGTCCACGGCGTCTATATCGCCGTATGGCACAAAGCAGAGCTCTTGATTATTAAAAACTCCTATAAAAACGGTAAAAACCTGGTTAGACAACCGATAGCATCCCAATCAACTTTTACCCAGTTAAATATTTCGAAGAAATGAGCGCAGCAAATTTAACCGGGGCAATCAACCCAATCAACACCATCAACTTAATCAACTCAATCAACCCAGTCAACCCAATCAACTTTTAGCCCCACGGCTTTCCGGCTTCCTCGCCTCCCAGCTTCCAAGCCTTTCAAAACAGCGCACTCTTCAGCAGCGTCATGGTCTGCTGGCCGGCCTCTGACTGTGTAAAATCCATAATGACATTTACGTATTTGTTGACCATGTCCGGCGATAATCCGAGTTTGGCGAAGCTGTCCGTCAGAGCGGATAAACCCTGAATTGATCCGGCTGAACTTCCAAACATGGAAGACGCCTTGCCGGCCAGACCACCGGCTTCAGGGGCGGCTTTAATCAGCGAATCAATGCCGGGCAGCGCGCTGAGAAGCTGGGAGTAATCCCCGGAGCTCATATTGTTCTTGGCTTGTTTAAAGACCGCGCCGGCACCACCCTC
>Ga0307426_1000397_pt1 | contig 30099 bp, 26 predicted proteins | sample SalMarWE160340MG_FD_202165 | JGI IMG/M metagenome (GOLD analysis project Ga0307426, IMG submission 202165) | Salt marsh sediment microbial communities from the Plum Island Ecosystem LTER, Massachusetts, United States - WE1603-40 | ecosystem: Environmental > Aquatic > Marine > Intertidal zone >...
TACAAATTTAAAAACTCCAATAACAAATCTGTTAACTCTTTAAGAATCAAGACTTTAAATTTATCATTCTCTTTAGCCTCAACTTTAATCTTCCCTTTCATGAAAGCATTTATTGGATTTGTTTCAAATATAACTTCTGCCGAAGTTTTAAATCCCATTTCAAACCTAAGATTTGGATTGCGAGCTTCTCCGATCGCCCAGCCAAACTTTCGATCTAAAATTCGTATGAAATATTTACCCACATCTACTATATTCATTTGAATAATAAGATCTTCTTCATCTATCAATTTTTTAGCTTTAGCATTGTTATTCGCAAAAGCAGTTAATATTTCAAAAAATAAAGGTATATGTATTGGCTCTAAAACAGAAAGACCTCTTGCATATATATCAAAAAGCTTTTTTAAGGAGCTAGAATCTGAAATAAAACTCACCTTACTATCCTTTTCTTTAAGATAATTGATAATAATGAATTCCATAATCTGAAAAAACTCAATCATGTAATATAGATCTCCTTTGATAAGAAATAATTCAGAAAAAAAAGCTTCAATAGGATCGACCAATTCACCTACTAATAACTTGAACACAACATCAATGTTAGATGTGAGTAAAAAATCATAATTATTAATAAGACCATTTCCAAATTCAGCATATCCTTCTTGAATTAGTAGAAAAAAGGGACCTACTTCTTTTATATGTATTAATATTGAAAGATCTTTTCCTTTTATATATTCTTGAATATTTTGTGTCTCATTGATCAGACTACAAAATAATGTGAATGCTTTTATTACCTCTTTCATTGTAATAGAATTCTTATCTAAGGTTTCCAACTCTTTAAGCTTAGGTATAATGTCCATCTAATCACTTAATTGAATATATTGAATATTTCTTATCGAGTTTCTCTTTTAATTTAGTTTGAAAGCCAAATTGTATTGAATAAAAATCGAATACTAGATTGTCTATTTTTTTTTGTTCAAGAACATAGTTGTATCCTTGATTTTTCTTTTTTTCATTTATTATGTGTCGTACTATATTCTCGATTTTAGATTTAAAATTTGGAGTTGGAACTAAAAAAGGTAGAGCATGAATTCCCGTAATTTGTATACTGTTAGTGTTGTTTATAACTCCCTTAGCTAAGTAATTATATAAAGAACTATTTAAAATTCCTAACACATACTCAATTGAAATAGATTTATCTTTTAACATAAAACCGATTGCTTTATTTGAGTCCCAACGACAGCCTTCAGGCATGTATCGAGCTGCGAGTCGAGAACTAACCCCACTTATAACAATTCCTTCCTCTAAGAATGGAACATTAGAAGGAATATCATAAATTTTTATCGATTCCTCTTCCCACTTCAATGCTTCGATGATAGGACGATAATATTGGTCCCCTCCACCACGTTTTAAATATGGACACCATTCTTTATCACTAAGAGTCTCTTCTGAAATTATAGTATATTTTTTATCTTTTTCCTGAATTTTTTCATTCTTTTTGCTGAAAATCTTTGCTAGATCACTTCCTTTGACTGCAGCTATATATTTTCTGTTATCATGAGTATGCATACCTATATATCCTTGTAGATAATGCTTCATTTTTGGAGCTTTTTCAAATAGTCTTATGATTTGTTCTTCAACTTCGAGGTGAAATATGTAAAAAGGTAAACTATGGTATTTTTTTTGTGCAATTTGATATTCAATTGGTGGATTAATGTACTCTCTTTCATTTTCTACTCGAGGAATAACTCTCATCAAATTTCTATTTCTTTCTTCTTTATATTTTGAACCCGTGAATTTGGTCAAAATTGTAATGACTGGATTTGTATTCACATTTTGATTATCAAATAAATTAGCCGGCGCTAACATGACTTCATTAATTTTACAATTTTCAAGAATAAACCTTCTTAGTTTTGTATGCGTGCTTAATGTTAAAAATGAATCGCTGGTGATAAATCCCAGTTTTCCCCCTTCCTTTAAACGCCAAATTGAATTTACAATGAACATTGAATAGGTTTCGTGAGCATTAATCTTTCCATAAATCTTTTTTAGTTCAGTTTTGTTTTTTCTCACGTATTTACTCGCTTTGTTCAAGTAAGGAGGATTTCCAACAATAAAATCGTATTCATTATAACATTCTGAATTAAACGAAAGTAAATTATCTAAAATTTTAAAGTGTACACCTAAATCTTTAATATAATCTTTATAATCGGGATTTATATCATAGCAAAAGATTTGGGATTTATTTACACCCGACTTTATTAGGGATTTAACAAAAACGCCGGTACCTACACATGGATCTAATACTTTATGTGTTTCTTTTATTTTTCCTAAACTAAATACAATATATTCTGCAGTTTTTGGGGGTGTAAAGACAGTCCCTAATTCGTTTTCCATCTAAATAAAATTTATCATTTTAAATGTGTTTTTAAAATCAATAACTAAATTGGTTATCATAGGATATTAAATTTTCGATGATCATTTCACACAATCTCTTTAGCAAAGAGCTATCTACTTTATCTACAGTATCATGAATTGAATGAATAAATTCATATGATTCCATATCAGCAAAGCCAAATCCATGAAAACCTTCCTTTTTTAAATAATATCCATCAGAATGGGAACCAAAATAAATTCTTTTAGGATTTCTTTTAATAATCAAATCCTTATTATTCTTTGAAAACATGTTAAAAATAGTGTAGATTTGCTCATTCATCTTTTTACCAGGAAATACGTAAGTATTTTTAGCAACCGCATCAAAATTAAAAATAATAGACTCATCACGATTAACATGTGTTAATATTTTGCAAAAATTCCTGATTCCCATGGTGCCACATTCTTCTGCTCCTGTAAATACAAAATATAAATTAAAATGTTTTAATCTAAATTCTGGATTTGAGAAAAATGTAAGTATTTCTAAGATGCACGCGATACCCGAAGCATTATCAATTGCTCCTCTAGAATCGTTATTTGTTGTATTTAAAAATACTAATATAGTAGATATGAAGTAAATAGTTATGGGGAAGATTCCTATAATATAAAACAGCAAGGAAAATGGAGTAAAAACATAATTCTTCAAGATTGTAATAATTAATAATATCAATCCTGAAAATACCCAAGTTCTTATAATTCTTATACGGCCAAGAATCGAAAATCTTTGTCCTTTTGAATCTAAATGACATAAAAACAAAACATTCCTTTCTTGGTCATTTAATTTTGATTTAATAATTTCTGAATTATTCATTAGATTTACGTAGAGGTTACTAGAGCTCAATTTCTTAGGTAATCTTATGGACTCAGGCTTTCTCGTAAGAATGAATAAAAGACCCAAAATTATCATAAAAGTTAAAGATATAATGAATTCTCCAAAATTTAAATAGAATAAAAAGAGAACCACGAATCCTAATGAAAAAGCTATCTTTGGATAGGTTCTTCCAAAAAACGTACTAAAAACGAAATCTTGGGTTAACGGTTTTAGATTCAATTCCTCAATCTTTAGGATAGCTAATTGCAGAGCTTTTTTTTCTCCCTCAGTTCCTGATAATCTCGGAAAGGAAAACAATTCTAAGTTCTTTCTAATGCGATTTTCATTCATCATATTAATCATAGAATACAATTTTAGTCTAAATAAGCTCCATATTTTGCTGAACTTACTAACTTTCTATATATTTTTAAATAACCAGTTAATACTTCTTGTTCTGGTTTTTTCCATTTTGTAAATCTCCGTTTTATTTCACTTTCATCAATTAGTATGTTTAACTTACGGTTATTAATATCTATCTCTATAATGTCTCCATCCTTAACAATCGCTATTGGTCCTCCTTCATAGGCTTCAGGGCAAATATGTCCAATACAAGGACCTCTAGTAGCACCAGAAAATCTCCCATCAGTTATCATTGCTACACTATTTCCTAATCCCATACCAACTAAAATTGCAGCAGGAATAGATAATTCTCGCATACCTGGAGAACCTTTAGGACCTTCGTATCTTATGACTAACACATCTCCTTCCCTTATTCTTCCAGAAAATAAAGCTTCCTTGACATCTTCTTCACATTCAAAAACCTTGGCAGGACCTTTATGATATCTCATCTCATTCTTTATTGCACTTTGTTTAATTATAGCTCCATCTGGTGCTAAATTACCTTTTAGTACCGCAATGCCTCCCTCGTGATATATTGGATCATCTAAATCTCGAATTATTTGATGATCCTCGATCTTAATTAAATCTAGATAATCCTTGAGTTTTAATCCTAAAACGGAATTTGCAGTTAAATCCAATAATTTAGACATTTTTTTCATCAAGACCTTTACCCCTCCCGCTTCATAAAAATCTGAAACATTATATTCAGATGCAGGTTTAAATTTTGCTAGTAAGGGTATTACTTTACTAAATTCATCAAAATTAAAATGATTTAAATTCCCCCCTATTTCATGAGATAAAGCGCTCATGTGAAGTATCATGTTACTAGAACCGCCAATAGCTAATGCTACTTTAATGGCATTCTTTATAGAATTCTCAGTTATCAAATCAAGAGCTCTAATATTTTTGTTAATCAATTCTATGATACATTTTCCTGATTCTTTGCACAATAATTTTCTCTCTTCACTTATTGCACTCATGGTTGCACAATCTGGCAATGATAGCCCCATTGCTTCCACAATGCAGGCCATTGTAGTCGCTGTTCCCATCATATTACATGCTCCAGGACTACAACACGTTTGTTCTTCAATCAATTTAAATTCCTCTTTAGTTAGTTTGCCGATTTGATATTCCCCAATTGCTTCTTTAATATCCGAGGTTACGAAAGTTCTTCCTTTTAATGGACCATCATAGAAATGTTTAGGTTCCATAATTCCACCAGTTACAAAGATAGTTGGGATATTACACCTTGCAGCTGCCAGTAACATGCCCGGAATTATCTTATCGCACGAACAGAGCATTACCATCCCATCGAAATTATAAGCTTTAATCGTACATTCAATAGAATTAGCAATAACTTCTCGGGATGGCAATATATATTTTGAATTGTTTCCAGAATTTGCAATACCATCGCAAGAACCTATAGTATTGAATTCCATGGGCGTAGCTCCCATTTCTTTAATAGTATCCTTTATTATACTAGATAAATCACGTAAATGTATATGTCCTGGATTGATCTCGCTCCAAGAATTTACAATAGCTATCCTTGATTTGGCTAGATCTTCATTTGAAAATCCACAACCGTGAAATAATGCTCTCTCATATGCTTTCCTAACATCTAATTCTCTATTCAATGAATAACCCCACCCTCTTTAATTTTTAAATATCAAAACATTGACCAATCACGTTTTTAATTAAATTCGGTATTTTTTAAATATCAAAGAAACATAGTTGTTATATTTAATTAAAAATTTTAAAAATTATTATGTTAAATGTTGGGATCATAGGAACTGGAGTAATTTTCGATTTACATATTCTTGGTTATTTAAATAATCCAGATGCTAAAGTTATTGCTTTATGCAATAGGACAGTAGAAAAAGCAAGAGAGAAAATTCACAAATTTAAACTAGATGAAAATATTCCGGTTTATTCAAATTATAAAGAAATGTTAGATATCGAGGATTTAGATATTGTTGAAATTCTCACACCACATCATCTACATGCTGAGATGACGATATATGCTGCTAATAAAGGCGTGAAAGCTATATCCGTTCAGAAACCAATGGCACTTAATTTGAAAGAAGCTGATGAGATGATTAATGCTTGTGTGAATAATGGTTCAATCCTTTCAGTTTTTGAAAATTTCTTTTTTGCTCCTCACATAAAGAAGGCAAAGCATTTAATTGATGATGATTACATAGGGGATCCTACTTCAATAAGAATAAAAACTATAATGGGCTTGACTGGTGGATGGAGTATTCCAAAAAGTGCAAATATATGGCGTAAAGATCCTAAAAAGATAGGAGGTTCTCAAGAAGGATCCCCAGTTCTTCTAGATAATGGTTGGCATGCGTTTTCTTTAGCTTCTTGGATGATTGGGGAAGAAATTGAGAAAGTTTTTGCTTGGACAGATAAGTTCCATGGTATTGATGCTCCCGCATACGTGATGTTTAAATATAAACAAATCAACGAACATGTTGTTCCCCAGTATGGACACATGGAGTTTGTCTTGATGCCAGATGTTAAAATCCCCTCTAATTATTATCCTACTGATGAATTTATCGAAATCATAGCAAGTCGTGGTATTATGAAAATTAATCAAGGAACTTCAATTGGCAATCAAATGTCTGATTCAGAAATTTTTGCTCCAATAATTATAATTAGAGATGGTAAAATTGAAAGATGGGATGATTTTGAGAAAGATTGGAAATATAGTTTTATCAATGCTACGAAAAGTTTCATTGAATCTATAAAAGAAAAAAGGGAACCCGCATTATCTGGAAAAAGAGCACGAGAAATCTTGAAATTTAATTTAGCTGCAATAAAATCAGCAGAATTAGGACGTGAAATATATCTAGAAGAAATAGAAAATTAAATTCTATTTTTCATACTGGTATTTAAAAATTCTATTTTCTAATCCTTGTTTTATTCCTTTTCGTAAATCAGCTTTAGATCTCCTTGAATATTTTGTCAGACCACTTTGATCCAAATCTGTTGGTTCAATAACCTTACAAGATTTATTCTGCTCATTTTCAATCGTCATATCTTCCCAGAACACGGGTTTATTTTGTTGTTGCGATACATAAGGCATTTTAGCAAAAATACATAAATTTTTCCCTTGTTCACCCGTATAAATCGGGTCACTATTCTCTTTAATAGCGTTGATAAAGTGTTCAGTTGAATTTATAAAAGAGTACCTCCAATCTCTTGGGAGATCTTGACCATATATTTTTATTTCGCCATCTACATAAGTGACAATTGGTGGAAATTCGGGACTTTTAGAGATGAAATTCCCTGCCGAAGTACATTGATTTAGCCACATCATTCCTTTAGTACCCGTTATTTCAATGTATTCATCACAATCATAATAGTTGCTTGGATAATATACATTTGGAGCTAAAGTAAATTGGAACGTGCCATACTTTGGTGGATCATCCTCATTTTTACTTGGATACTTCCAAAAAATATAATTTGGAGAGTCCATTATAGTTGCAAAATAATCTATCCATCCGTATACCTTTTCAACTCGATCCTCATCCATCAACCATAGTGCCATGGAAAATTTATGAGTTCCATCATCATAAACATGCGGACCTCCACCACAAGTATCAATTCTATGGCGCCAAACAAGAGATTTGAGATCTCGGGGCATGCTTGGACCTCCAGTCAATATGGTATTTATTCTAAAGGTTAATAATTCTCCTATTATCCCTTGATCAAGCAGTTCTTTAGCTTTAAGATGTGATGGATAAAATCTGAAGTTCTCATACAACTTAAGTTTTACTTTTTCTTGCTTGCATACTTGAATGATTCTTTCACAATCCGATATGGTATGAGCTAAAGGTTTTTGAACAGAAATTCCAGAAATCCCGGCTTTGGCGGCATATTCTGTCATTGGAGCGTGTAAATGATGTGGTGTGAGAATTTCAATAATATCAAGGTCCTCATTGTCAATCATTTTAGTATAATCTTGATATATTTTTATTGTTCTAAGTCCCCATCGCTCTAACTTTTGACCTGCATTAATTAGATCCAAATCGCTCACTGCAACCACTTCTGCATCGGGTGAATGTAAATACCCTAAAATATTCAAATTAGCGATTTCCCCAGTCCCAATAATTCCAACTCTTAACATGTTCTCAAAAATATCAATATTTAATAAATGATTTAAATTATCTTAAGATTAAAAATTTTTATATACATAATAGCTTGAAGCTAATAACAAGTTTTTAATAAAAAAAAGTGATAAAACAAAAAAAAATTGAATATTGTAGTATTATATCGTGGGATGGTTTTTATTCCATATTTTCCATTGCCATGCTCAGGATTTCTCCATATGCAATGGCATCTTGAAGATTTCCTTCTATTACTAAATCTCCGGACATGTAGGCGCTAGTGGAATCAAGTTCACCCGATGCTAAACCTGCCCAAGTTGCTCCTGTAGCGGACATAGTTACTCCAGGGTCATCAACTTCTCCCTCTGCATAATCGAATTTACCTTCACCTAAAATGATATAATATTTATAAACTGGATCTGCATCAGTGACAATCATTTGAACTTTCGTTTCATCCATATCTTCAAGTTCTTCTTTCAAGTCTTCATCTTCTGCAGCAACTTGCTTGATAAACTCATACATTTTTAAAGCATCAGAGGGTTCACTTGTCCCCTTTTCTCTCATTTCTTTTAATTCTTTTATTAAATTTTCATCAACCATATATAAATTCATCTCACTATTCTTTTTTATTTAGTATATTGAAAGTTATGATATACTCCTATTTAAAAATGCAATTTTATTTATCAATATGATCATTTTTGGCTCTAGTCAAAATTTGACAAAAAAAATCTGATCTGACTAATTTAAATAGCTTTTTATGATTTTTACTATTCTAACAATTAATATTATTTTAAGTGGGAATTCTTTAATAGCAATTGAAAAATTACCGTTTTATAACAAAAATTTTTGATGATTTTTATGAGTGTATTATCTGATTTACTCTTAGTATTATTTACTTATATCTATGTCTTCGCTACAATTCTCATTCCCGTGTATCTAAAAAAAAAAGATAAGATTTCGAAGTTTCAAGCTCGAAAAGCAGTGCACTTATTTGCAGGGTTAAGTATATTTTCAATACCTTATTTTGAATGGTCTTGGTGGGCTGTAATAATCGCTGGTTCACTAACTTTATTAGTATATATGAGTTCAAAAAAATCAAAAATAAAACAATTAAAAGAATTGTACGAGTCCATAGGAGAAGAAGCTGAAGAACAAGCAGGATATCTTCAAGGACCGTTTCACTATTGCATGTCTATAACACTATTGATGCTTGTATTTGTTATTTTTGCTCCATCTCAAATGTATTTTCCACTTTCCGCAATTTTGTTGATGATTATTTCAGATACATTAGCATCAGTTATTGGAAAAAGATATGGGAAGCATAATATAAAAATTCCTTGGATTAAAGGAATAAGGACTCTTGAAGGCTCATTAGCATTTTTCATTAGTGGTTTTATCGTATGTTTTTTAGCTTTCAGTTTATTTGGAGTCACCAACCCTATTACCCAAACACATATAAGTCTTGTAGAGGCAATATTATACTCTTTAATTGCGAGTGTTTTAGCAACTTTAATTGAAATGTTTTCACCGAGTACATGGGATGATTTAACTGTACCAATTTTAACGGCATTAATTATATTTTTATTAACTTTAATATAAAAAAAATTTATTTTCCTTTTTTACTTGAATAAAAATTACAAAGAGCGCTAATGGAAGATATAAAGAAGATATATGACGTGGTTATAGTAGGAGCTGGGACCGGGGGAAGCACTGCTGCCCGATTTGCTACCCAAAAAGGTCTTGAAGTGTGTCTCATTGATCGGAAAGTAAAAAATGAGATTGGAAATAAGATTTGTGGAGACGCGGTAGGTACAGAGATTTTTGATTTTTTAAATATCAAACATCCAATAAATGAAGAATTATCTTGCCACATAAAAGGAGCAAAAATATATTCTCCAAATATGGAGAAATGCATAAATTTATTAGATCCAAAACAAGCTGGTTATATTGTTAATCGTTTAGAATTTGGTCAACGCCTTCTGGATGATGCTCTAAATGCAGGCGTGACATCTTTTTTAGATGACACCAACGCTTTAGAGTTATTATATGAAAAGAATATAGTATCAGGTATAAGGGTCAAATTAAAAAATGGAGAAAAAAGAGAAATCAGAGCCAAAATTGTTATAGATGCTTCTGGATTTTATTCACCACTAAGGAAGACTATAAGAAGTACTATTGTTGAAAAAATAATTCCAAAGGAAGATAGTATATTATGTTACCGAGAAATAGTCAAATTTCCTCCATCTGAACATAAAGTACAAGATCCAGAATACATAACTATTATTTTAGATAAAAAACGAGCTCCTGGTGGTTATATTTGGTATTTCCCAAAAAATGAGTCTTCAATTAATATCGGATTAGGAGTATTTATGGATTATAAAGGTAAAGTTAAAGAATTTTATCAAAACAATGTATTCAAAACTTATATTAAGACATCAAAGTATGAGATACTCTCATCTGGTGGTGGAGTTGTACCGATTAGGCGTCCATTGTGGTCATGTGCAGATGATGGGATAATGTTAATAGGGGATGCGGCATGTCAAGTAAACCCTCTACATGGAGGGGGTATTGATCCTTCAATGAGGGGAGGATTCTTCGCTGCTAATGCAGCATTTGAAGCGATTCAAAAGGGTGATTATACTCTTAAGTCTTTGTGGAAGTATAATGTTGATGTGATGAGAAGTTTCGGAGCGGATTATGCCTCCTTAGATTTATTAAGGCAAGTACTTCAAGTTTTTACTAATGAGGAACTTAATTTCGGATTGGGAAATGATTTATTGTCAGGTGAGGAAATCTTAGAAATTTCGTCAACTGGGGGTCTTAAATTATCTATTTTTGATATGGCTTCAAAACTAATTAAAGGGATATCAAAACCGGATTTACTCTTAGATTTAAATTATCTTCGGATAAGGATGAAAGAAATATCTTCAATTTATAAGAGATTTCCAACAGATTTAAAGGAATTCGAAAGATGGAAGTCTAATGTAATAGAGGTTCAAAATAAAGTAAAAAAAATGTTAATAAATACAAAAAGAGTAAATTAATTATAATCAGTTAAAAAAAATGGTAAATGTTTTGTCAAGCAAAATTATTGAATTCAATACTTATAAATACATCATAAACAAACTAAACAAGGAAGGAGCATTACATTTTTCCTTAATCGATCCTGATCCTGTTAAACAAAGCACAAAAAAGGCTGCAAAAATGGCTAAATATGCTGAAACGGCGGGATCAGATGCGATTCTTATAGGTGGGAGCACTATCTTTGATCAAAGATTTGTAGATGATACCATCATTGCGATTAAGGAAGTTGTGGATATACCTGTAATTATCTTCCCTGGTGGAATCTCAAATGTTTCAAGAGAGGCGGATGCCATTCTTTTTATGTCTCTATTAAATTCCGAAGATCCATATTTTATTATTGGTCAACAAGCACTTGCATCATATACTGTTAAAAAAGCTAATTTAGAACCTATTTCTACTGGTTATTTGATCATTGAACCGGGAGCTACAGCTGGATGGATCGGAAAAGCCAAGTTGCTTCCAAGAAAGAAACCAAAATTAACAGCAGCATATTCATTAGCAGCAGAAATGCTTGGTTTTAAAATAATTTATTTAGAGGCGGGATCAGGGAGTGAAAGAATACCTGCTGATATCATTCAACTCTGCTCAAATTTTGTGAACATTCCTATTATTGCAGGTGGTGGTATCAATTCAAAAGAAATAGCTAGAGAATTTGTAAAAGCTGGAGCGGACATTATTGTAATGGGTACATTTTTAGAAGATAACATTTTAAAAGATAATGGGACTTCCCTTAAAGTCATAATAGATGAAATAAAAAAAACGGGAAAAGAATGTCCAAAAACATTTTGTTTAAAATAAATAGCGCTAGGTGTTTTTGATTTGAGGTTGAAGGATACTATTGAAATACTTCGCCCTATTAATTGTTTAATGGGAGCTTTAACAGTAATAATCGGCTTATTAAATACAAGAACTTCTATCTCATTCCCTTTAATTGTTTCTAATTTCATTTTAGGAACTTTAACTTATATATTTCTGGCAGGTTCTGGAATGGTAATTAATGATTTCTATGATTATGAAATTGATAAAATAAATCGACCAGAACGACCTATTCCCAGAGGATCTATTAGTCTAAATCAAGCAAAAATGTTGTTTTTTATATATTTATCAATTGGGTTACTATTTAGTGTACTTAACGTTATGATATTTAATTTAAATTACACTATCGTTGTTATAGCTACCTTTTTTGGATTTATAGCATGGGTTTATGCAAAATGGGGTAAAAAAAGTGGATTTCCTGGAAATATAATTGTTAGTATTTCATTTTCTATTGGAATGATTTATGGGGCATTACTAAATAGTTCACTAATTCCTAACTATATTTACTACTTCTTTTTAACTTCGTTTTTTCTGCTTTTATCACGTGAGATAATTAAGGGATGTGAGGATATTGAAGGAGATAAAAAAGAAGGGGTAAAAACACTTGCAATTCGGATTGGTACTAAAAAAGCAACCACCTTTAGCATGATTTCAGCCTTATTTGCTTTACTATTCTTCATTTTACCTCTCTTTACAAATATAATAAATCCTTTTCTATTTTTAATAACAATGAGCTCTGGATTAATAATTGTTGTTTTTGCAATTTACCATATGATTAAATCAACTATGCAAAGAAACGATTTTAAGCGTATAAGCTTATTTTTAAAAATAGGAGCACTATTAGGATTATTATCATTTGTTTTTGCTAGTTTATGAGTTAAGTCTTTTTAAAAATCTAAGAATATCTCCAATTTTCTTTTTTGTAACAAGCTGTTGAAGAGAGACTATGCCATTATTATCCAAATTATGAGGAAAAGTTCTAATTAGACCTCTTACTTGAGTTAAACCCAGATACTTTCTTGTATAATTAGCATTTGAATATTTATATGTTGTGAGAAATTGTGAGTCAAGTGTATGCCTAAAATGCTCTAAAATAAAATTAAAATATTCTCTAAGTAATTTTTGATCAGTAATGGACAATTGGGGGTATAAAAAAACATGTATGGGGTGCGTGCGATAAGCGTTTCCCGAAACATAAATTCCACTAGCATTGAAATCATCTGGAATAATTCCTAATCCTACTCTTCCATCATCTGAACCACTATCGACCGTCTTTGTATATAAGATATTTGAATTGATTTTATCATTCAATTCTTTATTTACATCAATAGTTAATCTTTTATATTGATGATGTTCATATTTGTTTGCATCAATTACCTCAACTCGACAGCGACCATTATTTTGACTAACTTCATCCTTTGAAAGATAAAATTTGACAATAAGTGGATTCTTTCTCCTATAAGTTTCTATAAATTCATCAAAAATTGAACCTGCACGATATTTATATTTAGGATTAAGTTTAAAATTTCGATTTAGAATAATATCTTTTTTTTTAATTTTAATTCCATTAAAATCTTGAATATTAGATGAAGGTATCTGTTTTTTACTAAAGAAACCTATACAAATGTTTGTTCCAGTAAATTCAAATACTTTTATCTCGAAAATTATCATTTTAATAATTTGGTACTCTCTTAAAAAATCCATTCGAAATTTATTTGATACAGATGATCCAAAAAGAAAGTTAGAAGGAATTATATAGATTATATTTTGAATTTCGTTCCTTAAATCATTCATCATGGCAATTTGATATAAATCTTGATATCCTTCATTTTTTTCTTTAAAGTATTTCAAATATTTTTTCGTCTCATCGTGTTTAGTGATATATCCAAGATATAAGTAAGGGGGATTTGTAATATGATATATAGGATATTTTTTCTTTTTTAATGATTCAGGGAAATTATTTAAATTATCTCGAACAAAAATATTATTTTGAGCCACATTTTCAGGGATTCCGTAAGAAATCGCGTTATCAATACATCTATCAACCATTTCTTGATGAATATCATAAAGAAACATGTGTTCTTTGAAAAATCTTACTCTTTGATCTTGAGAAAACTCTTCTAAAATGGGTAATACAAGATTACCTTCTCCAGCAAATAAATCTACCCACAAATATTGATTCATATTATCCTTAATGTGAGGAAGAATGAATTCGTTAAACAATTCTTTTGAAGTTAAATGAATTCCGTATTGTCTCCGAAATTTCTTTTTTTCCTTTTCAGTAGAATCCATGATAATCTGTGCATTATAATGACGTATTGATTAATATAAGGATTAGGTTTTAATAAGAAAAATTGGGCTCCAAATTTTTAATAAATGATTATTGATAATTTCTACTTAAATACAAATTAACTAATGCAAAAAAGGTAAGTGATTTAAATGAGTGTAGTAAAAAATCTATTACTAGTCGATTTTCTTGCTCAAGTAAAGAAGAAATTGCCTGAATGGTTGAAGTGGAAGGAAGAAGATCTTAAAAACATTTTAGATGATCTAGAATCTCAGATAATGAACGAAGCTCGTATTATCGCAGGTGGAGATGAACCAAGTGATAAAGACATTCGAGATGCGATTTTGAACTTTGGATCTCCTGAAAGCATTGCTAAGCCATACAAATCGCGTGGTACTCCCAAATTTTTCCTTACTCAAGAATTATTCGAATTTTATGTTCGAACTCTTTTCTTCTTTTTTGGAATTATAATCTTGATTAACATCATTGTGTCAATTTTCAGATTCTTCATTACGCCTTGGTGGACGGTATTGGGAGATATGTTTGGGGGAATGTGGGTTGGATGTTTAATTGCTGCTGTATTTATAACTGTTGTATTTGTTTATTTTTCAATGGAAGGATTCTTACCAGAAGATTTTGGAATAATTCCTAAAAGACTTGCTTTAATTTTCCCTTTCAATCTTACGGAAGAAGAAATCGAAGAAAATAGAAGATATACGAAGATGAAGATAGAAGAAATTCGTCTAAATAGAGAAGCAAAATTAGGTAAAGCTAAATCTCTAGTTAGTGAGAGGTTTGCTGAAGCTCAATTATTTAGGGAAGAAAGACACAAAGAAGCACAAATTTTGAGAAGACAGAAAGCTGCTGAAGCAAAATTTTTACGAAAACAAAAAGTTGCTGAAGCTAAAGAAAAACAGAAACTAAAGAAGAAATATCCTGTCACGGTTGGAGACCTAGTGTTTGGAGCTGTAGGAGGAATAATTTTTGGACTACTTCTCATCCTCCAACCATTTGCTGATATAACTGGATTATTTGATCCAATATTTCTTAATTGGCTTAAGTTATTTGGTCTATTAATCTTTATTAGTGGATTATTTAGTTTAGTTAGATTAGCGATGGGTGTAAGAAACTACACCGGTCAACAAATTATGCTCGCATTACTCGCCGGCTATAATCTGATCTATATTCCACTATTCTTGTTACTGCTAAACCAACCCGAAATATTTCCGATTTCATTATTTTCTGGAGGTATAATTACAAGTATAACCGTGGATCCAAGTTCATTGGCTTATATCATATATTTCTGGGCAATTATTCTCATTTGTATAGGAATAATAGCAGGATTGATTGAAAAAGTCTATAAAATATCCAAACTCCAAGATCTTAAAAAGGATTATTAAATTTTATTTATATTTTTTTCTTGCTTATTTTTATTATATGTGTGGATATAAATCGATTGCTAAAGTTCTCGTTGATCCAAAGATAGTTAGAATTGCAATAATAATCAACTTGTTAACTTTTATTCCTGGGTTAATATTATCCGTTTTAATAGCTAATTTCTTTGGCCCTCAAGGTTATAATATTTGGGATAACTTCATCAGTGATCTTGGATCGATTAAATATACTCCAGTTCCTTTTATATTTGATTTTATAATAATATTTGGAGCTATTCTCACAATACCCGCTTTTCTTTATAATAATAAGTTTTTGATGGAAGGAACTCGAGACATTATTTTAAATTCATCAGAGAAAATTTGGAAGAGAATTCATTATGTCTTCATCGATATTTGTACGATTTTAGGGTACTTTTTCCTATTAATAGGATCAGTTGGAATGTTCGGGATTGGAATCTTCAGCATAGATAGGTCTCCTCCCATCCATCACTTCTTTTCATTTTTTGTGTTTTTTGGCTTGATATTTGGAGCATTATTCGCAGGAATTGCAATTCTCCTTAAAAAGGTAATATGTCCTCATCTCCTGGGGCTCTATATGATTATTGGACCTTTTATGGGAGGTTTTTTATTTTTAAACCCCCCTGTATCATTTAGTGCTCAATTCCTAGAATGGATAATGTTGTTTACTCAGCAAATTTGGCTCATACCAGCTGGTTTTTATACATTGCATCATATCCAAAAAAAAAGGCTTTGATGTGTTCAATCCTTCAATACAACTTCTAATGTATTCCCATTTGAATCGAAACATTTTATACAATCCATATTGTCATAGGGATACCCTAATAACATGGTAAAATGCCTTTTTTTAAAAATTAAGTTAAGTTCTTCGTTGCTGGAGAGGTCTCCTGATGGTCGTGAGATGAAAGTACCTTCATTTGAAGCATCTAAAGGAATGTTACAAGTTGGTCTAAAAATTTCAAACTCCTTCTCTGGATCACTACAAGATCTTGAAGGTAATACATATTCAGAGACTACCCCTTTTTTAACACTTAAAAGCCCCACTAACTTATGAGGGTGTTGAGTTTTGCAAATATCCATTAAAGCATAAAGAAAATCTTTACGTATTAGAATTTGGTTTAATTCCATGCTTTCGATAAGAAGAAATATTTCTTTCAATAGTTCTACAATCGATATCGGAGGATAATCCTTCCAATCTCTCAAGGAAGAGACTATACGTTGTAGTTTGAAGTGCCTACCCTCATAATTTAATAATTGTGCTTTAGGTTTCTTTGGGTAATTCTTGAAGTTTAAATCAAGAAAGACATCCCTTTTTACTTGAAACCTTAGATGATATTTTTTATTAGAGATACATTCTATATCCGGGAACGTTTCAATAATTTCATTATATTGTTCTTCAATAATATCAATCATTACTTACTAAATAAGATTTGAATCCTAAAAATTTTTCCATATGCTTTTTATTTTAATTTGAAACATCACTTTTTATTAAAAAATTTTATAAAATCATATTAGACTCTTGGAGATATTATTTTAATTACTGTGAATTACAATGGATAGGTTTAAATACTATTACCGATATACATTATTATGGACACTATACCAAACTAGGTAAAAAAAAAATGATAAAAAAAGTGAAAGGATTGGATCCTGAATTCAAGGAATACGCATCGAAAGTGGAATCAGAAATCAACCGAGGAATCTCAACGATATGCATTTTATCAATCATCAATGGATCTCCCGAAAATGGTATACATGGTTACCAAATTTCAAAAGATCTCGAGGAACAAACAAATTACATGCTAATTATTGAAGAAGGAACGCTTTATCCATTATTGCGAAAATTGGAGGAAGATGGATTGATAAAATCATATAGAGAGGAAGGTGGCAGAAGGCGTAAGTATTATTCACTTACAACATATGGTAAAAAAGTATTTAACTATTTGTCAGGGTTTTATTCTAAACTGATTGAAGCCATTGGCCCTTTATTTGATGTGAATGTAAATTTGAATCAAGATCGATATTTATTTTGTCCAATGTGTGCAAACAAAATTAAACTTACGAATACGGAATTAAAATTTTGCGATGCATGCGGTTATAATCTTGAAAACGATTTGAGTACAAGAGGTTTAAAGAATGAATGAAATTAGAAATGTGAACGTGCAAAATATGATAAAATCATATTTAAAAGACGTGAAAAAGGCTCTCCCAGATTGGTTAAAAGAAAAGAAGGAACATAAAGAAATTTTAACTGACCTAGAAGAGCATATATGGCAAAAAGCATCAGAATTATCGGGCAATAATGAACCAACGGAAGAATCGGTTAAACTAGCAATTGAACAGATGGGTAAACCAGAAACAATTGCAAAGGAATACAAAAGGAGAGGCGAGCCAAAAGTATATATTACTAAAGAGATGTGGCCAGTCTATATAAAAGTGCTATGTATAGTTTTTGCAGTGATATTTGGTTTACAAATATTAGGATTAATCATATCAGCATTAACTGAGCTTGTTAATTTTTGGGATATGATTGGAGGGCTTATAGCAGGAATACAAAATGGTTTATTATTTTCATTTACAATAGTGACGATTATTTTTGTCGTATTATCTATGGAAGGATATTTCCCTGAAGATTTTCAATCTAAAAAAGATCAAAAAAAACAGAGAGAATTAATTGAACTAGCTGCTGAAGAAGGATTACCTATCTCTAGAACTGGAAAGTTAATGAAACCCTTCATTAAACCAATTGGAGAAATTATTGGTGGAGGAATAGCCATAATTTTTGGATTAATCTTCTTAATCCAACCTTTCCCAGCTGTTATTTTCTTTCCGGAATTTCTTCTTTTACTCCGTGGTTTTGGTTTGATTTGGTTGATCGAAGGATGTTTAAATATATCAAGAGGAATAATTGGAAACCATCATCCCGAAAAACATCAAGTAATTCATGGATTTTTGATTTTAGTAAAATTGTCAGCGGTACCCCTACTAATTATTTTGATGAATCAACCTGAAATCTTTCCAATCTATTCGGAAATGTGGGTACCGGTAGGAATCCCTGTAGAACTTTATGATACATACCGAGGAATCGTCGCAGTTGTGATAGTCATTGTTTGCCTTACAACATTAGAAGATTTTTACAGAATTTTTAAACTTCAAAAATACAAATACTAAATTTTATTTTCTTTTTATTTATTTTTTTTTCTTTATGTCTCTTTTAATAAATATACAAAGTAATTATTCATAGCATGAAGATTTTCTCCGTTTATTTTCAATTTAAATCTATGCTTAAGTAAATCATAAAGCAAGTCTATTCCATAAAATTTTCCGAATTTACCTATAATAGAATATAAAATTTTATTTATATTTTGATTATTATTAATTTGGACAGTATTTTTGCAAATATCTAGATTTTTATTAAAAAATTGCAATATATCATTAATACACCTTTCACGTATAGATTTATCTTGAAAACCAGCTAATTTTAATTTTTGGTTTTTAAAAATCTTGAAATTTAATGAAGGAATATCACCTAAAATAACACTCTTCTTAGTTTTTGATTTGCGGTAATATTCAAATCCATTTTGAAGACCTTTTCGCTCATGAAAGGTATTAAAATAGAGTGAATACACGGGGCTATGGATACCCGATTTTCTCATATTTATATAATATACTCGTCCATGGTACAGCTTTTGGCAAGTTTTTTCGAAATCTAAAATCCGAACCCAACGTTCATTTCTAGGCAAACGATCAAAAGAGTTTCCATTAAATATCCATAAGACATAACAATCGCTTTTATTGTATTCTTCAGTTCTTTGAATTAAATCTTTTACCAATATCATTGAATGTTGCACCTCAATCACTACTTTTTTACCATTGGTAAGTTCACAATATATGTCGGCAATTCGGTCTCCGATATAGTATTCTTCCATAATTGTGGTTATATCGTTATCGAGAGGAAGATTACGAGCAAGATATTCCTTAATCTTAATATGTTCAATAGATTCTGCTTCTTTCTTTTTTTGATTTTGAATTTCAATTTGCATGCCTTTTTATCTAAATGTATGTTTTTAAACCATTGCTTTAATTAAATAAAACTTAATAACTGTCTATTGATTAACTTAATTTGAGGATATTGACGGAATTATCAAAGAAATTAAAAAAAAAATTAGAGCAACTAATCGCATTGTTACAAGATCAAAAAATTATTGTTGCTTTTTCTGGAGGTGCTGATAGCAGTTTACTTGCTTTTTTGTCTAAAATGAATGCAAAAGAAACCCTACTAATCACAATGAAATCATTACTATATTCGGACGAGGAAGTTAAAGAAGCAAAAAATTTTGCATCAAAGTTTAACATTCCCCATTTAATTCTCGAAACTGAACCGCTTTCTAATGAGGAATTTATTAAAAATAAAACCAATAGATGTTATACATGTAAGATAGATATATTCACGAAAATATTAAAAGTTAAAGAAGAACGCGCTTATGAATTAGTGATAGAAGGTTCAAATATCACGGATTTAGGAGATTACCGACCCGGGTTGGATGCCTTGAAGGAACTTAAAATCTTATCACCTTATATTGATACAGAAATCGATAAGGATGAAATTAGAATCTTGAGTAACCATTTTCGACTTGAGACTGGATCAAAACCCTCGGGAGCTTGTTTTGCATCTCGAATACCATATCATCAAGTTATTTCGAAAGAGAAGTTAGAAATGGTTCAAAAAGCTGAAAAATTCTTAAAAGAACAATATGGATTGAAACAACTGAGAGTACGTGTCCATGAAGGGGCCCTAGCTCGTATTGAAGTCTTAAAAGATGAGATAGCAAGGATTTTAAATGATAATTTCGCTAAAATCGTATCTTATTTTAAAGAGTTAGGATTCGTCTATGTAACAATCGATTTAGAAGGATTTCGGTCTGGTTCCCTAAATGAAGCACTTACGTGATTGGTAATTATTATCTATGTAATCAATCAGTCTTATACACTTTTTCGTTGCTTGATTTGCTGCTTTTCTATACTCGTGTTTAAAATCTTGTATACTTTTATGGGTCTTCTCCAATTACTAGCATTATTTTTGTATAAACAGATTTTCAAAGCGAGGGATAATAGGAATAATTGACGCCTCTTTTCCATCAAAACAAAGAAATTCAAGAAATTAATAATTAAAGTTTTAATTTTCGTGATTCCCAATTATAATATAACATTAAGACACCACTTGCGAGTAATGCACTAGCAAATACAAGCATAATAGAAATTATTATATATTTACTTCCTGTCGCATCTAGAAAAGCTAAGCCTATCTTAAGTTGGACTATTGTAAAAAATTGCAATTCAATTAAAAAAAGAAAAACAAAAACAAAAATAGCTCCTAATATCTCAATACTACCAATTATTAAATTTAAGTAAAACATAACCGTAGTTTTACTTTTTTCTAATTCAACAATTTGGGCTTCACCAATGCTAATTGTAACTTTTTCTTTTTTTATCTTTTTAATGAAATAATGGACTATCTCTCGAATTGGAACTACATCTAAAAACGTTGTAATTAAGGTGATAATAATTAAAAAAATCATGATTCTTAAAAAAAAGAAGTTAAATAAAATAGTTCCCGAGGGAAGTGTTGATGCAATAATTCCGGTATTTTTAAGGATCCAAATAGTTAGTGCTAAAATGACCACAACAGCAAACTTAATTCCAGCAATGGCAATAATTATGGCATGACGATCGGCAATACTTACCAAATAAATTATAAGTCCTATTACAATCACAATTATTCCAAGAAGTAAAGATGTTAATGAAAAGAGAAATGTTGCGATTAAATAAATTGTACCAAAAATTCGTCGTTGACTGCTAAAAAATATATAAATGACGATTCCAATTAAAAACCAAGCTATAGCTAAGAAAATACTCGCAGGTGGTAAGAAGAATATAAGCATAAATGGGAAAATAATACAAATCAATGAACTATATGGATAAAAGGGAATTCTAAATGCCCTTTTTCTTTCAATAGAATCAGTTCTTCTAAATTTTATTACCGCTAACCCTACAGCTGAAACGATCAACATGTAAGAAATATTGGAAATTGAGGCTATAAATGCGATTTGCCCGCTGAATAAAATTATTAGTGCAATTATAAAAGTTAATAATAGGGCATTTGTAGGCGTCTCATATTTTGCATTGATTAAACTCCATCTTCTTGGAAGAAAGTCGTCTCTAGAAAGAGCATATATATTTCGAGAAGCAGCCATTAAAGCCACGCTAAGAGATGTAAGTAATGCAAAAACGGATCCTGCATCTACGATATACCGAATAACAATATTACTTTTAACAGCTTCCAATAAAGCAGCATCAGTTCCAACAATTCTCGCGGTACTGGTGGAAAAAAATATGGCTAATACAACAGCTATATATATTATACCTACAATAATCACTGTCAAAATTAGGGCACGTGGTATGTTTTTCCTTGGATTTTCAATCTCTGCTGAAATTGTTGCTACACCCTCAAAACCTACAAATCCCACAAAAAGCAATGCTGTAGCAGGTAAAAATGATAATATTCCATTTGGAAAAAAAGGGATAAGAGTCCCATCCAACGGAGATGCAAATAAATATATCGCAGAAATGACAAGAGAAAGAACTAACGCTATTGCTAAGGGTTTTTGTACCGTTGAGACCCTTTTTGAACCAACTGCATTAATTATGGTGAATAAAGAAAGAAAGCTAACACTAATGATATACTTATTAATTAGTATCAAATCGGTAAGATATTCTCCAATTACCATCGCGGTTAAGGCAGCAAAGCTAGTATTACCTAACCAAATAAGCCAACCTAAAAATAATGCTTTTTCTCCAAAAGCATCCTCAACAAAACTAAACCCCCCACCATTAATCGGATTACGACTTGCACATTCAGCATAATTAGCAGCAATGAATAATGCAATAACAAAATTTATTATAAAAGCGAGGATAACAGCTGGCCCCGCTATTCTAGTAGCAGGGGCAATTAAACTAAATATTGTTGCTCCTATTGTAGAACCAATTCCAAGTATAATTGTGTCAAATAAATTAATTTTGTGAGTAAAGGAATATTCACTTATTTCTGATTCCTTTCTTACGTTTACTTTCTTATTTGGATTTAACATACTGAGGGAAAATATAATAATTTTATTTTAATTTAAGATTTTTCTATATGAAATAAGCCAGAAATCATCGCAAGAATAGCCCCTATTATTAATAACCAAGATAGAATATCAATATTAAACGAACCTAAATCGATTATTTTTATGAGTGAACCTATCGCCCAAACTAAGTAAAATATGCCACTGAAGATTAAAATTCCACCAAAAAATTTAGATAATCGATATATTAAAGAAAGGACTTCTAACCTATGTATTCGGCTCTCCTTATTCCTTATTTCTTTTTCTTGAGAATCTAATTGACTTTTCAATTGCTGAAAAAGATCTTTTGAATCACTTATACTTTCCTCAATAGTTTTTTTAGCAGTTAATAATTTCTGGTATTCAGATTTAGTGTTCTGCAATTTCTCAGAAACAGATTCAAAATTTTCTTCTTGTTCATTATATTCTGTTGTAGATTTATCAATGTCTTCTCTAAGTTTTTTTACTCTCTCTTCGCTGGTTGCTACTAATTTCTCTTTATTCACTAAATCTTCCTTTAAGCCTTCCAACTTTTTATTAATTTGTTCTATTTGATTTTCAAGACCATCGATTGCTTGTTGCTTATCTATCGTTTCTTTTTTATAAGTTTGTAAAAGATCTTCAAATTTTCTTTGCTGCTCTAGCATATCTGGAAATCCTTTTTTGTATTGCTCTATTTGGTTCTCAATATTTCCTAATTCATCCCTTCTTTTTTGGAGTTGGTCGTTTAGCGATTTTAACTCTACTTCTTTTGTTTCAATTACTTTATTTGAGTGTTCTAATTCTGAATCGTTTTTTTCAATCGATGATTTAATTGCATCAATTTCAGCTTTATAACTATTTAACTTTTTAACTAGAGAATCTAACTCTTCATTTTTAGTGGCGATTTCCTTTTCATTTTCTTGAATGTCATTCTTTATTTTAGTAATTTCATTTCGTAAATCATATCTAGTTGTTATCTTCTCCTTAACATCGTCAGATAACACTATTAAATCTACTTGGTGTTGTTCATAATTCTTTACCAGTTGTTCATTGTTTTTTAATAATTCTTGATACTCTTTTTCAAAATTTTGTTTACTCTCCTTAACTATCTCTAATTCTTCTTCTAAATTTTTTAATTGTTCACTTCTACGATTATATTTTTCTTCAAGTGTAGAAATTGGTTTTTTTAATTCTCCTAAATATTCTTCTTCTGTCAGATCCCCTAGAAAACTTTCAAATTTTTCAAGGGCTTCTTGAATCTTTCCATTTAATTCTTCATATTCCTCAGAACTTATCTTTTTTTCTTCTTTTTTTAAATTTAAATCTTGTTTTAATGTATCTATGCTTTCCTCAAATTTTTTTAAACTTTTTTCGATTAAATCACGCGAATCTTTTGCTCTGGATAAAAATTCTTTATCAACTTTTTCAATTTCGTTTATTTTTTTTTCACTATCACTTGGTATATCACTCTGTTTTTCATTTGAAATTTTTTGATCAGCTCTTTAGAAAATTAATTTGGATAAGAAAAAATTACTCAAATAAGATTAATTCAAATCTATTAATAAACAAAATCTTTTAATTTTTTTAATACATTTTTTTTGGTGGTTTAAGCTTTAGTGAATTATCCCACAGTTGTGGAGTGGGATGAATTAAATCTTATCATTTTAGATCATCAATAATCTTCAAATGTGGATTGTTAATCTTTCATAAAGATCTCAAACTTACGGAACGAATCTCTTAAAAAATTAGAAAATCTCTCTAATATTATTTATTTAATCAGGTATTTCTTTAGTTCCTTCCCAAAAAATATAAGCTTTTGGTATAGTCGTTATCCTTTTTAGCTTAAATACAATCAATGCACAAATATTAATAGCTATTATATTCATGAGCAATAGGGTAAAACTTCCCAAAGAAAGCAGGGGATTATTATAAATAATGACAAGACCTATATTCACAGCAGGAGGCATTAATGCAACGGCAACGGCTACTCCAATTAATGAAGTTTTGATACTTCCAGTGATTCCAATTCCGACAGCAATACCCGCACAGATTGCTACAATTAAATCAAATAAATTAGGATATCCTCTCGCAACCATTTGTGCCGTAATAGTTGGAGGTGTTAGAAAGACCAACCCTAATACACCTATTAGCATACCAGTACCAATTGAAATAAGTAAACCTAAAATCTGTTCTAAAATTCCAATCTTTACCATTTTGAATTCCTTACTTGCTATCCCGAAAGAAACTCTCAAAATCGGACTCATTAACGGAGATAAAATCATAGAAGCGATAAGTATAATTCCAGAATTTAAGATTAATCCTACTCCGGCAACTAACGCGGATAAAAATACAAAGGCAAAAAAATCAGGACTGAATGTCGAAGTTTCTTCTAAATTTTTCTTAATCTCCTCAATTGTAACTCTTTGCGTTAGAATCTTTTTTTCCTGTTCTTCTTCATTTAAAGTGATTTCTGGAATTGATGCCTTAAGTGATAAAATATCAATTATTCCATGAATTGTTCCGACTCCATTCTTATTTAGATTCTTAACTATTTCTGGTACCATCATTCTATTACTTCTAATTATAATGAGTGAATTATCTACTCCTTTTATTAATAGAATATTTTTGATCTTTAGCTCATTTTTCAATACATCAAGTATCGTTTGGATATAATTTTCAAGGTCATTAGGTAAGGTTATTTGAATCTGACTAATTTTAAATCACTTATATTTAATTATTTAGTTTTCAACTATAATTAATTCATTTCAATTTATAAATAAAAGCATTTATCGTTGCTGCTCTTCCTTTATTTAATGTTTACTCCTCGAGATATTTAGATTTTTTTTCTACTTCATCGATAAAAGTGGAAATTCTAGGAGAATTTTATGTATAGAGGTTAAGTTTTTTTACATAAATAATAATAATATGCTCTAAAACATTAGGATTCATAAAAATATTCAAATTACAAAATTTATTAAATAAATTTGTTTTTAATCTAATTCTTTATTTTGGAAGATTAATATAATCGATAATTTTCTTTCGTTTATTCAAAGATTGACGAGCTGCTCTTTCAACATTCTTTTCCATAAAATTTATTATATCAGGGGTTTCTTCTCCTATTTCTTGTTTAATTTTCGTATAAGCAGATTCTCTAAATCGTGGTAAAATATTTTTCTTTTTTTTTCCTTCAAAGATCATTGATACTTCCATTGAATTATCCACATAACCTATCTCTTTACATTTTACGTGGATTTCATTTAGATCACTAATAATTCGGTCGGTGATTTCACTGGAACAATAAATTAATAGAGCATCTAAAGATACCCCTAAATAATCAACCCCTACAGTTTCTAATAGATTTAATACATTGGGATTAACTAGATTTTTTACTTCTTGTTCAAATATGGTAACTCCGCATTTTGCTTCATAATTGATTTCATATAAATCTCCCCTCAGACCTCCATTGGTCACGTCACACATTGCACGAATCTCATCTATATAGTTTGAATTTAAAATTTTCTCACAAGCTTCAAGAAATTTAATGTTTATGGTTTCTTTTACAACCTCGTGATGTCCAGAATAAATTGCAGTTGTTGAAATTGTACCTCCCCCTGCTCCTTCAGTCATTAAAATCTTATCTCCTTCTTGGATATTTCTTCTTGCTAATAAATTTTTCATTGCTAGCCCAATTGCTGCAATCCCTCCCACAAACCGATTTCCAATAACCATGTCTCCACCAATCCTTAGAGTTGAACCTGCGGTGATTGGTACCCCAGTTAATTCTGAAATCGCCGAGACACCTGCCATGAAATCAAAAAGTTTTGCCACATCAGCATCATCACCTAAATGAGCATCAATCATTATCGAAATTGGTTTTGAGCCTTTAACATAGAGATCTCTTAGTGCAGCCCTTGTCACATGAAAACCACAGATAAATGGAAAGTCGCTAAGACGTGAGTGAATTCCTTCCATTTTTGAAACTACTATTAAATCTTCATTTTTTACAGATTTATTAAAAATATTTTTTATTTCACTAACAAGAATAGCACCTGCATCATCTAGAGATTTTGGTGATAAATAAGGCTTGTTTTCAGTTTCTGAAACTTCACCAAGTAATTTATGAATAAAAAAATCACCTACACCTCGACAACCGACCCCCTGTTTTCCAATTGTAATATTAGACTTTTCGAATTCTAAAATCTGATTAATAAATGGATCCGAAACCAAAGTAACATCACTTTTTCTACATTCTTCTAAAATAGCCCTAGCAAATCTCATGGCTACGTTTTCATCAATATCCTTAAAGTCAGAATACTCTTGTATTAACCTTTTAAGAATTTCTTCATCTGATTTCCCTTTTTGAATTAATCTTCTTGTTAATCCTTCTAAATCACTCAAAAGTGTCAACTCACTATCTTGTTTATCTAGTATATTTTATGAAAAGTAATGAAATTTAATAAATTATCGAGAGGAAAATTATTTGGAAAAAGAGTATTGTTATTTTTGGTTTTCTAGTGAAAGATTGGAAAAATCCATGTTTAATGATTTTTCAATATTTTTAAATAACCTTTCTAATGAAAATGGTTTATCTTTAAAACTGATTGCTCCTATAGATAATGCTATTTTTTTAATAGTTTTATCTGCACTTGCAAATATGATTTTGGGTTTGTTTTTGCTGGAATTTGCTAATATCTCTTTTGTAGCTTCGATACCATTCTTAATCGGCATTCTATGATCCATTAGGATAATTTCAGTTTTATCTTTAAGATCTTTGTATAAATTAACAGCTTCTTCACCATCTTTCGCAGATCCAATTACATTATATCCATTTAATTTTAACGCTTTTTCATACAATATCCGTAAAGAATGGTCATCTTCAACAATTAAGATATTTACCATTTTTTTGCCTCTTTAAAATAGAGAAATATTATAATATTTAATTCTTACGAAGAATCAATCGAATATACAAAAATGTTAAAAAAGTACATCAATTTGATTATATAATATGAATTAAAAACTCCAATTATTAACAATTTTGTTTCTTTTTGGAGCAAATTTGGAACCAATTACCTAAAATGTATAGAAGAGATGTTTTCAACATAAACTTAATTATATTATATTTATATTAGTTTGATTATTCACTATATTAGTTTTGAATTTAGAGTGCTTCACTAATGAGTAAATTATGAGAATCAGAATTACAACTCCTTGTCGAATTCATCTCTCTTTAATTGATGAAAATGGATACACGGGAAGAGTTGATGGAGGAATTGGACTTATGTTGAATCGTCCAAATGTTGTATTTGAAGCTTCGAATAATGCTCAAGAATTTAAGATTGAAGCTAATAAATATTACCGCGAATCGATAGAAGTGATCAATGAGAAAGCCTCTAGGATTTTTAAAGCATTTAATGTAAATAATAAGAATTTTCACTTTCATTTGAAACAATATTATCCTTCTCATGTAGGTCTTGGCTCAAAAACTCAATTATCTTTAGCAATTGCCACAGCAATAACAAAACTAAAAAACATATCAAAACTATCATTGATAGAATTGACTAAATTAGTAGAGAGAGGAGGTACTTCAGGCATAGGATGGCGGGGTTTTGAAGAGGGTGGTTTCATTTTAGATGCTGGACATGATTTTGGGAAGGGAAAAGAAAAAGAAACATTTCTGCCTTCCTCGGCATCAGCAAATGCCGATCCTGCAATCACTCTATTGAGATATCCAATTCCAGAAAATTGGAGCTTTCTCTTAGCCATCCCAAATGTTAAAAAAGGAGCTTATGGTGATGAAGAAATTAGCATATTTCAATCTCACGCTCCTATACCTAAAGAAGAGGTAAATGAAGTTTCGCATCAAATTTTAATGAAATTAATACCTGGATTAATGAAAAAAAATCTTGAATGTTTTGGAGAAGGCTTAAAACGCATTCAAAACATAGGATTTAAAAAAATAGAAATTAGTTTACAACATCAAATCGTTAAGGATTTGTTGAAATTTTTCGATACTTATGGCTTAAAAGCCTATGGTATGTCATCTTTTGGTCCAAGTGTTATAGGGATTACAGAGAATGAAGATACTACTGCGAGTTTATTGAAAGAGGTGCAAAAGCGATTAAAAAGCATAGGAGGCCATATTTATATTTGTAAACCAAATAATACTGGTGCAAAAATCGAATTTTTGGATGATAATGAATGAAAGATTATGATGAAAATGAGTATTTTTCTTCCGATTTGAGCAATAGGGAGCGAGCTACTTTTGAAATCGGTATTAAGTTAGGAGCACTGTATCATTTAATAAGTGGCGTCCCAGTTTCTTCAGACAAAAAAGTAATAGAATCAATTGAAAAAGGATTTGAAGCTTCAATATCTTGCCAACCATATGTAAAATCAGTGAAATTAAAAATACTACAAGATAAAATTGAGGGAAATAAATCAACTGAACTTGATTATGATGAAATTAATGGTGAAAAAATTAAAGCTGTGGTAACTATTGAATATAAATCCATTAAAGTAGTGGCTAAAATTGAATGGATTGAAAAATTAAAATACCCACTAATGTTCATTGAAAAAATCGAAGAGTTATAAGATTATTTTAAAAACTTAATATAATCTTTTACAAGATTTATTGTCTTTAAAGCACTAAAATTTTTCCCAAATTGCGTGATCATCTTTAGATACTCGTTAATTTTGGTTTCAATTTTTGAATATAATATCTCATCTTTAATTTGTCTCGCGATCTTCAATCTGGTTGCGAGAATAATGGTCTCTAATGCAAGATTTTCTGCTCTATTATATAATTTGAATGATTCTTTTTTTTTAAAAGAATAATTTACTTTCAATTCGAATTCTGTTGCATTAATTGTTCCCATATTATCGGTTTTAACGATATGAGTTTCATTAACCACATTACAAAATATTACCATCCAAGAATCTTTCATATAGGGACATTTATAGTTCTTTCCTCGATATTTATAATCATAATAATGATATTCATCAATAGGAATTCCCTTGAAACCCCCCTTAATTTCTTTTAAAGATGCTTGAGCGAAAAGAAACACATTATCAATGAAATTAATAGATACAATGCCACTTTCTTTTATATTCTTATGAGTTATGGTATTATAGTATGGTTTAATTTTGAGTAATTTATCATTAATTATTCTTATACCCATAGAAGCTGTGTTTGGATATTCAATCTCATTTTTTTTTGAGATGGTGCAAGCTAGAACTTCATAGAGACAATCTTGATTTAAACCATAATCTTGAAGAGTTCCCATCTTATATTCACCAATAAAAAATATTATTTTTAATATAAATAAAAAGAATTATTACAATTTCATAATTAGCAAAATTAAAAATTAAGTTTTTTAGTAATTTTCTTTCAATCAATATTAATAATAAAAGATGTCACCTCTAACTGTTATTGGCGTGGATCCTGGGTCATTAAGTTGGGATTTTTTTGGTTTAAATGGAAAGGATATAATTTTAGACACTTCAATTCCATCAAAAGAGATAGTTAGTAATCCTGAAAAAGCAATTTCAATAATAAAAACCATTGACATGATTGACTTAATAGTAGCTCCAAGTGGTTTTGGTC
>Ga0307426_1000398_pt1 | contig 30060 bp, 34 predicted proteins | sample SalMarWE160340MG_FD_202165 | JGI IMG/M metagenome (GOLD analysis project Ga0307426, IMG submission 202165) | Salt marsh sediment microbial communities from the Plum Island Ecosystem LTER, Massachusetts, United States - WE1603-40 | ecosystem: Environmental > Aquatic > Marine > Intertidal zone >...
ATGAACCTTGTGAGCCGGTGCCCCGTAATTTTCGCCGACCGTGTAACCCAGGATTTCATCCAGCAAATTGGTCTTGTTGCTCAATTTTCCGGCTGCCCGGTCAGGATCCATCAGATTGGCGCCGTCAGCATTGCCGAGGATGTTCAGACTGTACCAGCCATCGATCAGCAAATGGCGGGCTTTCAGGGCTGATGCCAGGACCACTTTCAGATAAGTCTGACCGGTTTTGCCGTCACGTCCGGCAACCGGAACACCCTGCCTAACGGCTTGATCCAGCAGCAGCGGGATTTCAACATTGTTCGGCGTAAAATTAACAACCGGCACCCCGGCCGCAATGGCAGCCAGGGCGTATGCCAAATCCGGTATAATACCGGCATCCGCTTCTGCATACAACTGCGAAATGCTCCTGCATCCCGCGAGATTATGGTGCGCAGCAGCGGGTAAAAGATTGACAAAAACCGCTCTGGCGTGGGGGTACCGTGATTTAAAATCGATGATATCCCGGGTAAGCTGTTCAACCTGGGTTTGAAGGTCGGTTGTTGCGGTCGGGGCTCGAAGCACAGGCGTACGATCGAGATCCTGGGCGTGGGATCTCCAGATGGATTCGGGAATGACGCCATGTCTTTCTATGGCTGCTGTGATGCTCTCGTCGGCGATGTCCCACCCGGCCAGCCGGGTTGCCTGCGGCGGGCCCAAAAAAGAGAACAAATTTGCGGTTGTTAAACTGGGCACAACGGGTGCAGGGTCGTGCTGCATGACAGCTATTGCCGCGGCCAGAGTGGATGCCACTGCGCCTTTGGCGCCGGCCACCAGCAGGAGCAGTGCCTCGGAGTCGGTTTTATCTGATCGGGTCATCAAAAATATCCTGGATTTAAAAGCGTAAAATGCATTTCCTTAAACGACCGGGTGAGTATAGGGAAATGCATCAGGAGTGTCAAGGAGGTAAATGGGATTGGCCGGGCAAGGTCAAGGACAGCTCTAAATGATTCAGATCGAAGCGATTTGCTTGGCTGGATAATGTGTGGTTAATAGGGCAGTTTTACGTCTTACCCGGGACTAAAGATGGCAGCCGCTGCTGCAATAAGCTACTCTCCGAAGCGTGAACCGTTTCATTAGCGTCACCTCCTTTCAATATCCTTTGCCGGAACAATTGTTGAAGTTGCCACGTACTTATCGGCCAGGTGTTCAAATAATGTGATGGAGTCTCTACTGTCCCACTCCCGGGGTCCCATGGCGATGCCGATCGCTTGGCCGGTTTTGTCAAGAATTAAGGTAGTTGGAATTACGCGCAGGCCAAACCCGGCGCCGATCTCTCCGGTCGAATCCAGCAGAGCCGTAAAAGTCAGCTTATTTTTCTTATAAAAATCTTTAACCTGTGGGGCGCTGTCCTGTATGCTGATCGTCACCATTGCAAAATCTTTATTTCTAAGCTTCTGATGCAATTTTTCCATCGAGGGCATTTCGGTCACACAAGTTGGACACCATGTCGCCCAGAAATTAAGAAACACAATTTTGCCTCTGAAATCAGAAAGGCCAACACGAATGCCATTTAAATCCGGCAGGCGGAAGTCAACAGGATTTGTACTGTGCCGGATTTTGATAACGTCCAGGTTATCAAACAGCCGATCCAGATCCCGACCTTCCTGTTTTGCTTTCGCCGGGGGATCGGCATCCAACACAAAAATTACTATAAACCCTGAACATATTAATAGCGCACAAATTAGCACTATTTTGAGCATTATGTTTTTTCGCATGGTTTTCAAAATTTTGGATTAAAAGGACCGCGCGGAGCGATTCCAGACTTCGAATGCGAAATTCCTTGTTCGGTATTCGATATTCTTTTTGTTCCGCTTTGGCTTAAAGCAAGTTAAAATCGTAGCCTGTTTAGTTCCGACTCGCCCGGGTCAAGAAATTTTATGTCCGTACTCCTGGTCCACCAGATTGATCACTTGATCAACGGTTGCGCCCTTTTGGAGTCTGTCACGGATAAAGTTCTTTTCCTCTACCGCGCCCCGCGGCATGTCACAGGTGCAATCTACCAAAAACAGCTCCCCGCAGCCGCCGCAGGCACACCTGAAATTGGCAGCCACCAGTTTGACCTGGCTGGCAATGACTTTGTTACCGCTCGCGATACTTTGGAAATTCGCAGCGCCGATCCCCGGACCCGAACCCGGTGCAAAAACAATTTTAGCAACCAGACCCGCCGAAAAAAAGAAAAATATGCTGGCAACAATCATCCAGTATGAAGGCTGCCAGCGGCCAATACTTGAATTTGGCCGGGCGGCGGTACTATTTTTCTTTCTCCTTTTTGCCATGTTTCTATTCTCCTTATATTGGAATGGTCTTCATGAAGCTTACCATCGGAAACTTTCATAATACGCCGTGCATAGCCGGCACAATCCAGACTGTGGGTCACCATGATAATGGTCATGCCGTCCCGGTTAAGCTGAAGCAATAATTCCATAATTTCCCGGGTGGTTTTGGTGTCCAAATTGCCGGTGGGTTCATCAGCCAGCAAAACCGGCGGTTCATTAACGATGGCCCGTGCAATCGCAACTCTTTCACTTTCGCCACCTGAAATCTGATTCGGAAGGCGATTGGCTTTTTCACCCAGCCCCACCTGACGCAAGGCTTCCTGCGCCATGGTTCGCTTTTCCTTATTCTTAGCTTTAACCACAGCCAGCGGAAGCATGACATTTTCGATAACCGTCAGATAGGGTACGAGATGAAAGCTCTGGAAAATAAATCCCAAAAACTCTCTGCGAAAATCCGCCCTTTGTTCCTGCCGCAAGCCGTAGACGTCAATATCGTCGACAATCAATCTGCCTGAGGTAGGCGCGTTCATGGCCCCCATCATTCCGAGCAATGTCGATTTGCCGGCACCGGATTCCCCCATTATACCGATGAATTCACCCTCCTTGATTTGAAAGCAGATGTCATCAACAGCCGTAACAGTTGCACTGCCATTACCGTATTGTTTGCTTAAATGCTCTGCAATTATGTAGCTCATATTTCAATTCCTTACCTGAATTTGCTTAAAGTGATGGAATAGATCCGAAGCACAAATATTGAATTACGAGACAGATTCTGAACTCGAATATCCGAATGCCCGCAAACCCAATAATCGTAAAAAAATTTTCTAAAGCGCCCGCAGGGCTTCATTCGGATCCAGCCGGGACGCCATCAACGCCGGATAGGCGCTCGAAATCAAGCCGACGGCCAGCGCAATGATAAAGGCGGCCCCTGCCAGCTCCAAGCTAAACGGAACACTTTCGGAGTGGCTTTCGCTAAACACAGCCAAAGCAGCCTTCGTGGCACCGAATCCCAGAAAGTAACCGATGATGCCGGCCAAACCCGAAACAATAGCGGCCTCCATGAAAATGATTCGCATTACGTGGCGCTTGCGAAACCCGATCGCCCGAAAGATGCCGATCTCATCGGTACGCTCCCGGACACTGCCCATCATCGTCACCAGAACAACCAGGCTGCCGATCAACAGGATGACGCCTGAAATGCCGTAGGAAAATTTTTTAAACTGCGCCAGCGTTTCCATACGGCTTTTGACAACCTGCTGAATGGCCATCACTTTAGCGCCGGGCAGCACATCTGAAATCTGTTTGACCATGGCATCAATCGGGCAATCTTTGCAGAGGGCGGCAACTTCGGCCATAGAGACCTGCCCCTGTTTGCCGAAAATCGATTGCGCCGTCGCAAGCCCGGTAAATATCAGCTGGTCATCCTGGGATCCGGTGGGTTGGAGGATGCCGGAAACGACCAAATTATGATTGTTGATCTCAAGTCTATTTCCGATCTCCAAAGATAGCACCCGGGCGGCTTCAGCTCCCGGTATAATGCTTTCGGCATCCGGCCGGGCACCCTGCAGCTTCCACCAGGGCTTTAAAATTCCGGCGGCTTCAAAATCAACACCGGCCATGAGAACTTTATGACTGCCCACCTTGGCCACTCCCAGGACCAACGGCCCCAGGGCGGCGATGTTTTTTGAATTCTTGATGGTGCTCACTTTTTCCAAATCGGCCTGGCGAATTTCTTCCATCTCAAAAGACACCCCTCCCAAAGACAGTCCGCCATAGGAGAGCGCCAGATTCTCGGTTCTGGGTAGAATCAGAATGTTGGCCCCGTACTTTTCGAGCTTGTGGTTGATGTCGCTGGTCATGGCTTCAATGTAGCTGATAATTCCCACCACCGTCGACACGCCGATGACCAGACCGGCCAGGACAAAAGCGGCTTTGCCCTTGCGCCGCAGAAGATTTTTAATTGATATGGCATTAAGGTTCATATGGATTTATACCTTTCCTTCTAATTTAAAGTATTGCCGACCTTCCTGGATATCTTTAATCTGGATGACCAGCTTGTCGTTCTGCAAACTTCTGTTCAAAGGCGCCGGATTGCAGCCGCCCTGGACTTCGTTTACCAGAACCGAGGCAAATCGGCGGCCACAGTTACGGCAGACCATAAAATCACCATCCTGGTAATAGCCTTTGCCGGCCGGCCAGCAAACATCACAGGCGTCAAAAGCCGCTCGGATGATACCGTCTGAACTTTTAAGAATGAAATAGCGAATGGTTAAGTTACCGTCCACATGCTCAAAATGACGTGCCTTGCCGTCCTCAAACAGGCTGACGGGAAAAGAGACGAAGGTGCTGGTGGTTACTGCCGGAGCGGATGCAACCGCCGATCCGTTGCCGCTGCTTCCCGTCATATAGAAAATAGCCGCACCCGCGATCAGGGCAACCCCGATAAGGGCGAGAATAATCGGCATTTTGTTTGTTTTTTCAGTTCCGAGAACAGCTGCCTTTTTGGCTGCAATTTTATCCTGATTATTTTTCTTTGCTTTATTCGACATGATAAATTCTCCTATCTTTGATTCGATCTGACTTCGTTTGGATTCTAAATTATTTTAACGCACTGCCGTGCATGGCCAATTGAATCGAATGATCTGGATTCGGTGCCGGCCTTTTCAGACGGCCCGTCTCAGCCGCAGGTGAATGCGGATTAAGTTCAGCTGCTGCTTCTGCAATCGAGCCGGACGGGGAAACCCGCAGCCCGCAAAAATGTTTTACAGCAAATTACGAATTGATGGATTGCGGCAGACAATCGTCCGCGCCGGATGAAGTATCAAATGAGAAATTCGTGTTTCTGCAGATATAGGGGTGGTGTTTTGAATTTTTGGTCTGCAAATTGAAAAGTAAAAATACCGCTGAAGCTACGGCTGTCACTGCAAGAATCGCTTAAAATAACTGCTGGCCCGAATGTAACTTCGTGGCATCCACCGGTTGCGGCCGGAATAAACTCCGGTAACCCGTTGGGCTGCCCGGATTGGAGGTCGCAGGGATTCAGCGGAACTTCGTTACTACAGCAGCCCATCGAAGATCGCATCTGTCTTTCTGCGTTAGGATGCGTGCCCATCGGGCCGGTCTGACAGCAGCATTTCATACCGCAGCCCGCAGAGGCCATAATACCGGTGGCAAACAAACTGCCGCCGGTAATAAGAGCCAGGGCAAGGCACACGGCCTTCCAGATGATCGATCCTGATCCTGCACGCTTCTTAGTCATAGCAATCTAATATATAAGATACCACATTGTGCTGTCAATAATAATATTTGAAATTTTTGGGCGCGTCGGATGAAAAACCAGAGATTAAATATGTCCTTAAAATTTAATGCTTTTTTACCATACCGGTTGTTATTTCAAAAAAAAACGGCAACTGTCAATTTAACATTGGCTTTTTTTTCGTAAAAAGCCGCACGAAAAAGACGGCAATCCGGCAGGAATCAGATCCCTTTACAAGATCGCTTATCGTATATATATTTACGGAAAATTACTTCGAGGGCCGAAAACAAATTCCATTAGGGTGTCGGCAATCGAAATGAGATCAAAAGAGAAAAAATAAATTCGGAAAGAAAGGATTGAAGATGAGTTACGATTTCAATGCGGACGATGTATTTGAAATGGCGGAACAAATGGAGCGCAACGGCGCAAAATTCTATCGAACCGCCGCTGGACACACGCAAGATGCCGGCAACAAGGAGTTCTTGCTGGAACTGGCGGCAATGGAAGACCAGCACGAAAAAATATTCAATACATTGCACGCCGAATTGTCCGCCCAGGAAAAACAATCAACCGTTTTTGATCCCGAAGGCGAAGCGGCTTTATACTTACGCGCGCTTGCAGACACCCGCGTTTTTTTTGAAAAAGAAATTGACGTAACCTCCTTGAAAAAAATTCTCAAATCCGCCATCGAGGCCGAAAAAGACTCCATTGTTTTTTATCTGGGAATGAAAGAGGCGGTGCCGGAAAAATTCGGCAAAGGAAGGTTGGACGATATTATAAAAGAGGAAATGGGACACGTCAGGCTGCTCAGCAGGAAACTGGTGGAACAAAAGGGTTGAAGGGTTCAGGGGTTCAACGTTGTGGATAAAGGGCCGAGCCAACCTTAAACCGTGAACGCTTATAGGAAACTACATTAAGTTTCTTCTAGGACAGACGGGACGCTCGCGGCCAGCGGCGGCGATGAACCCTGAACCGCTGCCCCCTCTATCACTAGACTTCCTTACCGAATTCAGCCAGATCCTCCAGCCCGCTGCGATCAAGCAGGGTAATCTTTTTTCCTTCGACGCGAATCAAATTTTGGCCCGACAGCCTGGCAAAGATGCGTGATAATGTTTCCGGAATCGTACCCAGAATGCTGGCCAACTGCCCTTTGGAAATATTCAATGTGATGACTTCGTCAACCCCCTGTTCTTCAGCCAGGTAAATAAGATAGGATGACAGTCGGGCCGGCATTTCTTTTAGAGACAGATTTTCGATCTGAGCGGCGAACTGGCGAAGTTTTTTTGACATTACCGCCAGCATGTTCAAGGCCAATGATGGATTGGCTGCTATCAAATTCACAATGGCAGCTCTGGGCAAAAATAAAACCCGTGCGTTCTCAAGGGCCTGGGCATTGGCCGGAAATCTCTGACCGGCAAAAACGGAAACTTCACCGAAGGGCTGACCGGGTCCTAAGATATGCAAAATCTGTTCTTTGCCTTCGGGGGAAACTTTAAAAACCTTGAGGCGGCCTGCGGCAATGACAAAAAAGCCCTTGCCCTCATCTCCCTCCGAAAAGAGGATTTCACCCTTGTTGACCTTTTTCTCTACTGCGATCTGTTTGATGGCGGCAATCTGATCGTCGGGAAGGCCGTTGAATATGGGAATGGCCGATATAACATCAAGGGGTTTTTTCATAATCCTCTCTAGTGATTTAATTTTAGTTTCAAATCATGGCAGATAACTAAAAAAACAGAATTAATCAATATTTTTCTCTTCATTTTGATCTAAGTCAAGGCAAATTATGAATTGATCGGCTAAATTAAGCGTAGAATAAATAAAAATAGACCCTGCTTATGACGGCGGTTGATTGAAAATCGGGAGGATATCACCCATGAAATGTCCTGGACAAGACACCCAATACTGGCAAGAGGGGGCAATCTTTGAAGTAAAATGCCCGAAGTGTGAACACGAAGTTGAGTTTTTCAAAGATGACACGTCACGCAAATGCGGCAATTGCGGTCACCGGTTTGTCAATCCGCAGATGGATTTTGGCTGCGCTGCCTACTGCCAGTATGCTGAACAGTGTATCGGGAATTTGCCGCCCGAGCTTTTGGCGCAAAAAGATGATTTGCTCAAAGATCGGGTGGCCATCGCAATGAAACGCTATTTTAAAAGCGATTTTAAAAGAATCGGCCATGCCAGCCGGGTGGCGCGGTATGCAGAACGCATCGGAAAAAGTGAAAGCGGTAATCTGGCTGTAATCTTATCGGCGGCTTATCTGCATGATATCGGAATTTTGGCCGCCGAAAAAAAATTCGGCAGCACGGCCGCAGAATATCAGGAAAAAGAAGGACCTCCCATCGCCAGATCAATTTTGATCAAGCTGGGCGCACAGGAAGCACTGATTGAGGAAGTCTGCGATATCGTCGGTCACCATCACCATCCAAGATTAGAGGACACCATCAATTTTAAAGCGGTCTATGATGCCGACCTTATTGAAAACCTCGACGAAAAGGTGCAAGAAAATCCGGCAGGCAGGGAAAAACTGGTACAAAAAATAGAAAGAATTTTTTTAACCCCTACCGGTCGCGCAATCGCAAAGGAAGTCCTACTGGCCTAAACGATAGTCCGGTATGATGAAGGCGCTCATTGCCAACAATCTCGAGGGGAATATTTCTTTAAAAAGAAGTTAGCCACGAATCGACACGAATAACCACGAATTATCGCAATTGGCAAAAGCAGGGGCAATTATACAAAGAAATTAATTTCGTGAAAATTCGTGTTAATTTGTGGCGTTACTTAAAAATTTTAATTGTTACGATGTGTTGAGTTATTGCATTTTAAACATATCAAACCAGCTTACTGACAAGGAGAAATCATGAAAGTTGTACGTAAAATTATAGAAATCGATGAAGATCTGTGTGATGGTTGTGGCAATTGCGTGCCGTCCTGCGCAGAGGGTGCACTTGAAATCATAGACGGCAAGGCCCGGGTAATAGCCGATATCTATTGTGACGGTCTGGGCGCTTGTTTAGGTGAATGCCCGGCGGGTGCTCTCAGAATTGTTGAAAGACAAGCCGCTGAATTTGATGAAGAAGCGGTCGAAGAATATCTGGCCGAAAAAAAGGAAAAAGAAGCCGGGCAGCCCCGGGTCATGCCGATGGTCTCTGGCGGATGCCCTTCGGCACGGCTGCAGACATTTGAGCCGGCGACGGCCGATACCGCTGCGGCCCGATCCGTTGGCACGTCCGGCGGTCCGGAAGCCGATTCCGCTCTTTCCCACTGGCCGGTCCAAATTATGCTGGTTCCCCCTACGGCACCGTTTCTGAAAGGCGCAGATTTGCTGGTATTGGCTGACTGTGTCCCGGTCGCTTTTCCGACCCTTCACCGAGATTTTCTGCAGGGCAAAGCGGTCATGATGGGCTGTCCGAAATTTGATGATGCCCAGCATTATATCGAAAAATTTGCCCAGATCTGCAAAGTTTCCGGCATTAAAAGCATCACCGCGGTGGTCATGGAAGTTCCCTGCTGTTCGGCCCTTCCCATGATCGTGAAAAAAGGCATGGCGCTTTCCGGCGCCCGAATCCCGCTGGAAGAAGTGGTAATCAGCACGAGGGGCAAAGTCCTGGAGCGCCGGCAGGTTCAGGCGGCCTAAAAATCGACGCAAGGCTCAAGGCTCTGGGTTCAGCGCCAATTAAAATCACAAACTCCAAATCACAAATCCCTGGCCCAGACCGTATTAAGCCCTGTTGTACTTATTTCCTCAACCTGTAAGCTGGAAACAAGTGTGGGAGTTCACCAGCCAAGTTGCGCCAGGGCGGGCGCAAATAAATTACAATGACCAAAATACAAATTTCCAAACAGGACTCAATCTGTTTTGGTCATCGTTTTAGATAAATACGCGATCCTTTATCACGAAAGCACGAAAGTTCTAAAACACGAAAAAAACACAGCTGAATTTTCTCGGTTTGGCTGGTTTCGGTCATTGATTATTGTGATTTGGAATTTGTTTGTGATTTGGTGCTTGGATTTTGGAATTTATATCTTGCCGGCTGCCATCTGTCCTCTCTCCTACGCCATGCGCCATTCCCTATGCATTTTGTCCTCCCCTTCCACATTTCGATCTCCAAATTCAATTGTATGATGATACACACATGTTCCAAAAATTAATCTGAGACTGTATTGCAAATATTTTTTTATTATGATATTCAGCAATTACCTTTCACAACCTTGAAAATCATTTTAAATCATAACATTATCATGTATCGCAAATCGATGTGACAGCATCTTTTCAAGCAATTTTAGATTCAGGGAAATTGGCCTGTAAACTCTTAAGATTAGCGCACCGCCTTTAATGTGCAGTCAGGCCGTCACGCATGGCACAAAATTTGAAGCGTATGTAACAATCAGACCGGTAGCGGCAACGGGTCGCTGAACGCATAACTTGTACTTCAAATTTTACCGGAGGGTGTATAAACGTGAAACCCTGCAACCTGCACATCGTTAAAACGTTAAAGCTCGTCGATGAAATGATTAATCTTGCGGACCTGGGAGACGCCGATCGAGAAGACAAGGGCTGCGGCATTCTTTACGGCGTTTTGCGGGATTCTGCTTTCAAGCTGGGAAAACTGGCCGAAGAAGAAAAACTGAATCACATCCGAAAAGGCTGGTGGCAGGATGACTGATTTTGTAAGGAAAACGTCATCTTTACTATTAAACCAATCAACTATTCAACGAAATCGAAAGGAGACAAAAAAATGGCGGAGAAATTGGAGGTTTACAAATGTGAAGCCTGTGGCAACATCGTTGAGGTCATCCATGGCGGTGCGGGCGAATTGGTTTGTTGCGGGGAGCCGATGAAACTGATGGTCGAAAACACAGTGGATGCGGCCAAAGAAAAGCACGTGCCGGTCATCGAAAAAGTTGCAGGCGGCGTAAAGGTAAAGGTCGGATCCGTAGCGCATCCCATGGAGGAAAAACACTACATCGAATGGATTGAAATCATCGCCGACGGTAAGGCCGACCGTCAGTTTTTAAATCCCGGTGAAGCACCGGAAGCTGTATTTAAAACGGAGGCGCAAAATGTCACCGCGCGTGAATATTGCAATCTCCATGGCCTGTGGAAAGGATAATTGCTATGTTATCAGAAAAAATGCAGGAGGCGCTCAACGGCCAACTAAATGCGGAGCTTTACTCTCAGTACCTGTACCTGTCAATGAATGCTTATTTTAAGAGCATCAATCTTGATGGTTTCGCCAACTGGATGCATTTTCAGGCTCAGGAAGAGTTGACCCATGCCATGAAATTTTATGACTTCATCATCCAGCGCGGCGGAAAGGTCAGGCTGCAACAGATTGAAGCTCCGCCATGGGAATGGGATTCTCCCCTGGGGGTTTTTGAAGCCACCCTGGAACACGAACAGAAGGTTACCGGCCTGATTAACGCATTGGTAGATCTCGCTCTGGCAGAACATGATCATGCCACCAATATATTCCTTCAGTGGTTTGTATCGGAGCAAGTTGAGGAAGAAGAAAGTGTCGCCGGCGTGCTGGAGCAGTTAAAGCTGATGGGAGATGCCAAAGGCGGTCTCTTTATGATCGACCGCGAACTCGCCAAACGCAGTGCCGGCGGACAATCTCAAGTGGCTGAATAAATTGGTCAGTTGTCCGTTGTCGGTTGTCCGTTGTTTTTTAGTTCCGGTCTCTGGTCACCGGCTGATTGTAAACCGGCAGCCTGATAAGAAATTTATCGATCACCGTAGGCAAACGGCCGATTGTTTGCCGGTCTGCGACCAGAAACCGGTTACCGGCAACCGAAGGCGATCCAGCTGTGACAAGAGACCGGTTCCCGGAAACCTTTAGCAACTGACCTCGGACAACAGACAACGAATACAAATAAGGGAGGTGATTGTATGCCAAGCTGGAAATGCTCGAATTGCGGCTACACCTTTGAAGCGGATGCTCACCCCAATGAGTGCCCGTCATGCAAGGAAAAATGCGAATTTCTCGATAATACCTGCTATACGCCGGATTGCGCCTACGAGGGCACCGATGATAGAATCGGCAAACCGAAAGCCTGATCCTGCAGCAGCGAACGGAAACCGAGCAAAGCGTCTCTTCAGGTTAAAGTGATATTACCCCAATTGAGTAGCACTCAATGAGCGTATTTGAACGCTCGGGAGAAAATAATATGTCAAAAGTCCTTATCGTCTATGCCACCAGGACCGGTGAAACTCAGAATATCGCGGATCTGATTGCCGAAGGAATTCGTTTTTCCGGCCATGAAGCAAAAGTCGCCAGTGTCAAAGAAATTAAAAGCGAATCCGATCTGGAAGGCTATGACGGCTATGTTTTTGGATCGGCCACCTACCATGGCGAAATGCTTCAGGGCATGAAGACCTTTCTGTTTCTGGCCGAGAAGGCTAATCTCGCGGGCAAAGTCGGCGGTGCCTTCGGCGCCTTCGGATGGAGCGGTGAAGCCAACGACCGCATATTTGATACCATGAAGCATATTTTAAAAATGGATCTGGTCGGCGATACGCTGCGATTAAAGTCAAGCTCTCTCGGTGGCGGCCTGCAGATGGCCCAGGAATACGGAAGACAAATCGCTAAAAAGCTAGGCTGAAATTTTACCAACATTAAAATCAAATAACTTTACATCGTGGAGGACGTCATGGCTGAGAATGTTTCAACCCCCCAGCATTGCCCCGGATATGCTGATTTTAAAAATCTAAAAGTGGTTATCTGTAAATGCAGTAAATGCGGCAAGGAGAAAGAAATCTTTTCAGATGAATTCGATAAGGCCCACACGTGCAGTGCATGCAATGAGCCCATCGACTTTAGCAACTGTGAGATTGAAGGAGAAGGCAAGAGCATTTCTCCGCGATAGGGCGGCTATTGAGTGAATAGCGATAGACAATGGGTTAATTGCGGGCATGGGTGTCCAGGTGCCATCGGCGGCCGGCAATTAACCCGCTTTATCATCAAACACAGTATAGCTAACTTGTAACCTATAAAATTTGTGAGATGAATATCAATGCTGGTTCTCGGTATACAGGGTAGTCCCAGAAAAAAAGGCAATACAAATTTTCTGCTCTCAACGTTTATGGGGGCGGCCCAAAAAAAAGGCGCCCGGACGCATACGATCGACGTTACAAAAAAAAATATTCTTCCGTGCAAGGAGTACACCGTCTGCGAAAAAAAGGGATTTTGCCCGATCGATGACGATGTCAGAGATGAAATATATCCGTTGTTGCGCCAAGCGGATGTGGTGGTTGTGGCAACACCGATCTTCTTCTACAACATGAGCGCCCAGCTTAAGGCCGTAGTCGATCGTTGTCAGATGTTCTGGGCCAGAAAATATAAACTCAAGCTGAAAGACCCCGGTGCAAATATGCGGCGCGGGTTTTTACTTTCAGTCGGGGCCACCAAAGGCAAGAATCTGTTTGAAGGTCTTCAGCTAACCACCCAGTATTTCTTTGACGCCATCTGGGCGAAATTTGAAGGCAGCCTGACCTATCGCGGGATTGAAGGTCCCAATGACATGGCCCTCCATCCGACGGTCCTGGAAGATGTTGCCAATGCAGTGGATCGTACTTTAGCACCTTTTATTGGAAGAAAAAAAGTGCTTTTTGCCTGCCGGGAAAATGCCTGCCGCAGTCAGATGGCCAGTGCATTTGCCCAATTGACAGCCGGTGATAAATTGGACGTCATGTATGGCGGCAGTGAACCCGCCCAACAGGTAAATCCGGATATGGTTGCGGTTATGCATGAAAGGGGCATCGATATGGGATTTCGGGTTCCGCAATCAATTGATGCGGCAATTTCACACGATACGCCTGACTATATCATCACCATGGGCTGTGAAGAGGAGTGCCCGTTTGTCCCGGGGGCACGGAAACTGGACTGGGATCTGCCGGATCCGGCCGGAAAAGCGGTTGAAACCATGCGGGATGTTCGCGATGAAATTGAAAAAAGAGTACAGGACTTTATCGGCGAAATCACCTGAGCGTTGCTTGTAGCTCAAATCCAGCCGAAATTTTGATTGGTAAAAGAAGAATAGAAATAGACTTGCAAATCGCTAATATTTTGATAATAAGTCAGCCCAACAGGAAAAATAATTTAAAAAAGGAGGAAACGCATGGACAGGTATGTTTGCACGATTTGCGGTTACGTGTACGATCCGGAACTCGGTGATCCGGACAATGGCGTCGCTGCCGGTACTGCATGGGAAGATGTACCCGATGACTGGGAATGCCCGGTCTGCGGTGCACCCAAGGATGATTTCGAGAAGGAATAAAAACGGTCACAGCTCTTGAAAAATTATGATGAATCCGATGCCCTTTTCTGGCAGAAATCCAACATTCTGTCGCAAAGGGCATCAATTTTTCGGGGCAGGCATATATACGGGACAAGAACTTAGTTCGCTTCGCCCACAATTGGGGCGGAGCCCCTAACCTGTCTAAGACGGTCAAAGGGGAATCATTTAGGACCCGGATTGATATCAAAATTTGTTTTTCAACCGAAAATCTTCCATGGCATGAAGGTTGCCTAAAAATGAATCATGTTTATTTTAAGCCCTTCGGTCTTCGTGTGTTTGCCATCGCAATTGAAGCATGTCAGCCTAAATTTAATAGGCATTTAAAATAAATCTTAACCGTTAACCGAAAAATTTAGACTGAGGAGGAAAATGGACCCGCTACAAATTACGGAAGGTGTTTTCGATGTCGGTGTTACAGACTGGAATGTAAGGGATTTCCACGGGTATTCCACCGATCTTGGCACCACCTATAACGCTTATTTAATTGTGGATGAGAAGACGGTCCTGGTGGATACCGTGAGGCAAGGGTTTTCGGATCAGTTGATCGACAATATCTCCCGAGTAATCGAACCCAAAAAAATCGACTATGTGATCAGCAATCACACCGAAATGGACCACTCCGGAAGTCTGGCCCGGGTGATGCATAAAATAGGCGAAGACAAGCCTATATTTTGCTCGAAAATGGGCCACAAAAACCTGGCGCAGCATTTCCGGCAAAAGTGGAATTACAGGCCTGTCGCCAACGGGGAAGAGCTGAGCCTGGGCAACCGAACGCTGACGTTTCTGGAAACCCGCATGATCCACTGGCCGGACAGCATGTTTACCTATTTGAAGGAAGACAGGATCTTATTTTCGAGCGACGGATTTGGGCAGCACTACGCCGGGCCGGAAAAATATGATGATGAGGTCGGCGATAAGATCATGCATCATGCCAAGAAGTACTTCGCCAATATTCTGCTGCTGTATTCAACCCACATTCAAAAATTGCTGGATAACGTATTAAGTCTGGGCCTGGAATTCAAGATGATATGTCCGGATCACGGCGTTATCTGGCGCAAAGATCCGGCCAAAATCGTTGATGCCTACGTGCGGTGGGTCCGACAGGAACCCCAGCCGAAGGCGGTGGTGATATACGATACGATGTGGCACAGTACGGAAAAAATGGCCGAAAACATTGTAGCGGGCATCATCCGGGAAGGCATACCCGCTATACCGCTGCATTTGAGAAAATGGCACCGCAGTGAAGTAATGACCAAAGTTTTTGATGCCAAAGCGGTCGTCATCGGATCGCCGACATTGAACAATCAGCTGTTCCCCACCCTGGCAGACTTTCTCACCTACATGAAAGGGTTGAAGCCGTTGAACAAAATTGGGGCGGCCTTTGGATCATACGGCTGGAGCGGTGAGGCCGTCAAAATGATCAACAATGAGCTCGAGGCCCTGAAGTTTGAAATCGTCGATCCCGGGCTGAGAGTTCAATATGTGCCGGACAAAGAAGCACTGGAAAATTGCTATGAACTGGGCCGTAAAGTCGGCAAGGCCGTGAAAGGCTAAATAGCAAATACTCATGTTATTATGAAAATACCGGTTGTAGAATTAAGTGATTGCATCGTCTGCGGTGTCTGCGTGGAGGCCTGCCCCGAAGTATTCCGGTTAAATGAAGCCGGTTACATCGAAGTCATCGATTTAGCGGGATATCCGGAAAAAGATGTCAACGAGGCCGTTAAGAATTGCCCGGCCGATTGCATCCAATGGTTGGATGAGTCATAGCGATATGAAGTTTCGGATTTGGGATTCGGGATTTTGGATGCGGGATTTGAAATAATTACGTTTTAACGTCACCATGCAAAACGAAAAAATAGGCGGCCGCAAGATCAAGAAAATGATTCTTCAGGTTCTTCAGGCCGAAGAGTTTGAACAGGGGCTTGATGCGATTTGTCAATTACCGCCGCGGCAGGCCGTCAATCCGCTCTTTTCCTTTTTGTGCAACACGGACGAACGGGTGAAATGGCGCGCGGTAACGGCAATGGGCAGGGTTGTCTCCGATCTGGCCGCATCCGATCTTGAATCAGCTAGAGTCATCATGCGACGCTTTATCTGGCAATTGAACGACGAATCCGGTGGGATTGGATGGGGTTGCCCTGAATCGATGGCAGAGGCGATGGCGCTAAATGAGAGGCTGGCCGAGGAATACGGGTGTATGCTGATTTCCTACATCCAGCCGCAGGGCAACTACCTGGAACATGAAATCCTGCAGCGGGGGGTCGTTTGGGGAATCGGCCGATTGGCTCACACCCGTCCAAGGTACGCACAGAATGCGGCGGCCTTCCTTCTGCCCTATATGGAATCCGGGGATCCGATTCTCAGAGGGCTGGCGGTCTGGGCAACAGGTCCCATCGCAGGCAGGGAAACGATACCAAGACTCAAGCAGCTCATCAATGATCACGCCGAATTCAATTTATACAGCGATGGGCAGACGGTTCAATATGCGGTGGGCCAAATGGCAAGTGAGGCGTTAACGGCCGCTGAGCAGCGCGGGCTATATGCTGTAAATGATCTACGAATGGAACAGTAACGATGGAATGGACGCCAGAAGCAGATGATGCGGTAAAAAAAGTGCCTTTTTTTGTGCGCAAGCGCGTCAGGGCGCGGGTTGAAAAGGAAGCCCGGGAGGCCGGCCAAAAAGTGGTCTCACTGGCCGACTTCAAGAACACCCAGGCCCGCTATCTTAAGAATATGGCCTCGGAAGTCAAAGGCTATCAGGTCGAGACCTGTTTTGGACCCGGCGGATGTCCCAACCGGGCAGTCACCAGCGATCGGCTGCCGGAGCAAATCGAAAGCCTTATCAAAAAAGAAGATATACTCGGGATTCTCAAAGAACGCGTGAAAGGGGAGCTTAAGTTTCACCACGAATTCCGCGTGACACTGGCGGATTGTCCCAACGCCTGTTCCCAGCCCCAGATAAAAGACATCGGCATCATCGGTGCCTGCTCGCCGGAATTAACCGCCGAACCCTGTTCCCATTGTGAAGCATGCGTTGACGCCTGCAAAGAAGATGCGATTACCTTGGACAGTGAAGCTGAATGCCCGCAAATCGATTACACCCGGTGCCTGCACTGCGGCAAATGCATGCAGGTTTGTCCCACCGGAACGATTGTTGAAGGCACCAGCGGGTTCAGAGTGCAGCTGGGGGGCAAGCTCGGCCGCCATCCCCAGCTGGCGCGTGAACTGCCGGGTATTTACAGCGAGCAAAAGGTAATCGAAATCGTTGCAGACTGCATTCGACTTTACAAACAACGCAGCCGAAACGGAGAACGTCTTGGTCAACTCCTCACCGCCGCCGATTTTGCTGAACTCGCCGAACGTTACCCCGGTTGACACCGGAAAATGTTAAATTTGACAGATCGGTATTCGATAATAATTATTAGTGTATCTGAATCAGAACCGGCTTGAAAGGAAAGAAGGTAAATATGGCAAAAGAAACTTTATCAATTCCAAATATTTCCTGTGGCCATTGTGTCATGGCTATCAAAAATGAGTTAAATGAGATGGAAGGTGTTCAATCGGTGGAAGGCAGCCCGGAGACCAAAACCGTTGACATCGTATGGGACTCTCCGGCTACCCTGGAGAAGATCAAAGCAACCTTAAAGGAAATCAATTATCCGGCAGCCTAGTGTTGCGTCCCACAAATACGTTAAAAAAGATGTAATTACGACAGCATCCAAATAGAGCGATGACCGAGCAAAAATACACACTGCCCATCAGCGGCATGACCTGCGCCAATTGCGCCGCCAACATTGAACGGGCCGTCAAAAAACTCGATGGTGTGGCTGATGCCAGCGTCAATTTCGCCGCCGAAAACGCGGCGGTCTCCTTTGACCCGCACCAGGTCCAATTGCAGGAAGTGGTGGAAAAAATCACTAAATCCGGTTACGGCGTTACGACCGCCAAAGTCGAAATGCCGGTAACCGGTATGACCTGCGCCAATTGTGCCGCCAATATCGAACGGACCTTGAACAAAAGAGTCTCCGGGGTGCTGAACGCCTCGGTGAACTTTGCCTCGGAGCGGGTATTGGTGGAGTATATCCCCGGTATCATAGACGTCGAAGACATCGTCGCCGCCATTGAAAAAGCCGGCTACGGTGCCATTCCCCCCGAGGAAGGCCTGGACGCAGAAGACGTCGAACAAAAGGCGCGTGCGGCCGAAATCAATAACCAAACCCGCAAGTTCGCGGTGGGGGTTTTGTTCGCGCTGCCGCTTTTTGTTTTCAGCATGGGTCGCGATTTTGGTCTCATCGGGCTCTGGAGCCATGCCGCCTGGGTCAACTGGTTTTTCTGGGCTTTGGCCACACCGGTCCAATTTTACACCGGCTGGGACTATTATGAAGGTGGTCTGAAAAGTCTTAAAAGCAAAAGTGCCAATATGGATGTACTGGTGGCCATGGGATCGTCAGTGGCCTATTTTTATTCGCTGGCTGTTTTGCTCTTACCTTCCCTGGGAGATCACGTCTATTTTGAAACTTCGGCGGTCATCATCACCCTGATCAAACTGGGTAAAATGCTCGAGGCGCGCACCAAAGGCCGCACGGGTGGGGCCATCCGCAAGCTGATCGGTCTGCGCCCCAAAACTGCAACTATCCTGGAAGGCAATATCGAAAAAGAAATTCCGCTTACGCGGGTCAGGGTCGGTGATACGGTGATCGTGCACCCGGGTGAACGGATACCGGTGGACGGCATCGTGCTCGACGGCCGGTCGGCCGTAGATGAATCCATGCTCAGCGGCGAGCCGCTGCCGGTAGACAAGCAGACGGGGGATACGGTGGTCGGCGGTACGATCAACGGCCAAGGTCTTTTGAGATTCAGTGCCACCCGGGTCGGCAAGGAAACCGCCCTGGCCCAGATTATCAGACTGGTTCAGGAAGCGCAGGGCAGCAAAGCGCCCATCCAGGCGCTGGCCGATAAAGTTGCGGCCGTATTTGTGCCGGGCATCATCGCCATCGCATTTGCGGTCTTTATTTTATGGTGGGCCCTCACCGGAAATTTTGTTCCCGCCATGATCCGGCTGGTGGCGGTTCTGGTCATCGCCTGCCCCTGTGCCCTGGGGCTGGCAACCCCGACGGCCATTATGGCCGGCACCGGCAAGGGAGCTGAAAAAGGCATCCTGTTTAAAAGCAGCCAGGCCCTGGAAACTGCGACCAAACTCGATACGATTGTGCTGGATAAAACCGGCACCATCACCCTGGGCAAACCAATGGTGGTGGACGTAATCCCCGTCAAACCCCAATGCGAAACCCAAGAGGCGCTTTTGAGATTGGCCGCTTCGGTAGAAAAGGGCTCCGAACATCCGCTGGGCAAGGCCATTGTGAATGAGGCCAAAATCCGCAAGCTTGATCTTCTGGAAATTCAGGATTTTGAGGCAGCCGGCGGTTCCGGTGTTCAGGCTGCCGTTGGGGGCAAGACGGTGATGGTCGGAAAGCCAAAATGGTTTCAGGAATTGGAAATTGATCTCAGGACCGCCGCTGAACAGATCGACACCCTCCAATCCCAGGGCAAAACCGTGATGGTGGTGGTAAAAGACAATGCGCTGTGCGGCCTGATATCCGTATCCGACACGCTGAAACCGGAGTCCAAGGACGCTATCCAGCAACTCCACGACCAGCATCTTAAAGTCGTGATGCTGACCGGCGACAATCAGCAAACCGCTCGAAGCATCGCCTCCCAGGTCAATATTGATGACGTTCTGGCTGAGGTGCGTCCGGAAGAAAAATCATCCAAAGTAAAAGAGCTGCAGCAAAATGGCGCGCGGGTCGGCATGGTGGGCGACGGCATCAATGATGCCCCGGCCCTGGCCCAGGCCGATGTGGGCCTGGCCATAGGTACCGGCACCGATGTGGCCATTGAAACCGCCGGCGTTATTCTTGCCAGTGGAAGCTTAAGCGGGGTGCCCCGAACTATCCAGCTCAGCCGCGCTACTATGCGGACGATCAAACAAAATCTTTTCTGGGCCTTTGGCTACAATGTCATTCTGATTCCGATTGCCGCCGGAATCCTTTACCCCTTTGAATCTCTGCCGATTATGCTGCGGCAACTGCATCCCATCCTGGCCGCCCTGGCCATGGCCTTCAGCAGTATCTCCGTCGTGTCCAACAGCCTGAGACTCTACAAAGCCAAAATCAAATAGAAACCTCGTAATTTGTCCGATATTCCCCGAACGAATTATTTTTGTAACCAATTAAACCTCCCCGGCTCTCTAACGGCAAATTTCAAAGAACAATTTACGACTCTGAAAATACTTTTTTTCAGGGCGGAGTAGTTAGGAGGTAAAATGGCAGAACCGATTTCCCGAAGATCATTTCTAAAAGGCGGTCTGGCAGCCGCAGCCGGCATGACGGCTGCCGGTATTCCGGGCGCTAAGGCAGCCGCCAGACCCGATGAGAGCAGTCAACTGGCGACATTGCTGGACATTCGCAAATGCGTGGGCTGCGAGGCCTGCGTTGAGGCCTGTTCGGAGGTCAACGCCGACAAATACCCGGATCCGCAAAAGCCGTTTCCTAAAATGTACCCGTCCAGGGCCAAAGTGTCGGACTGGTCGGACAAACAGGATGTCAACGATCGCCTGACACCCTACAATTGGCTTTACATTCAACATGCCGCAGTAGAAGTAAACGGAGAAGAAATCGACCTGACCATCCCCCGGCGCTGTATGCATTGCGTCAATCCGCCCTGCGTCAAGCTTTGTCCATGGGGGGCGGCCAAGCAGCTTGAAAACGGCATTTCAAGGATCGATGCGGATATTTGTCTGGGGGGATCCAAGTGCAACAAGGTCTGTCCCTGGAATGTTCCGCAGCGTCAGACAGGGGTGGGACTCTACCTAGATATTCTACCGAATTTTGCCGGCAACGGCGTGATGTATAAGTGCGACCGCTGCTACAGCCGGATTGCCGAAGGCAACTTGCCCGCCTGCATCGAAGCCTGTCCGGAAGGTGTCCAAACCATTGGCCCCAGAGAAGAGATAATCAAAAAAGCCCACGCGCTGGCAAAAGAGATCAACGGGTATATATACGGCGAAAAAGAAAACGGCGGCACCAACACCATCTATGTTTCCCCGGTTCCTTTCGAGGATATCAACCAGGCCATTGAAAAGGGCAAAGGCCGACCCGATTTCAAAAAGGCGGGCGACACGATGGCCGATGCCAACAACCTGGCCGCTGCCATGGTGATTGCACCAATTGCAGGCCTGGCAGCCGCAGCCAGAAAAGCTTATAATTATACCAAAACCATGAAAAGGAGCGGCTCCGATGAATCAATCCAGTAGATCGAATGCAACGGCATCCTTCGAAAATCGAATCGCACGTTACTTTTTCCCGCTGAGTATTCTTCTGATGGCGTTAACGGGCTTTGGCCAGATGCCGATTTATAAACGCTACTATATGTCCGAACTACCGGGCTTCGGCTGGCTGGCCGACTTCATCACCACCCGCTATTTGCATTACCTGGGAGCGGCACTGCTTTTGGCGCTGGTATCATATTTTGTGTTTGACTATTTTTTTCTGCAGCGCAAAAATATAAAAGTTACCCTTTCCGGTTATCTGAGGATGGCGCTGTTGTCCGGTATCATCATAACCGGTATTCTGTTTGTTATTAAAAATTTTCCGGTACACTATTTTTCGCCGCAATTCATTATCTTTTTAAATCTGTGCCATCTTGGATTGGTAATGGCATTTTTGTTGGTCAATCTGTATTGTCTGGTCTTTAAAAAAAAGTGGACAATGACTCGATTAATGCATAAATAAAGGAAAAAGCAAATGAAAGAGATTATTATCATTATGGCAATTGTGGGCATCTGGTTTTTGCTCCAGGCCTACATATTGCCGAAACTCGGGGTATCCACCTGACTGAAAGATTCTTGTCAGGTGACAAATAAAAATGACCACAGTAAAGAATCCGAATCACGGAAAAGTTAAAGATAAAGATTTTGGCCTGATACAGGCCATAAACTCCGGCCAGGTTGATAAGTTTAATGAGCTCGTCAAAAGGTATGAACAGAAGCTTTACAACTTCAGCCTGCGGATGTGTCACGACCACAGTGATGCCGAGGACATGGTCCAAGATACATTTCTAAATGTCTTCAAATATTTAAAAGATTTCCGGTATGAAACCAAATTTAAAAACTGGCTCTACAAGGTGGCCGCCAGCACCTGCATTAAAAAAAAGCGTAAATCTAAATTCGCACCGGAAAGGGAATTGTCTTTAGATGAATTCCGGCCCGGCGATGAAGCCGCGGCTGCAGAACAGGTGCCGGAGTGGGCCTTAATGCCGCTGGATAAACTGCTCAACGAAGAGCTTTCCAGTGTGATTCACCAGGCAATTTTATCCATTCCCAGAAAATATCGAATGGTGATCGTGTTGCGGGATATTGAGGGCTTCAGCACGGCCGAAACCGCCCAGATTCTTAATCTGTCACCGGCCAATGTAAAAGTGAGGCTTCACCGGGCGCGGCTTTATTTAAGAGACAAACTGAAAGGATATTTCAAAAATGTGCAATGACGACCATGATCATAAACATTGCCTGGAGATGTTTGAAAAACTCTCTGAATACATCGATGGCGAACTGGATCATGCAACATGTGAAAAAATTGAAAAACACGCCGAAAATTGTGTCGCCTGCTTTTCCTGCCTTGAAACTCTGAAAAGAACCGTAGCCCTCTGCAAAAATGTCACCGAAAAACCGATCCCGTTGAAATTATCTCAAAAACTAAAAGAAATTATCCGGAACATACCGAAGACAACCACACTATAGGCGCTTAGAGGCTTCCATCTGACCACAAGTTGTAAGTTGCGATTTGAGGTTTCAGGTATCAGCCCAACCGCCGGACGCGGAGCGGCCAGTTTGATCGGGTTGGGAACGATGTGAAAATACCAATGAAGTTTAGGCAGTCTTCTGCGAACCTTTCGATTATATAAGTCAAAGCCGGCAAGATATAAATTCCAAATTACAAGCACCAAATAACAAATAAATCCCAAATTACAAAAATCAATGACCAAAACCCGCCAAACCAAGAAAATTTAGCTCTGGTTTTTTCGGGTTTTACAACTTTCGCGCTTTCGTGATAGTGGATCGCGCATTTATCTAATTCGATGACCAAAACAGATTGAGTCCGGTTTGGAATTTTGTATTTTGGTCATTGGAATTTATTTGAGCCCGCCCTGGCGCGACTTGGCTGGTGAATTCCCAGACTTGTTTCCAGCTTACAGGTTGAGGAAATAAGTACAACAGGGCTTAATACGGTCTGGGCCAGGGATTTGTGATTTGGAAATTGTGATTTTGATTTGCGCCAGCTCCAAGAAGTAACCTGTTATATATTTTCTGCCTCCTGAGATTTGACATGACATCCGCCTGGTTTTTCTGAAGTTTTTCCTACCAGGTGTCATAGCCGGCGCCGTTTTAAGCTTGCACATGCAGCTCAACCGAAATTTTCCCCGCCTCCTCCCTGGAAAGCGACAGATGATATCCCCGCACCTTCACGTCAACCTTGTCCTCATAAGGCGCCAGTGACTCTACTTCTATAATACTCCCGGATGAAACGCCCATGTCGTTTAATTGCTTGCTGATTGTGCTGCGGCCGGTGATTTTAATGATCTTGCCTCTTTGGCCCGGGTCCAGGTCATTTAGCGACACGGCCGCTTGTGATCCATTACGCATATGTTGTTCTCTTTTTTTTAGATCTTCAAGGCAGGTAGAAATATAGTTGGTACATTTGACCGTGGTATCGCCATTTTCACAATGGCGCCGAAACCCTTTCAACCACTCCCTGCCGCCCCGGGGACAGATTTCCATGAACTCCACAAAATTTATGATTCGGTTGAGTATTTTTTCTGAAATGGCATGCTCAACCTTACAGGAAGTCTCTTCGGCCTCTGCGTCATCCAGCAGCAGGATTTTGACGAAGAAATCCTTGAGCGTTTCGTGCCGCCGGACAACATCTTTCGCCAACGCTTGCCCTTCCCCGGTTAAGGTAATGATGTCGTAGGGTGCATAGTTCACATAGCCCTTTTCCGAGAGGGTACGCAGGGCACCGGTTACAGACGACTTGTTAACATTCAGTCGTTCAGCAATGTCTTTGGCTCGGGCGGCCCGCTTCTCAGAGGAGATGTGAAATATTGCCTCCAGATAGTCTTCCATATTTGAGCTGAGTGCTTGCCTGTTTGGCATATTTTACTTCCTTTAAATTGATTGATCCTTGCACAAGTTAGGGGCTTTCGAGACGTTTAAATATGCTTGTGTCTTTCTTTCGGAAGTTCACAACAGGACGCATCTGCCGGACAAGAAGTACAGCCGCAGCTGCCTTGATTGCCTTTTTTGTATTTTTTATAGTAGCTGCGCCCTAAAAAAGCCACCGCAATACCGACGATAATTATAACAACAATATTTTCCATTTAAGCTCCCAGCGCCGATCCAACTTTATAAATCAGAACGGCTAAAGCAAAGGCCAACAGGGTGTTGAAGGCAATCGCAAACGCCCCCCATTTCCAGGAGCCGGACTCCCTGGAGATACAAACCACCGACACAAAACAAGGGGAATAGAACATGGTAAATACAATTAAACCTAGCGCCAGCAGAGGCGACCAGCCGGGATCTTTGGCCAGCGCCTCGGATAGGGCGCCGCTTTCCTGGGGATCAACTCCTCCCAAAGAATAGGCCGTGCCTAACGTGGAGACCACCACTTCTTTGGCGGCGAATCCGCCCACCAGGGCAATGTTCGTGCGCCAGTCGAATCCGGCCCAGCGGGAAACGTATTCCAGTCCAGTTCCGATGCGGCCGGCAATAGAGTATCTTAAAGCGGTTTCGGCTTCCCGGTATTTAATGCTGTTTAACTGCTTTTTTAAAGTTAAGGCTTCCCTGGAAAGTTCGGTTGCTGCGCTGATATTTTCCAGCTCGCGAATAGTGGCAGCCGGTGCTGCATTCAGCAGGGCCTGGCGCCGGGTCTCAAACTCCTGCACTTTGGAGTCCGGCAGCGCGGGAAAACTCATCATGCCCCATAAAATGATTGAAAATCCCAAAATGACCGTGCCGGCCTTTTTAATATATTGCCAGGTTCGCTCCCAGGTATGAATCGCCAACCCTTTAAATGTCGGCATTCGATAAGGCGGTAGTTCCATCACAAAAGGAGTCGCGGGGCCTTTTATCAACGTAACCCGCAACAGTTTGGCAACCAGCAGGGCGCCGGCCCATGCGCCGAGGGTAATCATAAACATGATCAGCGCTTCATGCTTGGCAAAAAAGGCGGCGATCAAAAGGGCAAATACCGGCAATTTGGCCCCGCAATTCATAAACGGTACGGTCAGAAGGGTCGCCAGCCGCTCACGCGGTGATTTTAAGGTCCGGGTCGCCATGACACCGGGCACGGCGCAGCCTCCCGCAATACCGCCGGATACGATAAAGGCCATCACCGAGCTGCCGTGCAGTCCAAATGTTCGAAACACTCTGTCCAACATAAACGCCACCCGGGCCAGGTAGCCGGAATCCTCTAAAATCGCGATACCGAAGAACATAAACATAATCAGCGGCACAAAACCCAGAACTCCGCCCACGCCGTCGATAATTCCAGACACAATCAGAGATTTGAGAAGTCCGTCCGGTAAAATTGCCGAAACCCCGGCCCCGATCCAGCCAAAAATGCTTTCCAGCCAACCCACCGGCACTTCGCTGTAGGTGAAAACCACCTGATAGAGGCCGGCTATAACCGCCAGCATTACGAGGGGGCCGAGAAACCGGTTAGTTAAAACTTTGTCGATCCGATCCGAGCTGTATAGCCGGTTGGGATCATACTTTTGATAGATGACGCCCTGCTTCAGGATGGACTTGATGTAACCGTAGCGCTGGTCGGCAATCATGGCCTCCGGGTAGGTATCCAGCGTCTCCAGCAGGTGGTGGGAAACTTTCTTAACCGTTTCCTGCAGTCTGGCAGACAATTCCGGATTTTCCAACCTGCCCTTTTCCAAAATCTGCTCATCATTTTCCATATATTTTAAGGCGATCCAGCGCACCGGATAGGTGTCGGTAAGAAACTTGCCGGTTTCGATCTCCTTTTCCATTTCGAGCAGAGCGCGGTCCACGTCGTCACCGTAGGATATCTTGAGAGGCACAAATTCCCTATTTTCCTGCACGATCCGGGCAGCGCTGTCCATCAACTCTTTTTTCCCCTGGCCGGTGCGGGCAATGGTAGGCACAACCGGTACGCCTAAAAGGGCAGATAATTTGCGGGCATTGATTTCAACACCCCGTTTATGGGCCACGTCAATCATATTCAGGGCGATACACACCGCAACGCCCATTTCAAGGAACTGCACGGCCAGGTAAAGGTTACGCTCCAGATTGGATGCATCCACAATGTTGATGACGACCTCCGGTTTCTGGTTGACCAGAAAATCCCTGGCAACCACTTCCTCCAGGGAATAAGCCGTAAGCGAGTAAGTGCCGGGCAGATCAACGATGTGCAGCTGAAAATCATCATTGGTGTAAAGGCCCTCTTTTTTCTCGACCGTCACCCCCGGATAGTTGCCGACATGCTGCCGGGCACCCGTCAATTCATTAAAAAGAGTCGTTTTGCCGGAGTTCGGATTACCGGCCAGAGCCACCGTTGCTTGCATCAATCATCAACCTCCACTTCAATAAGGTCGGCTTCATTATTTCTCAAAGTAAGGATGGCCCCCCGAACTCTTAACGCCACCGGGTCGTAAAGCGGGGCCCGGCCCTGGATCTTGATTTCCGTTCCCGGAACCAGTCCCATGTCCCGGATTCGCCGGCCCAGGTCGCCGGCCACTTTGATTGCAGCAATCGTTCCTACTTGATTATCGCCCATATGACGCATGCTTATCCGCATTACAAAAAAGGCCTCCTTGCATCCCATCTCTGATATTTCATGAAATATCAGGGCATCCGTATATTGTATCAATAACCTAAGAATGTTAGTTATAACAAACATTGTACGCTGTCAATAAAATAATTAGGATTGGTTGTCAGGCGGGATTTATTCCATATTCTTTTAATTTGAGCTGCAGGGTGCGGCGGCTGATGCCCAAAATGTTCGCCGCATGGGTGCGGTTGCCCCCGGTTTCTTCAAGGGTTCGCAGGATCATTTCTTTTTCCACTTCCTTCAAAGATCGGCCGGCTGATAGGTTAAGACTCGGTTCCTTGAGTTCTACATCCAGTTCTTTCAAATTTTCGGGAAACTCCATGGGGGTAATCATTTCTCCCCGCGCCATGATTACCGCCCTTTCGACAACGTTTTCGAGTTCTCGCGCGTTGCCCGACCATTCGTAGCGCATTAATAAATCCATTGCGCGCGGTGTAAAGCCTTTGATCACCCGTCTATTTTTTTCTGCAAACCGTTTTAGAAAAAAATCCGCCAGCAGCGGAATATCATCGTGCCGTTCCCTTAAAGGCGGCACCTTGATTGTTACCACATTAATCCGATAAAAGAGGTCTTCCCGGAACCGTCCTTGCTTGATCTCTTCTTCCAAGTTTTTATTGGTGGCGGCGATCACGCGGGTGTCGACTTTGATTGTCTGTGTGCTGCCGACGGGTTCAAACTCACGTTCCTGAAGGACTCTGAGAATCTTCGCCTGGGTGGTGGGCGACATTTCGCCGATTTCGTCCAGCAGGATCGAGCTGTTATGGGCCAGCTGAAATCGTCCCTGTTTGCGCGCCGTGGCGCCGGTGAAAGCGCCTTTCTCATGGCCGAACAATTCGCTTTCCAGCAGCGTCTCGGGCAGGGCGGCACAGTTGACTTTGATGAAAGGCCGCTGCGCCCGGGCGCTGTTTTGATGAATCGCATTGGCAATCAACTCCTTGCCGGTGCCGTTTTCTCCGACAATCAGTATGCTCGCCTCAGATGGGGCCACCAGGGCCATGGTTTCAAATAATTGCTTCATGGCGGGGCTGCGGCCGATAATATTGGAGAAATCAAAGCGATCGTTCAGTTGCTCCTTAAGATAGATGTTTTCCTGTTCAAGCTTCTGAAACCGCAAGGCCTTGGCCACCAGGATCTTGAGTTCTTCGATGTCGAGCGGTTTGGTCAGATAATCGTAGGCGCCTGATTTGAGTGCGTCGATGGCCGTATGCACGGAGGCATAGGCCGTCATGATGATAATCGGAATCCCCGGGCTGATGTCTTTTATTTTCTGCAGCGCCTCAATTCCGCTGAGTCCCGGCATGCGGATATCCATTAAGATCAGGTCATGGAATTTCTCTTCAACGGCTTTCACCGCCTGATTGCCGTCGGCTGCTTCCCTGATTTCATAGCCTTCGGTGGACAAAACCGCTTTTATCATCTGACGATGGGAGGATTCATCATCCACCACGAGAATTTTTGGTTTCATTGCTGAATTATAATGTCCCATTACCGAGCATTGCAAATGGGACGATCCTTTCTCAGGTCCTCTTGCGAGGTTGATGGCTGATATTTGTTGGAATGATCATGGTAAAGCGACACCCCTTAATGCTTCCGGCTGGCGGGCTTTCAACTTTTATCTCACCCTGGTGGTTTTCCACGATTTTATGAACAATCGCCAGCCCCAGACCGGTGCCCTTTTCCCGCGTGGTAAAAAAAGGCTCAAATATTTTTTCGATTTGATCCGGCGTGATGCCGGAGCCGTTGTCGGCGATCCATATATGGAGGCATGCTTCATCGGCATTCAAATCGGCCCCTATTTCGATGCGGCCGCCCCGGTCCACCGCTTGAAGTGCATTTAAAAGAAGATTGAGCAGCGCCTGGGTCATCTGATTGGCATCCAGCGGAAGTTTGCTGACGTCTGCAATCTGTGTTTCGATTTGAACATCGCGTGAACTCGCCTCCGCCTTGACCAGACGCACCGAATGTTCGATCAGTTCCGTTACATCCGTCGGCGCCAGTTCTGCCTCCATGGGTCGGGCAAAAGTCAGCAGGTCGGTAACCACCCGGTTGATTCGATCTACTTCGGCAACCATGGTTTCGGCATACAGCTGTTCCTGAGGTTTATCCTTCAGGGCATGTCTCAGAAACTGGGCGAAACCGCGAATCGAACTCAAGGGGTTGCGGATCTCATGAGCGATGCCGGCCGCTAATTCCCCGATGGCGGCCAGTTTTTCCGAGCGCCTGACTTTTTCCTGTAATCTTTTAATTTCACTCAAGTCGCGCAGCACGATAACCGCCCCCCGACATGTTCCCGCTTCATCACGAATCGGGGTCGCACTCAATGCCAGGGGAATTACTTCGCCGGCTTTTTTCTTGTGACGAATTTCCCGGTCCAGCACGGCAACATAATCCGTGATGGTGCGGTGAATACCGGAAGCAGTGAGATCGATAACAGAACTTAAGTCTTTGCCTTTGGCCTCGGATTCCGCGAGATCGAGCAGATCGAGCGCCGGCCGGTTGTAAGAGGCTATCCTGCCCTCGGTATCGATGCTCAACAGGCCGTTGGCCATGCTGGCAATGACCTGCCGGGTGTAGTCCTTGGTTTGTTTGAGAGTCTTGTCGACCAGGTAGTAATTCTGAATAACGAAGATAAAAAAAAGCGCCCCCGAACCCAGCACCATAATAATAGCGGCCATAATGAAGGCATGCTGGATATCGGCCCGCCGGGCCTGTGCCAGAAATTCCATTTTCATGCCCAGGACAATGGTATCTCCGCTATGGGAGTGCGGCGGCGTGCGCTGTTCAAATAACATCTTACGGTTTTGATGCCGGGTCATAGAGGGTTCATACATGGGAGCAAAAAGTTTGGCGAGCTCATAAATCTGTTGCTCCTCGCCGAACCGCACGATTCGGGTGACAACCTGATCCGCATCATTTATTTTCGGGTTCCAATCAGCTGTTGACCCCTGTTTTGACGGATCTGAGTCATGGACGATTTTGCCCTGTCCGTCAACCAGATAGACGTAGGCAATGTCCTTGTCCTTCGCGGTTTCCTGCAACAGGCTCCCCAGGGAGACTTCCTGCCACATCAGTGATTTCATCCCTGTTCGGGCGCTGGCCTCAATCGAACGGATCAGTGCGACCCCCTCGCGGTAAAGAAAATGCAATGCCACGGATTTTTCACGATCCAGGTTGCGATATGTGGATATGCTGATCAAAACAAGCAGAAGAAACACCACCGCCACAAGCGAAAGCGCGGGCAGATACAATTTTTTGATCGGCAAAATTCGCA
>Ga0307426_1000400_pt1 | contig 29892 bp, 22 predicted proteins | sample SalMarWE160340MG_FD_202165 | JGI IMG/M metagenome (GOLD analysis project Ga0307426, IMG submission 202165) | Salt marsh sediment microbial communities from the Plum Island Ecosystem LTER, Massachusetts, United States - WE1603-40 | ecosystem: Environmental > Aquatic > Marine > Intertidal zone >...
CGCACCCTGCGCAAGGCGCTGAACGAGTATCGAGATGAGCCGGTGACAGCGCCGCCCTGGTTCGTGACCCGGGTTATGTCGTTTCTGGATCGTCCCATCCCCGCTTCGAGCGGGCGGGCACGCGTCCGCGTACTGACCGCGGTCGTGGTTGCCGGCCTGGCTGTGGCAGTATGGGGCCGACGACGACTGGTGAGCTGACCGGGGTTTTACACGCCGATTCGGGTGAACGTATAATCCCGGCCGTCCCGGACCCCTAGGGGTGTAGCTCTAATTGGTTAGAGCGCCGGTCTCCAAAACCGGAGGTTGGGGGTTCGAGTCCCTCCACCCCTGCCAAGGAGAAGAATGAACCGAGAGATGCGCCGGCTTCAGAACCGTGAAGACCGGCGACTGAAACAGAAGAAGCAGCAGCCGCGAAGGCGCCGCCCGGCCACGGGTGGCGACCAGGTGCCACTGATGCAGCGCTTCAGGCGGTTCCTGCGAGAGGTACGCGCCGAGATGAAGCGCGTGTCGTGGCCGACGCGGGAGCAGCTCATCGCGTTCACCGCTGTAACCGTGATTACGTCGACGGCGCTCACCCTCTTGATCTTCGGTCTGGACGTCTTCTTCAAGGACGGGCTCCTGTTCTTCCTGGGGGGCTCATGACCGAGATCGTCGAAGAGCGCCCTGTCAGCCCGTACGATCTGCCGGGTGACTGGTACGTCGTTCACTCCTATTCGGGTTACGAAAACAAGGTGAAAGCGAACCTCGAGTCGCGTGCGCGCTCGATGCACATCGAGGACCGCATCTTCGAAGTCGTCATTCCGATGGAGGACGTCGTCGAGTTCAAGGCCGGACGCAAGGTCACCGTCCCGAAGAAGGTCTTTCCCGGCTACCTGCTCGTTCGGATGTACCTCGACGACGCGTCCTGGTACGCGGTCCGGAACACACCGGGCGTGACCGGGTTCGTCGGCTCGGGCGTCAAGCCAACACCGCTGTCCCGGCGCGAGGTGGAGCGATTTCTTGGTGTGCAGGAGATCGAGGCCAAGAAGAAGGCACCCCGATTCAAGCCCGCATGGGAGGTCGGCGAGACGGTGCGGGTCGTCACCGGTCCGTTCGCCGATTTCAACGGCGTGATCGAGGACATGGACATCGACCAGCAGAAGGTCACCGTCCTGGTCAACATCTTCGGACGGGATACTCCTGTCGAACTAGGGTTCGGCGACATTCAGAAGCAGTAGATCAGAGGAACTGGAAATGGCACGTAAGAAACTGGCGGCGATCCTGAAGCTGCAGATCCCGGCAGGTCAGGCGACGCCCGCGCCGCCGGTGGGACCGGCGCTCGGTCAGCACGGCGTCAATATCATGGACTTCGTGCGCGCCTACAACGCGGCGACCGAGAGTCAGACCGGCACGATCGTTCCGGTGGAGATCTCCATCTACGAGGACCGAACGTTCACGTTTGTGACCAAGACGCCGCCGGCCGCCGTGCTGTTGCGGCAAGCAGCCCGCGTCGTGAAGGGCTCCGCGACGCCACATACCGAGAAGGTCGGGTCTGTCACGAGAGCGCAGGTCCGTCAGATCGCCGAGACCAAGATGCCCGACCTGAACGCGGTGGACATCGAAGGTGCGATGAGGATCATCGAGGGCACGGCCCGATCGATGGGAATCACTGTCGGGGCCTGAGCTTCGCTCGGGCCCTGGTACCAGGTACCCAGTACCCGGTACCAGGTACGAGATACAAGGTACGGCAGCCCGGAGGGCTGCCAGCTGGGAGGCCCTGAGGGGCCGTTTGAACCACGGAGGTACATGATGCCGAGACACGGCAAGAACTACTCGCAGGCACTCTTGCGATACGACCAGGACACCGCCTACTCGCCCGACGAAGCGGTCGAACTGGTGAGGTTGTTCTCATATGCGAAGTTCGACGAGACCGTGGAGGTCGCGTTTCGTCTGGGGATCGATCCACGCAAGGCCGACCAGCTGATGCGCGGCACTGTCGCCCTTCCTCATGGCACGGGGAAGACGGTCCGTGTGGCCGTCTTCGCCGATGGTGACAAGCTCCGCGAAGCAGAGGCGGCAGGCGCCGATCTTGTAGGAGGCAAGGAGCTCGTCGAAGAGATCCAGGGTGGTAGGACGCTCGACTTCGATGTTGCCATCGCCACTCCGTCCATGATGTCGGAGGTCGGCAAGCTCGGCCGGGTCCTTGGACCACGTGGCCTCATGCCGAACCCCAAGGCCGGCACCGTGACGATCGACGTCGAGAAGGCGGTGGGCGACTTCAAGAGCGGCAAGATCGAGTACCGGAACGATCGGTACGGGAACGTCCACGCCCCGATCGGCAAGGTGTCGTTCGAGTCCCGCCTCCTGGTAGAGAACCTCGCGGCGCTGACCTCTGAGATCATCCGATCCCGCCCGGCGTCCGCCAAGGGCAGATTCATACGCAACATCGGCATCTCGTCGACAATGGGTCCCGGCGTCAAGATCGATGTCGGCGCGGTCGACGATCTGCTGGCTCTCGCCCGCTGACCTGTCGCGGGGAGGTTCCCTCCGATCGAACCGTACGAAGGTGGAGTGGTTGACCGTGGGCAGGGTTTCCGCGCGAGTGGAACCGGTTCGCGTGTGCCCGAATCGCTGCGCGCGTTTCGTCTCATCGACGCGTAGGGATGCTCTCCCATCCGGATCCGGCTGTTCATGAGAAGGCAGCCGAGGAGTGGTGTCTCTGGGAGGATGCCCACATTTCGTTGACGCCTGCCCACCGGCCCAGCCCTCGATATGAAGACCCTGCATTCCGGTTGAGGCTTGCGCGGCTCGTCACCCACTACTGGCGCCTTTCTCGAATCAGATCACTGGTTCGCGACCCCCCCTTACTCAACGGTATCCCTGGGGCGTTGATCTACGGTGTGTACGACGTGAGCGGCGCATTGATCACCGCATGGCGCCTAACGCTGGACTAGCAGCACGCTTGAAGTGCTCGGTGAGGGCACGGTGGTGGTGACAGTTGGGAGGGGACCGAGGCATTGACTCGATTGGCGTGAGGTCGGGGTCTCCAAACGGAGGGGCGTTGGCTCCATGCGGGGAGCCCGGGCGGCGGCGATGGGCGGCCGCCTTCCCGAAGCCTCTCAACGGTGGTGCAGGGTAGGGGCTGCACATTCACCGGAGCGACCCCGGACTGCCCTTGGTCCACGCCCTTCGGTGCGGTGCACCCGAACGGAGACCCCGAACCTATGGAGAGTGTCGCACACGTAGCTGACGATGTCCAGAGGGGAAGCTGACAGCGAACAGCGAACAGCGAACAGCAAACAGCTGGTTGATTTCCGACGGTGAGGGCGTCCTGGCCGTCTCGGCTGTGGGCTGTTGGCTGTCGGCCGTCGGCCGTCGTGTGCTAATGTGCCGTCCACAACTCCAACCCCGACCGAAGACCGCCGGTACCTCAGAGTTCAAACGGGACGATTCCCGGCCTGCGTAGGGTGTGCTCCTGCGGCTCCCGTCGTCCTCGGCGAGGAGCCTTACCTATAGAGGAGGAGCCATGCCACGACCTGAGAAGGTCCAGGCAGTTGAAGAGATCAGACGGCGACTGAGCGAGGCGAGGGCGACGTTCGTCACCGAGTATCGCGGTCTGACCGTCACCGAACAGCAAAGCCTGCGGACAGAGTTGCGCAAGGCAGACGGCGACTACAAGGTCTTCAAGATGTCCCTTGCCCGTCTGGCCGCCGATGCCGAGGGCTTGGAGTCGCTTCGCGATGTGCTCGTGGGGCCGACGGCGCTCGCGTTCGCTACGACCGATGCGGTCACGGTGGCCAAGGCGCTGCGCGACTTCGCCAAGGAACACGAGCGGCTGGTCATCAAGGCAGGCGTGCTGTCCGGCGAGGTACTGCCGCCGGAGAAGGTCGCACAGCTCGCGGACATCGAGCCGCGCGATGTGCTGCTCGGCCACATCGCGGGTGGATTCCAGGCTCCGCTGGCGAAACTCGCCGGCTTGCTGCAGGCGCTTCCGCGCGACGCCGCATCGATCTTCTCGCAACTGCTGGAGAAGAAGGAAGCGGAGTCAGCGACATCCGCCGAGGAGCCGGTCGATGAGCCGGCAGCTCAAGGGTCCGAGCCCAAGGCGATTGCGGAACCGGAGCCCGAGGTTGAGCTCGAGGCCGAAGCGGAGCCCGAGGTGGAACCGGAGGCGGCGGCGATTGCGGAACCGGAGCCTGAGGCCGAAGCGGAGCCCGAAGCGGAGCCCGAGGTGGAACCGGAGGCGGCGGCGATTGCGGAACCGGAGGTCGAGGCTGGGCCTGAGGCCGAAGCGGAGCCCGAGGTGGAACCGGAGCCCGACCCACCCGCACCCAAGAAGAAGTCAACACCCAAGCCCAAGGCGAAGCCGAAGGCGGCGGCGATTGCGGAACCGGAGGTCGAGGCTGGGCCTGAGGCCGAAGCTGAGCCCGAGGTGGAACCGGAGCCCGACCCGCCCGCACCCAAGAAGAAGTCAACACCCAAGCCCAAGGCGAAGCCGAAGGCGACGGACACGATAGAGGAGTGAATGACATGGCGAAGATGACGACCAAGGAGCTCTTGGAGGTCTTCGAAGGGATGACCGTCCTCGAGTTGAAAGAGTTCCTCGACGCGTTCGAGGAGAAGTTCGATGTCACGGCAGCCGTTCCGGTCGCAATGGCGCCGGTCGCCGCCGCGGGTGGCGGGGAAGTCGCCGCTGTCGAAGAGAAGGACGAGTTCGACGTCGTTCTCGCCGCAGTGGGCGACAAGAAGATCCAGGTGATCAAAGAAGTCAGGGCTCTGACCAGCCTCGGCTTGAAGGAGGCCAAGGATCTTGTCGACAGCGCTCCGGGAGCAGTTCTCGAGCACGTCGACAAGGAGACGGCCGAGAAGGCCAAGGCACGGCTCGAGAGCGCAGGGGCGAGCGTCGAGCTCACCTAGCACTTCGAGCGGGACGGTTCTATTGTCCCGCTCACCAAGGGTCTTGACCTGCTTGAGGCGAAACGATATGTTGGTCTCGCAAGGCACCGGTTCACGCCGGTCATTTAGACTCGTATTGCCGCCTGGGTAGGTGTGTGCTAGCCTGGCTGTTCGCCGTTCGCAGTCAGGTCTAAGGGTTCAAGGAGGAGTCACTTGCCCTCGCGCGTCACCCCCCGTCTTTCGTTTGCCAAGATCCCCGAAGTACTTCCGATTCCCAACCTCCTCGCACTTCAGTACGAAAGTTTCCAGTGGTTCCTCGACGAGGGACTGAAGGAGATCTTCGAGGGGATTTCTCCCATCGAGGATTTCACTGGTGAGCTCGCGCTGGAACTCACCGATCACCGGTTTGGTGATCCACCCCGCACCGTCGAGGAGTGCAAGGAACGCGACGCTCACTATTCGAGGCCGCTGTTCGTCACCGCCCGGTTCGTGAACCGGAAGACGGGTGAGATCAAGGAGCAGCAGGTCTTCCTCGGCGATTTCCCGATGATGACGGAGAAGAGCGTCTTCATCATCAACGGCACGGAGCGAGTCGTGGTCAGTCAGCTCGTCAGGTCTCCCGGTGTCTACTTCGACAGGTCCTCCGACAAGACGTCGGACCGTGAGATCTACAGCACGAAGATGATTCCCGGCCGTGGTGCCTGGCTGGAGTTCGATACGGATAAGCGGGGAACCCTCGGTGTGCGCGTCGACAGGAAACGCCGCCAGCATGTCACCGCCTTCCTTCGGGCTCTAGGCATCGCCGAGTCGGACGAGGAGATCGTCGCGCTGTTCCCAGACTCCGTGTCGATGCGGATAACGCTCGACCGGGACACCACCGTGGATAGGGAAGACGCGCTGCTCGACCTCTACCGCAAACTGCGTCCAGGCGAGCCGACGACGGTCGAATCGGCCAGGGGGCTGCTTCAGACTCTGTTCAAGAACCCGAAGCGGTACGACCTGACGAAGGTCGGCCGCTACAAGATGAACCAGAAGTTCAGTCGTCCAATCCCGAACGACTACGACCCGGCAACGATGGGGCTGCTGGCCGACGACGACATCCTCGACGCGATCGGATACCTGATAGCGCTCCACGAGGAGAAGCCGGTGTTCACGACCAGGGCGGGCCTCGAGATCCCGGTGAAGGTGGACGACATCGACCATTTCGGGAACCGGCGGGTCCGGACGGTCGGTGAGCTGATCCAGAACCAGGTCCGGGTTGGTTTGACGCGGCTCGAGCGAGTCGTACGCGAGCGCATGACCACTCAGGACTCGGACGCGATCACACCGCAGAGCCTCATCAACATCCGACCGGTGATCTCGGCGATCAACGAGTTCTTCGGTTCCAGCCAGCTCAGCCAGTTCATGGATCAGCCCAACCCGTTGGCGGGTGTGACGCACCGGCGTCGCTTGTCGGCACTCGGTCCCGGAGGTCTGTCACGGGAGCGTGCGGGCTTCGAGGTGCGTGACGTGCACTCGTCGCACTACGGGCGGATGTGCCCGATCGAGACGCCGGAAGGTCCGAACATCGGGTTGATCGGTTCCCTCGCGACCTACGCACAGGTCAACAAGTACGGTTTCATCGAAACGCCGTACCGGAAGGTCGTGGACGGCGGGGTGACCGATCAGATCGACTACCTGACCGCGACCGAAGAGGAACGGTTCGTGATCGCCCAGGCGAACGCTGCCCTCGAAGCCGACGGAACGTTCGCCAACGACCGTGTTCTGGTTCGGCTGCCGGGTGGCGGCGGTGAAGTGGATTCGGTACTTCCATCCCAGATCGACTACATGGATGTGTCACCGAAGCAGATCGTTTCGATTGCGACCGCACTCATCCCGTTCCTCGAACACGACGACGCCAACCGAGCGCTGATGGGATCCAACATGCAGCGTCAGGCGGTCCCGCTCGTGCATCCCGAGGCGCCACTGGTGGGTACCGGCATCGAGGGCCGCGTCGCGCAGGACTCGGGCGACATGGTTATCTCGAAGGTCGACGGAACCGTCGTCGACCTGACCGGTGACGAGATCGTTGTCAAGGAATCAGGCAAGAACGTCAAGCACACCTACCGGGTTCAGAAGTTCGAACGGTCCAACCAGGGCACCTCGATGAACCAGAAGCCGATCGTCGCCATTGGTGAAGAGGTGTCGGTGGGGTCGGTCCTCGCCGACGGTCACTCTACGGATCAAGGCGAGCTCGCACTCGGACGAAACCTGCTTGTTGCGTTCATGCCGTGGCGGGGCCACAACTACGAGGACGCGATCGTGATCTCTGAGCGGCTCGTGAAAGAGGACATCCTCACATCGATCCACATCGAGGAGCACGAGATCAGGGCCAGGGACACGAAACTCGGCTCCGAGGAGATCACGCGAGATATCCCGAATGTTGCCGAAGAGTCGCTGCGCAACCTCGATGACGAGGGCATCATCCGCATCGGTGCGGAGGTGGGTCCCGGTGACTATCTGGTTGGGAAGGTCACCCCGAAAGGTGAGACCGAACTGACCCCCGAAGAACGTCTGCTGCGCGCCATCTTCGGCGAGAAGGCTCGAGAGGTTCGCGACACGTCGCTGCGAGTTCCTCACGGTGAGAATGGCAAGGTCATCGGCGTGCGCATCCTCAGACGTGCGGAAGGCTACGACCTGAAGCCGGGCGTCAACGAGATGGTGCGTGTGTACGTCGCCCAGCAGAGGAAGATCTCTGCCGGTGACAAGCTCGCCGGCCGTCACGGCAACAAGGGCGTGATCTCCAAGGTGCTGCCCATCGAGGACATGCCGTTCCTCGCCGACGGCACTCCGGTCGACATCATCTTGTCGCCACTGGGTGTTCCGTCCCGGATGAACCTCGGGCAGGTGCTCGAGACCCACCTCGGGTGGGCCGCCGCTATGGGATGGGAGCCGTTCGACTCCAGCAGCCCCGCAGCAAAGGGCGCCGAGCCGTGGAGCATGGTGGCAACGCCGGTATTCGACGGGGCGCACGAGGACGAGATCGCCGACGTGATCGCGCACGCCCGCCCCAATCGGGACGGCGACCGACTGGTCAACGACTCCGGCAAAGCGACCCTGTTCGACGGCAGGGACGGTGAACCGTTCGACACACCGATCACCGTTGGATACATCTACGTGCTGAAGCTCGTCCACTTGGTCGACGACAAGATCCACGCCCGTTCGACCGGCCCCTACTCGATGATCACACAGCAGCCTCTGGGTGGAAAGGCCCAGTTCGGCGGCCAGCGGTTCGGTGAGATGGAGGTATGGGCACTCGAGGCCTATGGAGCCGCGTATGCGCTGCAGGAGCTGCTCACCATCAAATCGGACGATGTTGCCGGCCGCGTCAAGGTGTACGAGGCGATCGTCAAGGGCGACAACATTCCCGAGCCGGGAATTCCGGAGTCGTTCAAGGTGCTGATCAAGGAGATGCAGAGCCTCTGTCTCAACGTCGAGATGCTCTCGGCCGGTGAGGAAGTGGAACTGCGGGACCTCGAAGAAGACGTGTACCGCACGGCTGAGTCCCTCGGGATCGACCTGTCCCGTCCGGAACGCCGCGAGACCACCACTGTGTAAGGAAGGAGTGCCGTGCGCCAGCCCTTCGATGAACTGAAGATCAGCCTCGCGACGACCGACCAGATTCGTGCCTGGTCGTTCGGAGAGGTGAAGAAGCCAGAGACGATCAACTACCGGACGCTGAAGCCCGAGAAGGACGGTCTGTTCGACGAACGGATCTTCGGGCCGACGAAGGACTGGGAGTGCTACTGCGGCAAGTACAAGCGGATCCGCTACAAGGGGATCGTATGTGAGCGCTGCGGTGTCGAAGTGACGCGCTCCAAGGTACGGCGCGAGCGGATGGGGCACATCGAGCTCGCCGCCCCGGTGACCCACATCTGGTTCTTCAAGGGTGTGCCGAGCCGGCTCGGCTACCTCCTCGACATGTCTCCGAAGGAACTCGAGAAAGTCATCTACTTCGCCGCCTACCTGGTGACCTTTGTCGACGACGAACGCCGCCAAAAGGACCTTCCGGAACTGGAAGAGACCATGCGGGCCGAGCTCGAAGTGATCAACGACGAACTCGAAGAGTGGCGCACCGCCCGGCTCGAACGCCTCGAAGAGGAGCTGTCCCGAATGGAGGAAGGCGGCGCCAAGGCTCAGGAGATCAGCGCACGCCGACGGGAGGTCGATCGGGAGATCAAGGAGCGGACCGAACGCGCGGCTCGCGAGGTCGAACTGGTCGAGGAAGCATTCGACACTTTCAAGACGATGGGACCGAAGACGCTCGTCGACTCGGAGCCGCTGTGGCGCCAGATCGTCGAACGGTACGACTCGTACTACGTGGGCGGGATGGGCGCCGAGTCGATCAAAGACCTTCTCGGGCGAGTCGACCTCGACGTCGAGATGGAGAACCTGATCGCCGACCTGGAGGCCAAGTCGGCGCAGCGTCGTCACAGGGCAACGCAGCGAATGAAGGTCGTCAAGCCGTTCTACGAGGGCAGGAACGATCCGACCGCCATGATCCTCGACGCCGTCCCGGTGATTCCGCCGGAGTTGCGGCCGATGGTGCAGCTCGACGGCGGGCGGTTCGCGACCAGCGACTTGAACGACCTCTACCGTCGAGTGATCAACCGCAACAACCGGCTCAAGCGGCTGTTGGACCTGGGTGCCCCGGAAATCATCGTGAACAACGAGAAGCGCATGCTTCAGGAAGCCGTCGACGCGTTGTTCGACAACGGACGCCGCGGTCGCGCGGTGACCGGTCCGGGCAACCGTGCGTTGAAGTCGTTGTCGGACATGCTCAAGGGCAAGCAGGGGCGGTTCCGTCAGAACCTGCTCGGCAAGCGCGTCGACTACTCCGCCCGTTCTGTCATTGTGGTCGGCCCGTCGTTGGAACTCCACCAGTGCGGTCTTCCGAAGGTGATGGCCCTGGAGCTCTTCAAGCCGTTCGTCATGAAGCGGCTCGTCGACCAGGATCTCGCCCAGAACATCAAGTCGGCCAAGCGGATGGTGGAACGTCAGCGGCCCCAGGTGTGGGACGTGCTCGCCGACGTCATCCAGGAGCACCCCGTCTTCCTGAACCGTGCCCCCACATTGCACCGACTCGGCATCCAGGCCTTTGAGCCGGTGCTGGTGGAAGGAAAGGCGATCCAGATTCACCCGCTCGTTTGTGAGGCATTCAATGCCGACTTCGACGGTGACCAGATGGCCGTGCACCTTCCCCTCTCTGCCGAAGCGCAGGCGGAGGCACGGGTGCTCATGCTGTCGGCGAACAATGTTCTGTCTCCGGCCAGCGGCCGTCCGATCGTCACGCCGAGCCAGGACATGGTCATCGGTGTCTACTACCTGTCCGAGATCGTCGCGGATGCAAAGGGTGCGGGTTCGGTGTTCGCGGATATCAACGAGGCGGTCATGGCCTACGAGTCGGGCCAGGTCGCTTTGCACGCGCCGGTGAAGGTCAGGGTCGGGGAGATCGGTGGCTCCGCCGAGATGCACGAGAAGCTCAGGGGGAGTCTTGGATCGCTGCTGACCGCCGAACCGGTCGACGGTTCACGGCCGCTCGAGACGACTGTCGGTCGTGCCATCCTCAACGAAGCGTTCCCGGTCGACTTCCCGTATGTCGACGCGGTCGTCCTCAAGTCGGACATCAGGCGTCTGATCGAGGAGATCATCGCCAACTACAAGAAGCACGAAGTTCAGCATTTCCTCGACGCGATCAAGAACCTCGGATTCCACTACTCGACCCGTGCGGGTCTGACGATTGGCCTTGGCGACGTCAAGACTCCGCCCGAGAAGGAGAAGATCATCTCCAAGTACGAGAAGGCGGCCGAGAAAGTCCAGCAGCAGTTTCTCAAGGGTGTGATCACCGACGACGAGCGACGTCAAGAGCTGATCGAGATCTGGACGAGGGCCACCGACGAGGTGAAGGAAGCCATGGAGGTGACGCTCAAGGCGGAGAAGTTCAACCCGATCGACATGATGATCCGTTCGGGTGCCCGTGGAAACGTCATGCAGGCGAGACAGATCGCCGGTATGCGGGGTCTCGTGGCAAACCCGAAGGGCGACATCATTCCTCGGCCGATCATCTCCAACTTCCGCGAGGGGCTGTCGGTGCTCGAGTACTTCATCTCGACGCACGGTGCCCGCAAGGGACTCGCCGACACCGCCCTGCGAACGGCCGACTCCGGCTACCTGACTCGCCGTCTCGTCGACGTCAGCCAGGAGATCATCATCTCGGAAGAGGACTGCGGTTCGGATCGTGGCATCGTCCTGCCGGTTCGTGATCGTAACGGACGCCCCGTGCGCAACGCGCACACGAGCCTGTTCAGCCGGGCGCTCGCCGAGGACGTGAAGGTGGGTCGGAAGATCGTCGAAACCGACCAGGGCGTGAAGCTCAAGGCCGGGACGATCCTCGGCAGGTCGGAGATTCTCGCACTCACCAACGAGGAAGAGGTCACGAAGATCAAGGTGCGGTCCGTACTCACCTGCGACTCCGAGTATGGGGTGTGTGGCACGTGCTACGGGTTGAGTCTCGCGACCGGCCGTTCTGTGGAACTCGGTGAAGCGGTCGGCATCATGGGAGCGCAGTCCATCGGTGAGCCGGGTACGCAGCTCACCATGCGGACGTTCCACACGGGCGGCGTCGCCGGCGATGACATCACGCACGGGCTTCCTCGCGTGGTGGAACTGTTCGAGGCGAGAACCCCAAAGGGCAAGGCGGTGCTGTCCGAGGTTGGCGGCGTCGTACGAGTAGAAGAAGACGAAGAGGGCAGGAGAGCCGTCGTGGATGGTCCTGAAGGTGAAGCCACCTACGGGATCTCCCGACGTGCTCGTCTGCTCGTTCACGACGGCGCCGAGATCGAACCGGGCACTCCGCTCACCCAAGGCTCGCTCGATCCGAAAGAGGTGCTGGAGATCTCAGGTGTTCGTGCCGCCCAGAAATACTTGGTGGATCAGGTGCAGGACGTGTACCGCTCGCAGGGCGTAGACATCCACGACAAGCACATCGAGCTGATCGTTCGACAGATGCTGCGTCGGGTTCGCGTCGTGAGCGTGAACGACTCTCCTTTCCTTCCGGCAGAGCTCGTCGACGAGCGACGCTTCCGGGATGTGAACCGTTCGCTCGTGGCTGATGGCAAAACCCACGCCGAGGGCCGTCCGGAGCTGATGGGAATCACGAAGGCGTCGCTTGCCACCGACTCGTGGCTGTCGGCTGCCTCCTTCCAGGAGACGACCCGGGTACTGACCGAAGCATCGATCTCAGGCAAGTCCGACTTCATGCGAGGCCTGAAAGAGAACGTGATCATCGGCAAGTTGATACCGGCCGGCACCGGTTCAGAGCTCTACCAATCGGTGGAGCCGCTCCTGCCCGATGCGATGCCGATCTCGGCGCTTGGCCTGTTCGGCGAATCGGCCGAGTCGACCGGTGACGAGGAGTCGCTTCCGTCGGATCCCGCCGAGTGGCTCGCGTCGCTGGGCGGTAGTGAGGCCATCGAGCCCGAAGAGGACGAGGAGTTCTAGACGAGCGAAGCTCGTCTAGAACTCGGTTTCCTCCCCCAGGGAGCGAAGCGACCGTTGAGGGAGGTGGACTCGGCCGAAGGTCGAGGACGGAGGGGGCGGTGCCCACCAACTGGGTCAGGGTTCGCCGAGGTACGCAATGTACGAGTTGGACCCGCCGAACGGCGGGTCCAACTCAGATTCCTAGGTACGCCTTCTTGACGTCTTCGTTCTGCTCGACTTCTGATGATGGGCCATGGAAGTCCATCTTCCCTTCGCTCATCACGAAGGCGTAGTCGCTGACCTTCAGGGCCATGCGTACGTTCTGCTCCACCAGCAGGATGGTGAGGCCCTCTCTCTGGAGCTTGCGTAGCGAGTGGAACAACTCGAGGGTGAGCAGCGGCGCGAGCCCGAGAGACAGTTCGTCGATGAACAGGATCTTGGGCTGGGCCATGATCCCTCTTGAGACGGCGAGCATCTGCTGCTCGCCACCGCTCATCGTGCCGGCCCGCTGCTTCGCGCGTTCCTGGAGTCGTGGGAACAGCTCGAATACTTTGGCGAGGTTGGCATCGATACTCGCTCTCGCCCGCTTTGGTGTCGCCCCCATCTCCAGGTTCTCCTGCACGGTCATGTCGTTGAAGAGCTGCCGGCCCTCGGGCACCATCACCAGCCCCAGCTCCGCCTTCGCGTGGGCCGAGACCTTGCTGACGTCCCTACCTTCGAACGCCACAGAGCCGCTCCACGGCATGATCTGTCCAAAGATGGTTCGCATCAGTGTGGTCTTGCCTGCGCCGTTCGAGCCGACCAGCGCGGTCAACGCTCCCTGTTCGACCGACAGGTCCAGACCCCAGAGGATCTGAAGCTCGCCGTATCCCCCCGTCACAGCCGAGACTTCGAGGAGTGCCATGTCAGGCCCTCCCTTCTTCGAGAATCTGCTCGGCCAGCTCTGGATTCCCCAGGTATGCCTCGATCACCCGATCGTTCTGCGACACCTCCGCAGGGGATCCGTCGGCGATCATCTCTCCGTAGTTGAGGACGATGATCCTGTCTGAGAGATCCATGATCGCACGCATGATGTGCTCGATCATGATGATCGTGACTCCCTGATTCCTGATCTGGCGGATGGTTTCGAGCATGCCGGAGACCTCAGTGTTGTTGAGCCCCGCGAGCACCTCGTCGAGCAGTAGCAGATCCGGTCCTGCGGCAAGCGCACGTGCCAGCTCGAGACGCTTCTTCTGAGCGACGTTGAGGCTGTCGGCGAGCACTTCGGCCCGTTCGGCAAGTCGTACCGTTTCCAGGACTTCGTCGGCGGTTGTCGCCGCGGCCCTGATCGAGAGGTTGCTCTTCCCGTAGCAGGCGCCTGCGATCACATTGTCACGGACGCTCAGCTCGTTCAGCGGGCGAACGATCTGGTGGGTTCGTGACAACCCCAGCCGAGCAATGTCATAGGTGTGCTTGCCAGTGACGTTCTTGCCTCTGAAGGTGACCGTCCCTTTCGTAGGCGGATAGACACCGTTGACGCAGTTGAACAGGGTTGTCTTCCCCGCTCCGTTGGGTCCGATGAGGCCGAGAATCTCTCCACCCTCGAGCGAGAAGCTCACACGGTCGACCGCAGTGAGCCCACCGAACTGCTTGGTCACCTCGCGTACCTCGAGAATCATTCGAGCACCCTCCGCAGTCGTGGGAACCGTTTCCGCAGCCATCCGACCGCCCCTGTGGGGATGAACAGGATGATCAGCAGGAGCAGCAGGCCGGCAACGGCCAGCTGCACGTTCTTGAAGATGGGGCTGGTGAGCAGGGACTTCCGAAGCTGCTGGTAGACCGCCGCCCCGAGGATGGGTCCAAAGACCGTGCCGAACCCTCCGAGCATCACCATCACGATGAGTTCGATGGAGAGTTGGAGGCGGAAGGCGTCGCCGGGTTCGATGTTCCCGTTCTTGAAGAAGAACAGCACACCGACGAGACCGGGGAAGATGGCCGACAACACATACGACCATGTCTTCGCACTGGGCGCTCTCACACCCATGACCTCGGCGGCGTCCTCGTCTTCTCGAATCGCCATCAACCCCAGACCGAATTTGGACTTCTTGACGAGGTAGGACGTGATCACGACAGCGATCGCCACGACCGCCAGCGCTCGGTAGGTCATCCAGAGGGCCGCCGTGGCTCCTCCGTACTCCTTGTAGACGGCGAACTTCATTGTCATCCCGACCGGGCCACCGAACGCGTCGAGGTTGTTCACCAGGGCACGCATCGCCTCGTTCACGCCGATCGTTGCCAGCGCGAAGTAAGCACCTCGCAGCCGCAGGATCGACTTGCCGAGGAGGTAGGCCAGGATCGCCGGAGCGATCCCACCAGCGATCATCGAAGGCCAGAGGTTCCAGCCCAGCTGTGTGAGTGTGAAGAAGCCGACGTAGCCCCCGACGCCGAAGAACACGATGTGGCCGAAGGACACGTACCCTGTGTAGCCCAACAGGATGTTGAGACTCGACGCGAGAGCGATGGCCATCAGGATTGTGAACATCGACTCACGTGTCGCAGCGCTGCCGGTGATCATCGGAATGGCGGCGAGGACGATGACGACGATCAGGCTGATGAGCAGTCCTGAGAATCGCTTCATCACGACCCCTTCTTTCCGAAAAGTCCCTGGGGCATCACGAGCAGGATCAGCACGAACAAACCGAATTCGATCACTGGCACCCACGTCACCTTCAAGAAAATGGGTACCAGACCTTCGATCAGACCCAGCACCAAACCACCGACGAGTGCCCCGAGCGGGTTGCCGAGTCCGCCGAGCACGACGATCACGAAGCTCTTCAGCTCGTATGTCCCGCCGGCCAGGATGTTGATCGGCAGGATCGTCGCGATGAGTGCGCCGGCCGTCATCGCCAGCATGGTGCCGACCCCGAATGCAAGCGCGAGGATGCGGGTCGACGGGATCCCCATGAGCTCGGCAGCCTGACGGTTGTTGGCTACTGCTCTGATGTACTTGCCAGGTCTCGTTCGGTAGAGGAACCCGTAGAGGAGGGCGGTCACGAGGATTGCGATGAGTGCCGCTGCGATCCGACTGCCCGTTACGGTGATCGGCCCTACGCTGAGGGTCGGGAGCGAGAAGTTCACGTTGTACGCCGACGTCGACAGGATGGCCGTGCCGACGCCGATGATCATCATGTTCACCGAGAACGTGGACAGCAGACTGGACAGCGGTGGCGCATCGATGACCCGGTGAACCGCTGCGAAGTAGACGATGACGCCCACGAATAGGCCACCGATGGCAACCAGGATGATCGCAAGATACGGATTCATCCCGAGGTAGGTGAACAGCTCGTACACCCCGAACATGCCGATCGCGATCAACGGTCCATGGGCCAGATTGATGACGTCCATGACTCCGAAGATCAGGGTGAGTCCCATCGCCGCGACGCCGTAGACAAAACCGATCAGTAGGCCGTCGACGAAGCCGGCCAGCACACCGTTGATGCTCATGATCGTGTACCTCCCGCGGCCGTCAGGCCGCGGGAGGGTTCATGGACGTTGGTTGTCACTGGCCGAGAGGATAGATCGGGGTTGCGGTCGCCGCGCTCTCGGGCCACACGACTTGCTTCGCCAGGGTGTCGTCCCACTGGACCACGACCATGGCGTGTCCGATCTGCAGCCCGTGGTTGTCCGCACTCGTGTCGAACGTCATGGCGCCGTAGAACGTGGTCAGATTCGCACCGTCGAGTGCTGCCTTGATCGCGTCCGGGTCGATCGAGTCGGCCGTCTGGATCGCGTACTGGAGCAGCAGCCCGGCTGCGTATCCACCTGCCGCGTGGTAGGAGGGATCTTCACCGTACGCCCCCGTGTACTCGGTGACGAAGTCGTCCCCTGTCGGGCCGATCCACGTGCTGCCGTCGGCCATGGCGCCTTCTTCGGTGAACTTCACCTGTGGCTCCCACTGACTCGGGCCGGCGATGCCCTTGGCGGCGTCACCGAGCTCCGCGAACGTGGGTTCTGGAGCTGCAACGAGCAGCGACACGAACTTGACGGGAACCTGCTTCTCATTCAGCTGACGGGCGAGTGCCTCGCCGTCGGCGAAGTGGCCTCCGCCGAGGATCGCGTCGGGGGTTACCGACTGGACCTTGTTGATGATGGCGCTGAAGTCGGTGGTTCCGGCGTCATAGCCCTCGTACAGTACGACGTCGTAGCCATTGGCTTCTGCGTACGCCTTCGCGGCGTCCGCGACCCCGGTGGAGAATGTCGAGTTCTCGTAGACGAACGCGAGCTTCTTGGCCGTCGAGTCGAGGCTGCCGAGCAGGTCGATAGAGCTGGTCAGATAGCGGCTCGAAGGCGTGTATACCTGGTAGACGCCCGTGTAGCCCTGCTGATAGGTCTTGTCATCGGCAGCACCGGTCGTGATCATGACCTTGCCGTACTGCTCTGCGATGACGGCAGCGGCGGCGGTCAGGCCGCTCGAGTACGGGGAGATCAAGAAGTCGGCATTGTCGGTAGTTGCCAGCGTTGTGTAGAGCTCCTGGACTCTGTCCTTGTTGGACTCGTCGTCGTAGCTCTTCGACTCGAACATGAGCACGGTGCCGTCGCTCAGGTGGATGCCGCCAGCGTTGTTGACGTCATCCATCCAGAGTTGGAGGCCGTTGACCTGACGTGTCGACTCTGTGTTGTAGTTGCCCGTGATCGACGCCGTGAAGCCGATGGTCACGACTTGCGTCACCATTGGCGCCGTGGTTCCTTCCGTGGTTGCGGTCCCTGCCGTTGTTGTGGTCCCTGCCGTTGTTCCGGTCGAGGCCTCCGTCGTGGTCGTCGAGGTCGTTGTTCCGCACGCTCCAAGAACGAGCGCGAGTACCACGAACAGAACGGACCATACGCGTAGTCGTTTCACTGTCTCTCCTCCGTTTGATGAAAACGGCCCGACTGATGTCGGGCCGAGAGTTGAGGATGGTTAGGGGCGTGGGGTGTCGGTGAGTCGTTGCCAGAAGGCCATGCCCTAGGGAAGCCGGTCTCGGTCACGGACACCTCCATACCCGTGCGGGGTACCCTAGCAGGCGCCTCTCTTGCGCGCCCGGCCGCTGTGGAGCGGTTGTCTACTCGGGCTGGAATCGGGTTCCGCTGGCCGATGGAGGCTCGCTCGCAAGGAACTCCCGGAGGGAGGGGAAGCGATTGGCGAGTTGTCTGAGCCAGTCCGTGTAGACGATGAGCAGCGTCAGGATCATGATCGGGAACGGGAGACTCGGAAGGATCTGCGACACGGTCGGGAGCACGGACTGCAGCTCGATGGCGACGATCTGCAGCGTGCCGAACAGGTAGGCACCGACCGCTGCCCGATACGGGTGCCATCCGCCGAAGATGACGATGGCGAGTGCGATCCACCCGAAGTTCAGGGTGTGTTGGTACGACCATCCGAGCTTGACGTCGAGTGAGAACGCCGCCCCGCCGAAACCGACGAGCAGTCCGCCGATCGCCGTGTAGAGGTACCGGAGGCGGTTCACCGGGATGCCTCTCGAGTGAGCGCCTTCTGGTCGCTCGCCGACCGCCTGGAGCTTGAGGCCGGGTCGAGTTCGGAAGACGAACCAGTACGACACGAAGATCAGCACGATGCTGCCGTACACCATCAGGTCCTGATCGAAGAGGATCGGGCCCAGGAAGGGGATCTTCGCGAGGCCAGGGATCGGCATATGTGGTATGCCCGCCAACGGCTGGTGGACGTACGGGTTCCCGAGGAAGGTAGAGAGATCTCGTGTCAGAGCGAACATGACAAACCCAACGGCAACCTGATTGAGGGTCAACGTGATGCTCGCGTAGGCGATGACGAGGGCCGCCAGCATGCCGACGATACCGCCGACCAGGAAGCCCAGGATGGTGCTTCCCGTCGTGTATGCGACCGCAAAGCCGGCCATGGCGGACAGCATGATGCTGCCGTCCAACGACAGGTTGATGACGCCGGCCTTCTCAGTGATCGTCTCACCGATGACGGCGTAGACGAGAGGGGCCGATGCGAGGACGATCGACGCAATCGCAGATTCCATCAGGGCTCCTTCGGACGTGCGATTCGGCGTTCCTGGATGCCTTGTGCGAGCAGCGTGAACAGGACAAGGATGCCCTGGAGCACGCCGCCGAGCGACGAGTCGAGGTTGAGGCGAAGCTGAAGCTGTGTCGAACCCACCGAGATCATGGCGAAGAAGAAGGCGACGACGGGTACCCACAGTGCATGGAGGTCCACGAGCAGCGCGACGAGGATGCCCAGATAGCCGTAGCCTCCTGAGACTGCCGGGACGAGGCGATGCAGGAACCCCGTCACCTGGACGGTTCCGGCGATGCCGGCCAGCGCGCCGCCGATGGCGAACGCCGACAGCATGTAGCGCGTCGTAGGGATGCCGATGAGAAACGCGCTCTTGCTGTTCTTGCCAACGGCTCTGAGGCGGAGACCATAGCGGGTACCCTTCAGGAGGAAATACACCAGCACCACGGCGGCAAGCGCGACCAGGATCGCCACCGGGGACAATCGTGAATCACCGACAGTGGGTAGCCAGGCATGGTCGGGGAACGGGTCGGTCCCACTCGTGGATGCGATCCCCGCGCGTTGCCACGGTCCGATGATCAGATAGGTCGCCATGGCTTGAGCCACGAAGGTGAGGCCGAGGCCGCCGAAGATCTCGTTGACTCGCCCGAACACCTTGAGGACGCCTGCGAGCAGAGCCCAGAGCATTCCGCCAATCGCTCCGGCCAGCATCGTGAGGAGCACCAGTAACCAGATGGGGCCGTCGATCGTCCTCGCGACCCAGGTCGCAGCGATGGCTCCGGCGATCACCTGACCTTCGACACCGATGTTCCAGAGTCCGGCGGTGTAGGTGATGACGAGTCCGGCTGATGTCAGCATCAGCGGTGCCCACGACATGAGCGTGTCGGGGAGCTTGCGGCCGCTCACCGATCCCTGGATGAGCAGGCGGAATGCATCGAGGGGCGGTGCATTGACGAGCAGCATGAGGCCTGCTGCAACGAGCAGCGCCGCGATCATCGCAAGGGCCGTCGAGCCGAGCCGGTGAGTCCACTTCACGATGCGTGCCCCTTCACGCCTCCGATCAGGTACCCAAGTTGCTCGACGGTCGCGGTGGACGCGTCGATGACATCGAGTATCTGGCCGGAGAAGAACACCGCGATGCGGTCGGAGTAGCCGAGGAGTTCGTCGAGATCCGACGAGGAAAACACGATCGCCGTCCCGTGCTCGCGACGTTTGAGCAGCTGGGACCACACCCAGTCGGCCGACTCGATGTCGAGGCCCCTGGTCGGGTGAAGCATGAGGAGCAGTGTGAGCTCATCGGGCGCCATTGCCAGGAGGAGTCGCTGCTGATTCCCTCCGGAGAGCTCTTCGGCCGTGCTGTCCGGCCTGCCCTTGATGAAGTGGCCGGTGATGGCCGCGGCGGCTTCTCGATCCGCCGACCCCCAGTCGATGAAGAAGTCGGCCTGCTCCCGTGCGAGCACGAAGTGCTCTGACAGGTTCAGTCCTTGGAAGAGTCCTTCTTCGAGGCGGCCCGCCGTCAGATAGTGGACTCCCGCGTCGAGGAACTCATGATGGGTCGCGTGGGTCATGTCCCGGCCGTCGATGACGAGGGTTCCTGCCTGAGGATGAACGAGTCCTGCGACCGTCCGCAGGAAGGCTTGCTGGCCGCTGCCGACCAGGCCCGCGAGGCCGAGCACCTCACCCTTGCTCACCGTCAACGACGCGCGCTCCATCGTCATCGATCCATCATTGACTGTCATGTTGTTGACGGAGAGCACGGGGGGCCCGAGCGGGACGTCGGTGCGCTGCTCGGTGATGACGATTTCGCCGAACATCATCTCGATGAGTTGGTCTTTTGGGCAAGGCAGTGTTTGGCGACCAACGACCTCACCGGTGCGCAACACCGTGACCTCGGTGCAGAGCTGCTCGATCTCTTCGAGCTTGTGCGAGACGAAGATGACGATCATCCCTTGTGAGGCGAGATTCTTCAGCGTCGCGAACAGTTTCGTGCGTTGGGTCTCCGAGATGCCCGTCGTCGGTTCGTCGAGAATCAAGACTCTGGCACCAAGCCACAGAAGGCGAGCGATCTCGAGCTGTTGACGTTCGCCGATCGTGAGTTCCCGCACGGCCGCGTCCGGGTTCAGATCGAAACCGAACCTGGCGCAGACATCCAGAAGCGCCTTGCGCGCTTCCTTTCTGTCGACGGGCACCGGACCGGGGCTGCCGATGATGAAGTTGTCGAGGACGGTCATCGGGAGAAAGACGAGGGGGTCCTGGTGCAGCATGCCGATGCCGTGACGAAGAGCGTCCGCCGGCGAGGCGAACTCGAGAGTCTGTTCGTCGAGGATGACGGTTCCGGAATCGGCCGTATAGAAGCCGGTGAGGATCTTCATGAGCGTCGACTTGCCGGCGCCGTTCTCACCGAGGAGTCCGTGCAGATGGCCGGCCTCGACTTCGATGCTGACCCCGTTGTTGGCGTGGACGGGTCCGAACCGTTTGTGGATGTCCCTCAGCTGGAGGCTCATGCAGCCGTAAGCCTAGAGAGTGTGGAAGCGGGCTGTGTGCAGAAGTGGGGGACGGCCGTGACCGTCCCCCACTTCCTCCTAGCTGGTGGTGTCTAGCTGGAGGTGTCGGCGCCCTTCATGCCTTCGAGGAGGCTGGGCATGTACCAGATCTCTTTTTCACTCGCCTTTGCACCGTCGGCGAGGAAGCTCGATCCGTCCTGGAAGTTCAGTGGTCCTTGCCAGAGGCTGATCGACCCGTCCGCGAGTCCGGCGATGAACGTGTTGAGCTGGGCCGTGTTCTCGGCAGACAGCCCGGGGCCCTCTTCGAATCCGACCGCCGACGTGTCGGGGTTGTTGATGTTGGACCAGTCGGGCAGATTCCACTCCCACGTTCCTTCGAAGGTGCCGTCGATGACGGATTGAGCAACTTCGAGGTAGGTGGGACCCCAGTTGAAGTACGGCACGCCGAGGCAGATCTCCGGCTTCTCGTCGCACGCGTTCTTGAAGTCGTAAGGAACGGCCCAAACGCTCTCACCCGCATCGGCACGTTGCCCGGCAACCACCAGGGCCTCGGTCGTGTCGATGCCCGAGATCACGACATCGGCTCCGCCATCGAAGAAGTTGTTGGCGACAACCGTCGGGTCGGCGGTCACACCTGGGATGTTGAACCAGAACCCGATCCAGGACACCTCGAACTGCAGGTCCGCGGCGCTCTTGCCTCGGTAGTTCTCCCAACAGTACCTGGCTCCAAGGAAAGCGGAGTCGGTGAGCCGCCGGGTCTCGTCGTTGGCGAGCGGTCCGAGGTAGGCGATCGATCCGGTCTGGGTCGTGAGCGCAGCAGCACACCCGGCCATCATCTTGCCGTAGATCATTTGACCCATGATGTTGCCGAGGTTGGACAGATTCTTGAAGTCCTTGCCGTCTTGCCAGGCGCTGTCACCGGAGGTCCAGATCATCGGGACCTCTGGATGAGCGGCCGCCGCCGCCAGGACGCCGTCTTTCATGTCATCGGACGTCGCGAAGACGAGTTGTGCTCCTTGGGAGATCATGTCATCGGCGACCTGTTCAACGGTGGTGCTCGGCCGATCCGAGGGGTTCACCTTGTCGAGAACGATCATCTTGGCGCCGAGCCTGTCGACGATGTACTGGCCGGCCTCGTAGTTCGCCTGGCTCCACCCGCGGTCGTTCTGCGGTCCAACCAGGATCATCCCGAAGGTGAGCTGGCTCGCGGCCGCCGTTGTCGTTGTGGCACTTGGCGCTTCGGTGGTTGTCGTCCCGGTGCCAGAGCACGCCGCAACGATCAATGCGAATACGGCTGCCACCAGTAAGAGCGGCGACAGACCCTTCCTTCGTGTCATGCGTTCCTCCATCCCTGAATCTGCCCATTCGGGCGGGTCTCTGCTCCCATGCTATCGCGGAGAAACTACCCCCTCGCCGACCATCGATTCGGGCATCTCCACCAAGACAGCCGAGCCGGTCACGGTGACCGACTCGTCCGCGTAGAAATTCGTGGCGACGACCACCTTGCGGCCCTTGATCTCGATGAGTGTGCCGACGAGACGAACCGGGCCTAGTGGAGTGGGCTTGCGGTAGTCGACCTCGAGGTGGGCGGTGACGAAGCGAGGCGCCTCCTCGCTACCGATGGCCTTGCCGTCGGCCACCATCTTGTAGATGGCTGCCGAGCCGGTCGAGTGGCAGTCGATCAGGCTCGCGATCAGGCCCCCGTACACGAATCCTGGAACTGCGACGTGATTGGGCAGCGGTGTGAACTCGGTAATCGTGAGCTCGCCATCGAGGACCGTCTTGATCTGGTGGCCGTGTTCGTTGAGGACGCCGCACCCATAGCAATGGGCGACGTCAAACGGGTAGGTGTCTTGGATGGCGATCATGGAGGCGACGATAGCGGGAGGGGTGGAACCCTCCGGGTTCCACCCAGTACTTCGTACCTTGTACCTCGGATCGTGCGATGCGGTGGGACAAACAGGGTCGGCGTGATACCAGGTACGGGATACCGGGTACGGCTCGCGAAACGAGCCTCGTCGTTGAGCGAGTTCAGCCGGTGGCGTCCCGCGGTTCGGCCCGCTCCCAGACGTGGGAGTAGAGGTCGAGGTATCCCTGTGCCCCGACTGAAGCAAACCAGTCCTGGGCCTCCCGGGCTGCATCTCTCGCCTCGGGGCGGTCGGGCATCACCTCGGCGAAGATGGCCTTCCACTCGGCGCTGATCAAGGGTCCTTCCACCTCGCCGAGTTCGTCGACCAGGTTCCTGAACGAGGTCGCCGCACGATCCTGGTCGCCCTCGAGGAGCTCGAGGCCGGCGTCGATTGCCGACCGTAGGAGATCGAAACGACGCCCGTACGGGACCTCGAGGAGGTCGGCGGCTTTGCGAAGCCGCTCAGCATCTCTCAACCGGATAGCCGACCCGACGGCGGTGTGTCGATGGTCGTCGTGCGCCAACGGCGGGTTGACGAGGTGCGCGAGGTCGTAGGCGCCAGGAAGGTCGCCCAGCAGCCAAGTGAACCTCGCTTCCAAGTCGATGCCGCCGGCTCGATACTGAGGTTCATGCGCCTCGATCAACGAGCGATTCAGCTCACGCGCCTTCGTGAGATGGGCGGCATCGCCGGTCTGAGCCCAGCGGACGAGTCCGGCGCTCGCGCCAGCAGAGTCCGCCCAGAGCGACCACTCCCAAGTCTGTGACTCATCGAGCACGTCGAGCGCCTCGTCGAATCTGCCGTGGTGGTAGAGCCACACGGCGTGGCCTACGGTGAAGCGGGCGAGCAGCCCGCCATGTCTGACTCGTCGCGCGAGCTCGTAGCCTCGCTGGCGCGACGACAGGGCCGCCATGCCATCGATCGCCTGGATGACGTTGAGGTTGTTGATGGCGCGCAGGATCTGGTAGGGAAGGACGGCCGCTTCGGCGAGTCGCAGGGTCTCACGGAGCAGGGCGATCCCCTCCGCTCTGCGTCCGAGCGACGGGACTGCCGTGCCGCGGGTGTTCAAGCTGTCGATCAGCGTCGGCAGATCCCCGTTTGCCTCGGCCGCGATCATGACCGCCAGCGAAACGTCGGCGGCCTCCTGCATCTGGTTCGATCGCATGTGTGCTCTCGCCAGGTCGGCGCCGAGCACCATCATCTCACGCTCTCTCGCCCGATCGGGATCGAAGAAGGGCGCCATTGACGCAACGGCGTCGAGGGGTTCGTCGGCGTCGATGTAGGCGGTGCCGAGGATGTGAGCACTTCGAACGATGTCTACTTGAGACCCGTGCTTCGTCCACCAATCGTGTGCTCTGTGCGCGTACTCGATTGCTTCCTCGTGGCGGAACAGCGCCGCTGCTGCCGGTGGGATGAATTCCCAGATGGGTGCCCGCTGCTCATCGGTCGCCGGTACCTCGAGCGCCTGATCTGCGAGTGACAGGGCTTGAGCGTACGACTTGAGCTCGGTTGCTCGCCGTGCCGCGTTCATGAGCGCTGCTCGTGCCTTGTCTGCGAGTTGAGGGTCGGGCCCAGCCTCGTAGGCGTTCATATAGTGACTGGCGATCACGGCTGCTGCTTCGACGGGTGCCTCTTGTTCGTAATACAGGGCGACGCGGAGGTGCTTGTCCTTGCGTTCGGTCTTGGCGATGCGCCCGTAGGCGACTTCGCGGATGACACTCTGGACGAACTGGAACTGGCCCCGCTCCGGTGAGCGGGGGTCGTCGTCGTGACGGAGCAGGTCGTGGCGAACGAGGTTGCGCAGCCGCGATTCCAGTACTTCGGGGCCTCCTCCGGTGATCACCGTCATCCCCTCCAGGGTGAATGACTGTCCGAGAACGGCGGCGTCCTGGATGAGGGACCGGTTCTCTTCGGCAAGTCCGTCGAGCCGCGCCCCGACCAAGGCATGCAGCGAGTCGGGCAGGGCGACGTCCGTCAGCTCGCGTGTTTGCCGGTACGTGGAGCCGTCCAGGACGAGATCCCCGGCGTTGACCAGCATGCGGACGTACTCGACCGCGTACATGGGCACGCCGCCGGCGCGTTGGATGAGCAGCTCCAAGGTCGCCTCGGGGATTCCGGGAACGAGCCCGGTGACCAGTTCGGTCATCTGGGGATCGCTGAGCGGTCCAAGGCGGATCGACAGGAAGTTGTGCCGGGCGGCTCCCCAACTCGGCCGGCGGTCGAGGAGTTCCGGGCGGGCAAGGGTGATCACGAGAATCGGATGCCTGCGTGACATCTCGACCAGCTCTTCGATGAACTCGAGCTGTCCGTCGTCGGCCCATTGCAGGTCTTCAAACAACAGCACGGTCGTACCGGTAGCGGCCACGCTCTGAAAGAACGCACGAAGCGATGCGTAGAGCTCGTTGCGGTCGCCAGACGGCATGTCGTCCAGACCGAGCAGTCCTGCGAGACGGGACTCGATCCACTGCTGCTCCTCGGGATCGGGCACGAAGGTCGCGACGGTGGTGCGGAGCTTCGTTCTCGCCTTCAGGGGATTCTCCCCTTCGGAGATGCCTGCCCTCGATCGCACCATCTCCGCCAGTGCCCAGAAGGTGACCCCGTCGCCGTACGCGGGTGACCTTCCCCGATGCCATCGAAAGGACTCGGTGAGACCGTCGAGGTACTTCCTCAGTTCCCACGCAAGGCGACTCTTGCCAATTCCCGCTTCGCCGACGATCGAGACCAGCCGTGCGGCACCGTCGCGAGTGGTGGCGTGCGCCTGGTCCTTCAGCAGGCGGAGCTCGTCTTCCCTGCCCACGAATGGCGGCTCGATACCCTCACCCCGCCCTCTTCCACCGCGTTCACCAATCACCGAGAGCGCCCGCCAGGCGGCGACCGGAAGGGCTTTGCCCTTCATCGCACGCTCACCGAGCGATTCGTAGCGGATGGCAGCCTCCGTGAGCCGCATCGTTGTCTCACCGACAAGGACCGTGCCGGGTTCGGCGGCGGACTGCAGCCGCGATGCCGTGTTGACGACGTCCCCGACGACCAGCCCCTTCTCGTTGCCTCCGGAGCCCACCGACGTCTCGCCCGTCAACACCCCGACACGCACCGCGAGCTCGGGGATGCCGAGTTCGCTCCCCAACTCTTCGATTCCGTCGGCGAGTTCCAACGCCGCTCGAACGGCTCGTTCGGCGTCGTCTTCCTGGGCACGGGTCGCTCCCCAGAATGCGGTGACGGCATCGCCGATGTACTTGTCGACTTCGCCGCCGAAGCGTCCGATCACCTCCTTCGCCCGGTCGAAGTAGCGGGTGAGCATCGCCCGGACTTCCTCGGGATCGTGGGACTCGCCGAACGTGGTGAACCCCACGAGGTCGGCGAAGAGCACCGAAACGAGCCGTCTCTGGCCCGCCTCGGGCGTGTCGGCGACAGGCGTGGTCGTGGGAGTGGTGGTCAACCCGGTTCCACAGGCGACGCAGAAGTTGTTGGTAGGGGGGTTCTCTCTGCCACACGAAGGGCACACATGGGCCAGTGGCGCGCCACAATTGCCGCAGAATCGAGCGTCGGCGGCGTTCTCTGTCCCGCAGACCGGGCACGTACTCATCTACGGCCGTGTAGCTTGCATTGAACTCGCTGGGCAGCCTACCTCTGACCTAGCCACTAGAGAGGGCGAGAATCGGGCTTCAGGCATGTTCGGCATGGCGTCCTCGCGTCCGATACGTCGGAGGGAGGGGTACGGGGTACGTGATACCGGGTACGGCTCGCGTGGCGAGCTTGCTCGCCACGCGAGCCCATCCGTTTTGGCCCTTGTGCAACGGATTCGATATACTGCGCAGCCGTGGTCTTGAACCCCTAACCCCTCCACTGGCCCACCGGTGTGACCCGCAGCGGTGATCGAGGCTCGGAGCGGGTATACAAGGGTCGGCGCACCCGACAACCGTCGGACGCCGATTTTCGCGTGTCGAGGAGCACAATGCCGACAATCCAGCAGCTCGTCCGAGAGGGCAGGAAGCCGAAGCCGAAGAAAGAGAAGACGCCCGGTCTTGCAGGGGCGCCACAGCGACGCGGCGTCTGCACGCGCGTCTACACGATCACACCGAAGAAGCCGAACTCGGCGCTCCGCAAGGTTGCCCGCGTTCGCTTGACGTCGGGCATCGAGGTGACTGCCTACATTCCCGGCGAGGGTCACAACCTCCAGGAGCACTCGATCGTGCTCGTCCGTGGCGGGCGTGTGAAGGACCTGCCGGGTGTGCGCTACAAGATCATCAGAGGGACGCTGGACGCGTCGGGCGTCGCCGACAGGAAGCAGGCACGGTCTCGCTACGGAAGCAAGAAGGAGTCCTGATGCGCCGCGGTCCAGCCACACGACGTTTCATCGAGCCCGATCCCGTCTTTCGGAACCTGTTGGTTGCGCAAGTCATCAACAAGGTGCTGCTCGATGGCAAGAAGAACGTCGCCCGCTCAGTCGTCTACGGAGCACTCGAGATCGTCGAGCGTCGCGCGGGTCAGGATCCTGTCTTGGTCCTGAAGCGGGGCATCGACAACATCAAGCCACACCTCGAGGTGCGCTCCCGGCGGGTTGGCGGTTCTTCCTATCAGGTGCCGGTCGAGGTCTCTCCTCGTCGAGCGAACTCGCTGGCCGTCAGATGGCTTGTCGGGTTCGCCCGCAAGCGCAAGGAGTCGCAGATGTCCGAGCGTCTCGCGAACGAGATTCTCGATGCATCCAACAACACCGGCTCCGCCGTGAAACGCAAGGAAGACATCCACAAGATGGCGGAGTCGAACAAAGCCTTCGCCCACTACCGCTGGTAGCAACTACCTGCTGACAACCCCATAGCGACCGAGGAACAGATGAGCAACGGAGGAACGGATACGCTGGCCTCTCTGCGCCAGTACCCGCTGAGCCGGACCCGGAATATCGGGATCATGGCTCACATCGACGCGGGCAAGACCACCCTCACCGAGCGCATCCTGTACTACACGGGCAAGACCTACAAGCTCGGGGAGGTCCACGAGGGCGCAGCCGTCATGGACTGGATGGAGCAGGAGCAGGAGCGCGGCATCACCATCACCTCGGCCGCTACCACCGCCGGCTGGCACGATCATTGGATCAACATCATCGACACGCCAGGGCATGTCGACTTCACCGTCGAAGTCGAACGCTCGCTGCGAGTGCTCGATGGAGCGGTCGCCGTGTTCGATGCGGTCGCTGGAGTGGAACCGCAGTCTGAGACCGTGTGGCGCCAGGCCAACCGCTATCACGTACCGCGCATCTCATTCATCAACAAGATGGACAGAACAGGTGCCGACTTCTATGCATCAGTCGAGTCGATCAGGACCCGGCTCGAGGCGAATCCGGTTCCCATCCAGCTTCCCGTCGGGGCCGAGGCCAAGTTCACGGGGGTCATCGATCTGATCGAAGAGAAGGCGCACCTCTGGCAGGGTGATGACGGCAAACACTGGGACACGGTCGACATCCCCGCCGACATGACGGAAGTCGCCCACGAGTGGCGCGGCAAGATGATCGAGGCTTGTGCCGACATCGACGACACGCTGCTCGAGAAGTACCTCGAGGATGCTCCGATCAAGCCAGGGGAGCTCCACGCGGCGATCAGGAAAGGCACGTTGGCGGGCCTGTTCACGCCTGTGCTGTGCGGATCGGCGTTCCGCAACAAGGGCGTTCAGCCTCTGCTCGATGCCGTCGTCTCGTACTTGCCGGCCCCATCGGACCTGCCACCCGTGCATGGGTTCAAACCGGGCAACGAGGATGAGGTTCTCGCAAGGAATGCGGATGACTCCGCCCCGTTCACGGCACTCGCGTTCAAGATCATGAGTGATCCGCACGTCGGGAAACTGACGTACTTCAGGGTGTACTCGGGATGGTTGGCCAAGGGTGGGCAGGTGGTCAACTCGTCTTCCGGTCGCAAGGAACGGGTCGGACGCATGCTGCGGATGCACGCCAATCACCGCGAAGACCTCGAGGCGGTCCACACGGGCGACATCATCGCCGCCGTCGGGCTCAAGAACACCACCACGGGCGATACGCTCGCTGCAGTGAACGCGCCGATTCAACTCGAGTCGATGACGTTCCCCGCCCCCGTGATCTCGGTGGCGATCGAGCCCAAGACGAAGGTCGACCAGGACAAGCTGGGCGATGCCCTTCACCGTCTCACCGAGGAGGACCCGACGTTCCTCGTCCGATCGGACCCGGAGACAGGCCAGACCATCATCTCTGGAATGGGCGAGCTCCACCTGGACGTGTTGGTCGACAGGCTCGTTCGAGAGTTCAAGGTGGGTGCCAACGTTGGCCGGCCACAGGTCGCGTATCGCGAGACCATCAAGTCCGAGATCCAGAAGGTCGAGGGCCGGTATATCCGTCAGTCGGGTGGTCGCGGCCAGTACGGACACGTGGTCATCAACCTCGAGCCGACCGGACCCGGCGGGGGCTACGAGTTCGTCGACAAGGTCACCGGGGGCAGGGTTCCCCGCGAGTACATCCCGTCCGTGGACGCCGGCATCGAAGAAGCCCTGGATCAGGGAATCCTCGCCGGCTATCCGATGGTGGACGTCCGAGCAACACTCGTCGACGGCTCGTATCACGATGTCGACTCGTCTGAGATGGCGTTTCGTATTGCCGGTTCGCTCGCCCTCCAGGAGGCGGCGAAGCGGGCGGGTGTCAAGCTTCTCGAACCGGTGATGGCCGTCGAAGTGGTCACTCCGGAGGAGTACATGGGCGACGTCATCGGCGACCTGTCGTCTCGTCGAGGCAAGATCGAGGAGATGAACCAGCGAGGTGGCGCACGAGTCGTCACGGCGCAGGTGCCGCTCGCCGAGATGTTCGGGTATGCAACGGACGTGCGTTCACGCACACAGGGACGTGCGACCTACACGATGCAATTCCACTCGTATCAGGATGTTCCTGAGACTATCGCAAAAGAAATCGTCGCTCGCGTGCGCGGCGAGTACTAGGAGAGAGGTGTGTGATGGCGAAGGCGAAGTTTGAGCGGACGAAGCCGCATGTGAATGTGGGGACGATGGGTCATATTGATCATGGGAAGACGACGTTGACTGCTGCGATTACTCGGGTGTTGGCTGA
>Ga0307426_1000401_pt1 | contig 29884 bp, 17 predicted proteins | sample SalMarWE160340MG_FD_202165 | JGI IMG/M metagenome (GOLD analysis project Ga0307426, IMG submission 202165) | Salt marsh sediment microbial communities from the Plum Island Ecosystem LTER, Massachusetts, United States - WE1603-40 | ecosystem: Environmental > Aquatic > Marine > Intertidal zone >...
CGGTGGTCGCCTCAACAACGGGGACTGGGCCCAGAGCATTGCTGTGATGGAAATGGCTGTCGGAATCGATCCAGAATTCGCCATGGCTTACCGAGCCTTAGCTGCAGCCTATGAAAACCTTGGGTATAGATCGGAATCAAAGGCTCGTCTTGAAAAGGCGTTCGAACTTACGGCCCGTGTTTCAGACAGAGAGAAATTTCACATCCAGGGTTACTTTTACATGCAGTCGGAAAAAACCTATGAAAAAGCCATTGCCGCCTACACTCAACTCCTGAAGTTGTACCCTGAGGATGGAACTGCCATTAACAATCTCGGATCGATTTATAACATTTTGGAGCAGTGGGATAAGGCTGTTGAAACTCTGGAAGAAATCAGGATTACTAAAGATGAATCTGTCCTGTCTTACTGGAATCTCTATGAAGCCTACTCATCCAAAGGCGAAAGGGAAAAGTCTCGAGAGGTTCTTGAAGACTATTTGGATAATATCTCAGAAAATGCGATCATTTATGCTCTGCTTTCACAAGAGTGTATTCTTGAGGGGAAATACGATCTTGCCCCTGAAGAGGCAGAAAAGGCTTTTGCCCTCGATCCCACACATTACCGAAATTTTATCTTGAGGGGGGATCTTTTTTGTTTTCAGGATGATCTGGCCAGCGCCGAAAGCGAGTACATGAAGTTGTTTGATATCAAGGAGCCAGTGGCGCATGATATCGGGCTGCGCAGACTGGGCGGGCTCTATGTCTTGCAGGGAAGATTCGATCAAGCAAGGGAACAGTTGAATCAGGGATTAGATTTAGCAGGCATGCTTGAAGATAGTCTATGGGAAGCCTGGTTCCGGCTTTATTTGGCATATGTGGCGTTGAGGGCGGGAGACCCGGAGGCAGCCTTGGCGGGATGTGAACAAGCGGGGAGTGTGGCCGAAGAAGCGGGCGTACTGGACATACAGCGACGAGCTTTGTTCATGAAAGGATTGGTATTTCTTGAAATGAATGCGATGGATGAGGCTCAAGCGACGGCTCGTCAACTTCTGGAATTGATCGACCAGGGGATGATTGAAAAAGCGAAAAGATATCACCATCACCTTATGGGAATGATTGAGCTGAAAAAAGGAAACTTTGCGCAAGCCATCCAAGAATTTAAAACGGCGATTTCTCTTTTGCCCGCGGAATTCAATATCGATTCCTGGCACGCTTTGTTCGCAGAGCCCCTCGCGAGGGCATATTACCTGGATGAGAACTTAGATGCCGCCTGGAAAGAATATGAGAACATCGCTTCGCTCACTGCGGGTCGAATGTATCATGGCGATATTTTTGCTAAAAGCCTGTATATGCTGGGCAAAATCTGTCAGGAAAAAGGGGAGACAGAAAAAGCTGTCGAATACTACCGGCGATTTCTCGAAATTTTGAAAAATGCAGACAAAGAATCCCCTGAACTCGTGGATGCCAAGGAGCAACTCTCCCGCTTTGGGCAAGACTGATTCTTTGGTTTGACTCGTTTGTCTCACCTCTCTTTCTCATTTTGGAGGAATGCGTTTGATCCGCTAAGCCGAGTTCCGTGATTTTCGTTGGATTAAGCCTTGACATCGTATTTCCGAATATATATCTTTATAAAATCTGGGGATAATTTTCCTGAATTATTTATAAAAAATGTCGATACTTATTTCATCTAAAACAATTTCAACAAGGACCTATATTCTTCCAGCAAACCAATCTGACAATTCCGCTCTCAATGCCTTTTCTATTCAAGATCAACATTTTTTACCCTTTGGGCGAGCTGATCTTACTACAAAGCCTTCGTTGTTGCCCACTCGCGGTAGTTTACTACAGCTTCGTGGGCCACTTCCTTGTCTTTGCAGCAACCTCAGCTCGTGAATAATTCAGGTTCATAAGCACTTAGGAGTAATTATTCAAAGATTGAACGGTCAACGGCCATAAGGAGGGGTAAAATGTACGCACGACTGACCAGAGGCCAAGTCAGAATTGAAAGGTTGGAACACGCGATCAAAGTTATTAAAGAGAGCATCGTGCCCGCCACCCAAATGCAGGTGGGGTATAAGGGGTTCTATCTTTTCCTCAACCGGAAAACTGGCGAAGGTCTAACTCTGTCTCTCTGGGATAGTGAAGAAGATGTGATCGCGAGCGAGGAGAATCATCATTACCAGGAACAATTGATCAAACTTATGAATCACTTCACAGGACCTCCTGTCCGTGAGGGCTATGAAATAGAGTATTATGAATTAAAAGAATAGGTGTACTTGACTATTTTTTCATTAGCAGAATGACGGGGCTCTGTTTCCAGAACAGATCATCACGCAAAACCTAACAACATAGAGTGAGTCTGTTCACCGAACGGATCGCGTCGGGAAAGGGCCTTACAAAAATAAGGAGGCTGTCCCTCCGTTTATCCTCTGTTCCGTATTTCCGGCGTCCTATGAAAAAGAATTGAATTTTTGAAACGACTGTTATATCATCCGCAACGCCATTTGAATGGGAGATCTAACTTCAATCAGGAGAAACTCATGAGCATAAAAAAAGGGTATGGACTGCCTGTTTTTCTTCTGTTGACTGTCTTTATTTGTTTGACATCAACATCATCCTTTGCAGAGTTGAATTCCCAATCCGGACTCAAATTTGCCATTTCCTTTTCCTCAACGGCTCATTCCGGACCTGTGACTGGACGTGTCTATGCCATTTTAACAAAAAACAGAAGCAACGAACCCAGGTTCCAAGTGGGCACGAACGGAGTTCCATTTTTCGGGAAAGATGTCGAAGCGCTCAATCCCGGAGAGGCAGTTCTCATCGACGACAACATCCTTGGTTATCCCCTGGAAAACCTAAAGGATATTCCCCCCGGCGAATATTATATCCAGGGAGTTGTGAATGTTTACACGGAGTTCAAGAGGTCTGATGGCCACACCATCTGGCTTCATAACGACCAATGGGAAGGTCAGCATTGGTTCAGATCGCCCGGCAACATCATCAGCAAAGTGGTCAAAATCAATGCCGATCCATCAGAGGAAAGGACCATAGAGATTGTTTGTGATGATGTGATCCCGCCCGTCGAGATCCCGGAAGACACAAAATGGGTGAAGCGCATCAAATTCCAGAGTAAGCTCCTTACGGAATTCTGGGGGCAGCCCATGTATCTGGGAGCGACCATCCTCCTGCCCAAAGGATACGATGAACATCCCGATGTGTATTATCCTGTGAATTATATCCAGGGACATTTCTCCTTGAGGACGCCCAATGGCTTTGACCTTGTTGAATCCGGGTCGGATAATCCCCGGCAGAGGAGAGGGTCTGAATTTGCCAGGTCCTGGATATCGGATGATTGTCCCCGGATGATTTGTGTTACTTTCCAACACCCTTGCCCCTATTACGATGATTCCTACGCCGTGAATTCACAGAACTGTGGCCCTTACGGCGATGCCATCATGAAGGAACTCATCCCCTACGTTGAGGAACATTTCCGGATCATCCGCAAGCCCTATGCCCGTGTCCTTTCCGGAGGCTCGACGGGTGGATGGGAATCCTTGGCCTTGCAGATCTTTCATCCGGACTTTTTTGGCGGGACCTGGTCACTCTGCCCCGATCCGGTTGATTTTCGTTATTTTCAGACCATCAATATCTACAAGGACAGGAATGCCTATTACAAAGAGATGGGCTGGATCAAAGTGCCCACCTCCAGCGACCGTTCGATCGACGGCATTGTTCGATTGACCATCAAACAGCGCAATTATTTGGAGCTCGTCATGGGTTCGAAAAACCGGTCCGGTGAACAGGTCGACATCTTTGAGGCCGTCTTCGGACCGGTCGGTCCTGACGGATACGTGAAACCTCTGTTTGATAAACGCACGGGAGAGGTCGATCCAGCTGTAGCGGAGTACTGGAAAGAGAACTACGATCTCCGGTATATCCTGGAGCGGGATTGGGCCACACTCGGCCCTAAGCTTGTTGGAAAACTCCACATCTACGTGGGAGACATGGATACGTTTTACCTGGACAGTGCCGTTCGGCTTCTCGAGAAATTTCTCCAGAAAACTAAGGATCCTTTTTATGACGGTGTTGTCGAGTACGGGGACAGAAGGCCACACTGCTGGGGGCCATGGGGTGCAGACCTTATCCAGTTGATGGCCGACCACATCACAAAAAATGCACCCGAAGGAGAAGACCCCACACGCTGGAGCTACAAATAAGCCCATAGAGTATTTTAGAAAAATCACGAGTTCATACTATCTGGCGTTAGAAAATTGAGATTGTCCAAACACAAGAGGAGATTGAATTTGAGATATTTTTTATTGGGGCATCGGAAATTTTTTTGGTTCGTTTTACTCCTGCTCTCCATTGGATTTTCCTCAGCCGGTGATCCGGCGGAGAAAAATACCGGACTAAAATTTATGATCTCCTTTCCTGAAAAAGTCCACGCCGGTCCGATAACAGGCCGAGTGTATATCATCATCTCCAGGGACGACCGAAGGGAGCTTCGCTTTCAAACGGGATACACAGGTATCCCTATCTGGGGGAAGGATGTCGATGGACTTCTGCCCGGAAAGGGAGCGATCGTCGATGGAGATGTCTACGGTTATCCGCTCAAGAGTATCAATGACATCCCCCCGGGGAAATATTTTGTCCAAGGTTTTTTGAATGTTTACACAGAATTTAAGCGCTCCGATGGACACACCCTCTGGCTTCACAACGACCAGTGGGAAGGGCAGCAATGGAATCGCTCTCCCGGCAACCTCTACAGCGATGTGAGGGAGGTCTTTATTGATCCCTCCAAAGATCAAACGATTCCTGTAAGCTGCACAAATGTCAACCCTCCGATCGCAATCCCTCCTGATACACAATGGGTTAAACGTGTCAAATTCCAGAGCAAGATCCTCACAGAATTCTGGGGACAGCCGATTTATTTGGGTGCGACAATTCTTCTCCCCAAAGGTTACGAAGAACATCCGGATGTTTATTATCCTGTCAATTATGCTCAGGGCCATTTTTCATTAGGGGCGCCTTATGGATTCCGGACGGATGATCCGGGCGAAAGGGAACCTCGTGGCCGGAGAGGCTATGAGTTTTACGAATACTGGATATCGGAGGAATGCCCGCGGATGTTAGCCGTGACCTTCCAGCACCCCTGTCCCTATTATGACGACTCTTACGCGGTCAATTCACCGAATGTAGGTCCTTACGGTGATGCGATCATGCAAGAGCTTATCCCTTATGTCGAGGAGCATTTCCGGATTATCCGAAAACCCTATGCCCGGGTCCTCTCCGGAGGCTCAACAGGCGGATGGGAGTCGCTGGCCCTGCAAGTTTTTCACCCGGACTTTTTTGGGGGAACCTGGACGGGTTGCCCAGATCCCGTAGATTTCCGCCGGTTCCAGCTGCAAAACATCTATGAGGATAAAAACATGTATTACAGAGTGTACGAATGGATGAGAGTCGGAATCCCTGAGACCCGTTCCACCGATGGAGATGTGATGTTCACGATGAAAGACCGGTGTTCTTATGAGCGTGTGATCGGCGACAAAAACAGGTCCGGGCTTCAGTGGTCCATCTGGGAGGCCCTGTACACACCCATCGGCGAGGACGGTTATCCAAAACCCATGTGGGATTGGGAAACCGGAGAAATCGACCGTGAGGTGGCTGAACAGTGGAAAAAGTACGACCTCAGCTATTATCTCCGTGAGAGCTGGGAACATTTAGGGCCCAAGCTTGTCGAAAAAATTCATCTCTTTACCGGAGACATGGACAATGCCTATCTCAACTTAGGCGTTGTCCTTCTCGAAGAATTTCTTGAGAGTACCAAAGATCCCTATTATAACGGCGTCATTGTCTACGGTGATGGAGAGGGACATTGCTGGATGCCGCGGGGAGCTGAGATTTTCCTGTTGTTCGATGAGCACATCACAAAAAATGCGCCAGCGGACCAAAACCCAGCCCAGTGGCATTACAAGTGAATATGAGATAAACGATTCAGAGAAGCAGGACAGAATGAAAGATCAAACTGTTCACAGGACAAAATGGAGAATGGAATGAACGGCAAAAAAGCCTTTGTATTGTGTGGACTTGCCGTGTGGGTGATCGTGATCTGGACGAGCTGTACAACATCCGAAGAAAAAACATCGGAGAGCGCGACGACAAGATCTCAATTCACGATCTCCTTTCCTTCGGAGGCTCATCCCGAAGCCATCACAGGCCGGGCCTATGTCATTTTTTCAAGGGAAAATGAAAGAGAACCACGGCTCCAGGTGAGTTACACCGGAGTACCATTCTTCGGTAAAAACATCGAGGCACTAGAGCCAGGAAACGATGTCAGAATCGATGGCGAAGTTATCGGGTATCCTGTCACGAGCGTCAGTGAAATCCCCAAGGGTGATTATTTTGTTCAGGGTTTCATCAACATCTATTCGGAATTCAAACGCTGGGATGGGCACACGATCTGGCTACACAACGATCAGTGGGAAGGGCAGCAGTGGAATCGTTCTCCAGGAAATCTCTACAGCGAGGTGCAAAAGATCAAATTCGACCCTTCTCGAGCAGAGACCTTCCGGCTGAACTGTTCCCATGTCGTTCCTCCCGTAGAAATTCCCCAGGACACACAGTGGGTCAAGCGTATCAAATTCCGGAGCAGGATTCTTACGGAATTTTGGGGTCAGCCCATCTACTTGGGGGCGACGATCCTTTTGCCGAAAGGATATGAAGAACATCCGGATGTGTATTATCCTGTGAACTATATACAAGGTCATTTTTCTCTGCGCGCACCGAACGAATTTACCACCGAGAATCCAAAACAGGAGGATTGGTGGTCAAGGAGTGGATATGAATTTTACCAACACTGGATATCGGAAGAATGTCCCCGAATGATCCTGGTGACCTTTCAGCATCCCTGCCCCTATTATGATGATTCCTATGCGGTCAACTCGGAAAATTGCGGTCCCTACGGGGATGCCATCATACAAGAACTCATCCCCTCTGTGGAAGAGCATTTCCGCATCCTGAGGAAACCTTATGCCCGGGTCCTCTCCGGTGGCTCGACGGGCGGATGGGAGTCGCTCGCTCTCCAGGTCTTCCACCCGGACTTTTTCGGTGGCACGTGGTCCCTCTGCCCGGACTCTGTGGATTTCCGTTACCACCAGATCGTGAACATCTATGAGGATACTAATGCCTATTTCAGAGAGTACGACTGGATGAGGGTAGAGCGCCCGGGCTGCCGGACAACGGACGGGAATGTCCGCTTCACGATGAAAGATGAAAATTATTATGAGCTCGCCATAGGCGACAAAAGCCGTAGCGGAGGACAGTGGGATATTTGGGAGGCTGTGTATGGTCCAGTCGGTGAAGACGGCTATCCCAAGAGGCTCTGGGATAAAATGACCGGCGAAATCGACCGCTCTGTTGCGGAGTACTGGAGGGCAAACTACGACCTCCGGCATTTTCTTGAAAAAAACTGGACCTGGTTGGGCCCGAAACTGAAGGGAAAGCTCCATGTCTACACCGGAAGTATGGACAGCTTCTATCTCAACGATGCAGTGGTGCTGCTCGAGGAATTTCTTGAAAACACAATGGATCCCTATTATGCCGGAGTCGTCCAATATGGCGATCGACAACCCCATTGTTGGGGGCCCAGAGGATCTGAGCTCCTGGCCCTTATGGCCGATCACATCTCCAAGAACGCACCTGCGGGCGAGGATACAACACTCTGGCGATACAAGTAATCGAGGAACATCGCAATGCTGCAATATTCCTCGCATTACAAAAAATGCAGGGACAATTCCCCCGGCAGTCCATTTGGGAGATGGATCCCACAAAAAAATGTAGGATCAGCTCCCCGAGCTGAACGATGGAGATATGATTCCCCGAACGGTCCGTTCAGAATTCGCCGAAGAGATCGCACAACCGGCGAGCAAGAGAATTTATGAGGAGGTGGAGAGGATGATCCCCAAGAAATATGGTTGGATTTTTGGTTTTATGGTTTTTGTTCTAATGACAGGTGCTGTGTTTTCGCAGGACTATGGTGTTGCTGATGTCGGCGACGGTCACAACATCTTGTCATTGAGAGAACGAGCGAGGGTGATGAACGAAATTCTGAAGTGGCGGCTGGAAAACATCATCCCCATGGTTATGAGACGGGAAGGCATCGACATGTGGCTTATTATCAACAGGGAATACAACGAAGATCCTGTGTACATGAGTATGGTGCCCGAGCCGCACATGTATGCACGCCGCACATCCATCCTCATCTTTCACGATAGAGGTGAAGAACAGGGCGTCGAGAAACTCTCGGGAGGGTATTATGGTATTGGGGACTACTACAAACCCACCTGGATTGACAAAACGAAAAAACAATTCGAGAGCCTGGCTGAGTTTATTAAAACTCAAAATCCCAAAAAAATCGGGATCAACATCTCTCACAAGTGGGCCTTCGGGGATGGCTTGACAGCCAGCCTGAAGGAGAAACTGGAAAAAGCACTGGGCCCGGAATTGTCGTCCCGGTTTGTCTCTGCTGAGAATCTCTGTATCGGCTGGCTCGAAACCCGAAGCCCCCAGGAGCTCAGTATTTACAGACATGTTGCTGGGATCGCCCATGACATAATCGCAGAGTTTTACTCAAATAAAGTGATCACACCCGGGATAACGACCACGGACGATGTCGTCTGGTGGATCCGGCAGAAGATCGTCGACTTGGGACTGCGCACATGGTTCCAGCCGTCCATTTCCATACAGAGGCACAACAAACTTGAAGAAAAATACAAAGACGATCCAAAAATCATCCATAGAGGAGACCTCCTTCATTGCGATGTGGGAATCGTCTATCTGGGCTTGTGTACGGACATGCAGTGGCAGGCCTATGTCTGCCATATCGGCGAAGAGGATGCTCCCGAAGGTATCAAAGAGGCCTTGCGAAGGACAAATCATTTGGGCGATATATTCAGAGGAGAATTCCAGACAGGCCGTTCCGGAAACGCGATCGTGGGGTCGGCCATGGAAAAAGGAGAGGCAGACGGCCTGAGGCCTTTGATCTATTCTCATCCCTTGGGAATCCACGGCCATGCAGCCGGGCCTCCGATGGACGCCAGGCCGCTGGGGAACGCTCCTGAGGGCATTGAATTGCAAGGGGAGTATCCGTTGTATCCCAACACATGTTATGCGATCGAATACAGCTCGACATCCAGCATTCCTGAATGGGATAACCAGGATGTCCGGATCGGCTTTGAGGAATCCGGCGTCTACACTGAGGATGGCTGCGCGTTCATCGACGGCCACCAGATCAAGTTGTATCTTATCAAATAGACCCAGATTCTCCCTCATAACGAGATAACGGCATAGGGTCAGCTCCCCGAGCTGACCGATGAGGATGTAGGATCTGTTTCTTTATCGGACGGATAAATAATTGAAGTCTCGTTGTTCGTATTCGCAATCACCTATCGAGACACGCGGACGTCATTCATCAAGGATTTAAAATATTGACATCATGAATCCGAATTTTATCCGCAGGAGGATCAACATGAAAAGATTTTTGGTTGTGTTATTTGGTTTGGTCGTAGCTTTTAACTTACTTTTTGGCTCAGTCCCGACAATACAGGAAAAAACAGCGGGAATGAAAGCCTATCCTGGATATTTCCCGTTTTATTGGGATGGCGAAGCGGGGAAAATTTGGCTTGAGATCGATAAGTTCGACACCGAGTTTCTGTATGTGAACTCTCTTCCCGCAGGATTGGGCTCTAATGATGTGGGGCTCGACCGGAATCAGCTGGGAGAAACACGAATCGTGAAGTTTTTTCGTGTGGGGCCCAAGGTTCTTCTTTTACAGCCCAACTATTCTTTCCGGGCCTCATCGGATAATCCTGCTGAGATCGTTGCCGTCAAGGATGCTTTTGCGCAATCGACCCTCTGGGGATTTGAGGTCAAAGCCGAAGAGAAGGGCCGTGTGCTTGTGGATGCCACCGAGTTTTTCATGCGGGATGCCCACAATGCCATAGGCTCCTTAAAAAGAGGAAATCAGGGCACTTTCAGGTATGATGCTTCGCGCTCGGCGATCTTTCTGCCGAATACGAAGAATTTTCCTCTCAACACCGAAGTCGAGGCCATGTTGACATTCATTTCAGACAGTCCGGGAATATTTGTTAGAGAGGTTGCCCCTGACCCTGGAGCCGTTACGCTCAGGCAGCACCACTCATTCATCCAGCTTCCCGATGACAACTACAAGCCCCGCATTTATGATCCCAGGTCCAATTTTTCCAGCCTCTCTTACATGGATTTTGCCGCCCCTGTGACTGAACCGATCACCAAAAGGTATATCGTCCGCCACAGGCTTCACAAAAAAGACCCCACTGCAAAGATCAGTAATCCTGTCGAGCCTATTGTCTACTATGTCGACCCGGGAACGCCCGAGCCGATCCGTTCTGCCTTGCTCGAAGGCGCCAGCTGGTGGAATGAGGCTTTTGAAGATATCGGCTATCGCAATGCGTTCCAAGCCAAAATTCTCCCTGATGGAGCCGATCCGATGGATATCCGGTACAACATGATCAACTGGATACACAGAGCGACACGGGGATGGTCCTACGGGGCATCCGTCACAGATCCCCGAACCGGTGAGATCATCAAGGGCCATGTGGCGCTGGGGTCGTTGAGGATCCGTCAGGATTTTCTCATCGCTCAGGGTTTAGTGGGCGATTACCAGGAAGGGAAGGATAACTCTGCGGAGATGCTGGAGATGGGGCTGGCACGGATCAGGCAGCTCTCTTGCCATGAAGTGGGGCACACATTAGGATTGGGCCATAACTACGCATCGAGTGTCAATGACAGAGCTTCGGTCATGGATTATCCCTATCCTCTGATTCAAATCGGAGAGAACAACGCACTCGATCTATCGGATGCTTATGATGTGGGTGTGGGCGAATGGGACAAAGTCTCCATTGCCTTCGGTTACCAACATTTTCCTGGTGGCGTAGACGAGGAAAAGGAGCTCAAAGCTATACTCGACGGAGCGTTTTCGCGAGGATTGTACTTCTTAGCCGGACAAGACGCAGGGCCTTCCAGTGCTCATCCTTTGGCCAATACTTGGGATAACGGAAAAAATCCGATCGATGAACTCGTGCGGGTGATGAAAGTCAGGGCCATTGCCCTCGATACTTTTTCGGAGAGGCGTATTCCCATGGGCTCTCCCACAGCAACTATGGAAGACGTGCTTGTGCCCGTGTACATGTTCCACAGATACCAGATCGAGGCCGCCTCCAGTGTACTCGGAGGGCTTTACTACAACCACAGGCTTCGCGGAGATGTTCAGAAAGATCCGGAAATAGTGCCTGGAGAGGAACAGCGCCGCGCACTTGCAGTATTGCTCCGAACTATTGAGCCTCAAAACTTGGAAATAAATGAAGCGATTCTGAATCTTATTCCTCCTCGCCCTCCGGGATTCCGGAAGACCCGGGAACTCTTCCGCGGCTATTCAGGAGATACATTCGATCCTTTAGGTGCTGCAGAGGCAGTGGCCAGCCACACGATCGGCCTGATCTTGCACCCGGAGAGAGTTTCAAGGCTCATCGATTATCACTCTCGAAATAAGGATTATCCGGGACTGTCTGAAGTGTTGGGCAAAATAATAGCAGCGACTTGGATGTCTGTCCTGAAATCTGGAACACAGGCAGAGCTCCAGAGAGTCGTGGACTTTGTCTTCCTTTACGCCCTGATGCGCTTAGCGGTTGACGATAGAGCCCCAGCCCAGGCTCATGCTGTGGCTTTCCTTAAGCTTGCCGAGCTGCAGAGCATTCTCTCCCAAAAGGCGAACTTGACCGGAGATGACGATCAAAAGGCCCACTATTTCTTTGCCCTGTCCGAGATCGAGCGGTTTCGGAAAGACCCCAATAGCTTTATGTTTATTGAGCCTCTAAGCCCTCCCCCGGGAGCTCCTATCGGAATGTTTCATTGAGCTTTTCATTTCCGTTTCCGCGATATAAGGAAAAAGGATGTAAGGATGACATGTTTACGCAATAGATTAAATGGTGTAGCATAGGAAAAAAATATCAAAAAAAATGAAATGGAGGGTGAGATAGATGCAGGATTTTGAAAAGCTGGGTGCTTTTTATTTGGGCCGCATATTTGATTTGGAACGGGGAAAAACCAAGGAGGACCTTCTCCTTTACGATTCCAAGGACCTGACGACCCATGGCATGTGCGTCGGCATGACGGGAAGCGGAAAGACCGGGCTCTGTATTTCCCTTCTCGAAGAGGCCGCGATCGATGGGATCCCTTCCTTGGCCATTGATCCTAAAGGGGATCTGGGAAATATGCTCCTCACCTTTCCTGAACTCCGAGCTTCCGATTTTCGGCCGTGGATTGACGCTGACGAAGCCGCTCGGAAAGGATTTGAGATGGACGCTTATGCCGCAAAGATGGCCGAGACATGGGAAAAAGGGCTGACCCAATGGGGGCAGGATAAATCCCGCATCGCCAAATTCCAGAATTCTGTAGATGTGGCCATCTATACGCCGGGGAGTAATGCCGGCATTCCTCTCTCTATTCTCCGGTCCTTGGAGGCTCCGTCCGCCGCTCTCAAGGCAGACGATGATGCCTTTCGAGACCGGATCATGACGGCCGTTTCTGGGCTGTTGGCTCTTTTGGGGATAGCTGCGGACCCCATCCGGAGCCGGGAACACATCCTCATTTCCAACATTCTGCACAAGGCCTGGACATCGGGAACTAGCTTGAACATCGCAGAGTTGATCCAGGAGATCCAGTCTCCTCCCTTCGCCAAGATCGGGGTCTTCGACCTGGAATCTTTTTTCCCTTCTCGAGACCGGTTCGAGCTTGCTATGCAGCTCAACAATCTGTTGGCCTCTCCAGGTTTTGCCGTGTGGATGGAGGGTGAACCACTGGAAATCGGTCGTTTGCTTTACACCCCGACGGGAAAGCCTAAGATATCCATCCTTTCGATCGCCCATCTCTCGGATAGGGAGCGGATGTTCTTTGTCACGATCCTACTCAATGAACTCATTGCCTGGATGAGGGCACAGCCGGGAACATCCTCTCTGCGGGAACTCCTCTATATGGACGAGATATTCGGTTATTTCCCGCCCACAGCCAATCCCCCTTCAAAGGTCCCGATGCTGACTCTGTTAAAGCAGGCGCGGGCCTATGGACTCGGCGTTGTTTTGGCCACCCAAAACCCTGTCGACCTGGACTATAAAGGTCTCGCCAATGCCGGGACCTGGTTCATCGGGCGCTTACAGACAGAGCGAGACAAAGACAGAGTTTTGGAAGGATTGGAAGGAGCGTCGGCCACAGCAGGAATGGAATTCAATAGAGTTAAAATAGACAAAACTCTGTCTGCGCTCGGCCATAGGGTCTTCCTGATGCACAATGTTCATGAGGATGAGCCCGTTCTTTTCCAAACCCGCTGGGCGCTTTCATATCTCAGAGGCCCCCTAACGAGAGACCAGATTCAAACACTGATGGCTCCTCGTAAAAAAGAGGAGATCCCTGAAGTGGCGAAAGAAGCCCCTGTGCAGTCCTTTCAACCCGCACAATCTCAAGTGTCACAAAAGATCTTGGGAGCGGAACGAGCGGTTCTTCCTCCCGGCATCCAGGAATATTTTCTTCCGGGAAAAGGTCCTCTGAGTGCGGACGAGAGACTTGTCTACCGCCCCATGGTTGCCGGAACCAGTCGTCTCCATTTTGTGAGCAGGATAGATAGCGTCGACAAGTGGGAGACGGTGTCTCTCTTGGCTCCTCTGGTGCAAGATGTCAAAGCGATCCCCTGGGAGGAAGCTACGGTTTATGAAGCGGAAATCAGTCTTCAGAAAGAAGGTTTGCCGCAAAGCCAGTTTTCACAACTCCCCAATGCGGCAGCCCTCCCGGCTAGCTACACTGCATGGAAGACCTCCCTGGGGAGATATCTTTATCAGAACAGAGTGATGAAGTTGTGGAAATCTCCCGACCTTAAGGAAACATCTCTTCCAGGAGAGAGCGAAGGTGATTTCAGAGCGCGGCTCACGCATCTCGCCCGTGAGAAGCGTGACCTGGGAATGGAAAAGCTGCGCCAACGTTATGCACCCAAACTGGCAAGATTGCAGGACAGGCTGCGCAGAGCAGAATCGCGCGTGGCCGTGGAGAAATCCCAGTACGGCCAACAGAAAGTACAAACCGCCATTTCTATGGGAGCAACTCTCCTCGGCGCTGTTTTTGGTCGGAAAGTCACGAGCACGGGAAATGTCGGACGGGCAACAACCACGTTTCGTGGAGTGGGGCGCGCGGCGAGGGAGAAGGAAGATATAGACAGAGCTATGCAGGAGATGAAAATCGTCCAGGAGAAACTCTATCAGATGGAAGAAGAGTTTAAGGAAGAAATGGATAAAACAAAAGACGCTTTTTCTCCAGAAGACCTGGCATTGGAAAAGATCGTGGTCCGTCCGAGGAAGAGTGACATTTTTGTGTCGCCTTTATCTCTTGTCTGGAGTCCTTGGCGGGTGGGCATAGACGGGATTGCCGAACCCCATTTCCGCATCGAAGTTTAGACGAGCATACTCTAAAGATAGCTCTTTTTTCTTGTGCCTGAAAAGATTGCTTAAAACACTGGAGGGTTGATCTATGGTCGAATCCAATCCGAATACGCAACAATACAGCCCGAATAAAAAAATACCGAACCTCTGGCGGAAGTTTAGACGATGGCTATCGAGGCTCTGGGACAAGATGCAACCAAGGGCTCAGGTCCGGAAGGGCGCTGCCATCGGTATCATCGTTGCTGTTGTTATTCTAGCCGTAGGCTTCGGTATCTTTATCACGCCCGGATTTCCCGGTATTTTAGACATCCTTGGAGGAGTTGTCATCCTTCTGATCATAGCCGGCTTGATCTGGTTAGCTGTAGCCATTCTTTTGAAATTGCTTTCAATATTTCCCCGATTTATCGGTCCGATAGGACTGATTGCTCTCCTTGTTTTCATCTGTGTTCTGATGCAGTTGGGTTTTCCCACTCAATTTGCTTTGCTCTTGGGTCTTGTTTTGGGATTGGCACAGGCATTCCTGGGGGGAGGGATTGCCGCACTTTTCGATAAAGAGTTCAAATTCGCGACTTGGCAAAAAAAAGTTTTTGTGGGTATGGCCGTTGGGATTCCTTTAGCCCTAAACATCCTATTAGTCGTTTGGATGGTGGATAAAGGAAGCGAGAACCACCTTGTGGTGCTCAAAGAGACACCTGTGGCTGTAAAACCGCTTGGCATTGCCAATCCCGGCCTGCCCGGGTCTCATGAGATCTTAACCTTGACATACGGAAGCGGCACAGATAAGAGACGGCGTGAGTTCAATGAAGAGGTGACACTCAAAACCGAGACGGTTGATGCGACTCCTTTTGTCAAAGGGAATAAAGGGTGGAGAATGAAGCTCCGGGAGTGGTACTGGGGTTTCGGTTTCGAAGAATTTCCGGTGAACGGCCGCGTTTGGTATCCAGAGGGAGAGGGGCCTTTCCCCCTTGTTCTCATCGTCCATGGCAATCACAAGATGCAAGAGTTCTCGGACCCTGGATACTCCTATTTGGGCGAACTTATGGCCAGCCGCGGTTTTATTTTTGTTTCCGTAGATGAGAATTTCTTCAACGGCACGTTTATGGCCGGCTTGAACGGGGAAAATGATGGACGGGGATGGATGCTCCTTGAGCATCTCAAAGTCTGGAGAGAGTGGAATCAGGCTGAGGATAATCTGTTCTACAATAAGGTCGATATGGACAACATCGGGCTGATCGGCCACTCCCGTGGCGGAGAAGCGGCAGCGATTGCAGGCTCTTTCAACCGCCTCTCCCATTATCCAGATGATGCGACTGTGGCATTCGATTTTGATTTTGACATCAAGGCCATAATATCGATCGCGCCCAGTGACGGGCAGTACAAACCTGCGGGAAAACCTACGCCTCTCGAGAATGTGAATTACTTGGTATTCCAAGGAGCGCATGATTCTGATGTCTCCGTTTTTATGGGAGAACGCCAGTACAATCGTGTGAAATTTACGGATGGCAATTATTGGATCAAATCGACACTTTACTCATACAGGTCCAACCACGGCCAGTTCAACACCGTGTGGGGAGACAACGATTGGGGTTTACCCATGGGCCTGATCCTTAACCGCAAGACCCTTCTCCGCGGAGACGAACAGCGGAAGATCAGCAAGGTCTACATTTCTGCCTTTTTGGAGTATGCCCTTCACGGGGAAAACGAATACCTCCCCATTTTTAGAGATTATCGGTATGCACGGGATTGGCTTCCCGAAGATATTTACATCAACCGGCTGGAAGATTCTAATTTTATAACTGTTAGCGATTTTGATGAGGATGTGGATGTGACCACGACGACGATACAGGGTGGACGCATTTCCGGCGAGAACTTGACGGTGTGGCGTGAAGAGGACCTGGAATTTCGCCGATGGGGGACAAAACAGAACAACGCTGCTGTGGTGGGGTGGGGGGAACCCGAGGCAGAGGAGTTATCGGAAAAGGTTGGAGTGTATTCCATTCTATTACCACAGAACTTTAGGTCTGAAAATCCCATCGCAGATGACACCCTATTGGTGTTCACTATGGCCGAAGCAGATGAAAAACCACCCGAACCTGAGGATGAGGAAAAGGATAAAAAGAAAGGCAACGCAGGAGAGAAGCAAGAAAAGATACTGGACGACGGTGAGGAAATGCCAAAAAAGGGATCCGAAGACAAAGCAAAAAAAGGGAAGGGATCGGATAAAGCTAAAGAGGACAAGGATCGGGAACCCGTCAGGCTCAGTATCGAGCTGGTTGGTATCGATGGAACCTCTGTGAAACTTCCCTTGGAGCGTTTTATGGCCGTCCCCCCGATAATGCGGACGAAATTCAGCAAGCTGAAAAGCGAAGGAACCATCTGGGGTAAGGACTATGAGGCGACCATTCAGACCTTTGAGCTTCCGCTCACGGCGTTCGCCAAAGAGAATCCGGATTTTGATCCATCTCGTCTTAAAGAAATCCGCTTTGTCTTTGATTTGATGCCCAAAGGAGTCGTGATCCTGGATAATTTAGGCTTTACAAGGCCAAGGTTCTAGGCCAAAGAATAGACCGGTTTTATCGTGCCAGGATAGGAGCATTTATCGGGCTTGAAGCCCTAAGAGCCCACCTTTGATAACCTCTAGGGTTGATCCTAAGCTCTTGTCGCGGACCTCTTCCTGTATAGGGAACGATGCGACTCCCAGTGCACCCACCTTTGGATTTTCCATCATGTATTTGAGAGCCTTACCCAATTGAGCCGGATTCGGTCCATCCGGTACCTGAAAAGTGTGACCAGGGATATCAGGAGCATCGAGCACATCGAGGTCGATATGGATGTAGACAACATCGACGCGGTCACAAAGGCTTTCGAATTCCACTTTCATGCGCCGGTTCAGTTTGACCATTTCCTCCGTCGATATCAGGGTGATGTGTGAGTTGAGCACCAGTTCCTCTTCCAAAGGATCCATATCCCGGACACACATCATGATGATGTTCTTTTCAGGAATGGCAGGCTCCAGCCCGCCTTTGAGGCGCAGTCTGTAGAGGCACTTGCCTGCAGCCACGGCGACCGGCATACCACCGAGCATCCCGCTCAGCGTGGTCTCCGGTGTGTTGAAGTCGGCGTGAGCATCCAGCCAGATGAGCCCGACCGAAAGAGGGCGTCTGGTCGAACCCGAATGCTGCATCCCGGCCAGCATTCCTATCAGACTGTTGCAGTTGGACAGAAGGCCCAGGGGGAACATGCCTTTTTTGCTCTGACGAGCTACGGTTTCGTTGAGGTGTCCGTTGGCCATTCCCACTCTGTGCCAGGCCCCGTAATCCTTTTCCTCTTCGGGTGTCAGCTTCACGATTTCTTTGACAGCTTCTTCGATTCTCATGTCAGCCATCATTTTTTTGAGCCCCTCATACATGAGCTGCGGTCCCTGAGACATCTCAGGACCACTGCGGCTTCCTGAAATAGGCTGAAGAACAAGTGCGATTTTGATGGGATCTTTATCTTTAGGCATGGTATGTCCGTAACCTGCAATGCTCGTCAACAGAATAACAGTCATTGTCCAACTTAATATGTTGTGAGACTTCATTCCGCATCCTCCATCTCTTTCGTGGTCTAATTAGACTATAAAACGCTCGAGTATCTGTCAAATGACAAATGTGTTCGCATACCTGGGTTTTGATTGTAGGGCCCGTTCCCGAATAGGAAAAAAAGGGGACAACCTTCTATTAGATTCTAAAAAAATTAATAAGTCGATGTTATTACTACTTCATTCGCCTTTGATAGTGCAAATCGATAAAGCCCTTAGCTGACGACGATAGATAGCCCTTAGGAAACAATCTTCTGAGGACTATTGGATTCGAAGTCATAGCCACTAACCTCTCCCTAGCATCATTAATCTCAGCTATCCCCGGGTCAGCAATCTTCTAGAGGGAGGCGTATGAAAGAAAGGTCCTGTTAAGCTTCCAGGATTCCGCGTAGGACTCTGATTAAATCGGCAGGATCAGAGAGTTTAAGAAAGGAGGACATCATGAAAATCAGAACAAGATCAGCTCTAACCGTAACACTGGGATTGTGTGTATCTTTTAATATGATGGCACAGAAACCCGCAGACCTGGTGGGGACTGGCCACTCTAGAGGGGATGGGAGATTCCAATGAACTTACGCTGGTGCTGGACCTGAAGGATGGGAAACTTATGGGTCACATGTCTGACCAGTATGAAACTATGATCGAGGCTCCAATCAGTGAAATCAATCTGGGTGAGGGGACGTTCAATTTTTCTGTTGTTGCCATAGGTCCGGGCGGCCAGGATTTGACTCTTATCTTCAGATAAAGGTAGATGGGGGTGCCATGAACGGAACACTTGAAGTCCCGGATATGAGCCTGAAGGGTGTGTGGGAGGCGACTAAACAATAATAACGACTAAACAATAATAACGAGGAAAGGCGCCAGGTCCGTTTTTGTCAGCTTGTAATGAATTATTGAATTTCTGTTCTTGAATAAATATCCTAGAATCGGATGAATTTGAGTAAGACTAAATATTTGCAAACTTGAGGGACACATGAAACTTCTATTGAGGGCATTAATCTTTTCGGCGATATTTTTAATTCCTCTTTTCGGATTTGCGAATGAAAATCCAACGGTATTGATCAATACAGAACTGGGCGATATCCTCGTTGAAATTTATGTGAGTGACGCACCCATCACTGCAGCAAACTTCCTGAAGTATGTTGATAACAATCTGTTCGACGGCGCTTCTTTTTATAGGGTTGTGACCATGAACAATCAACCCAACAAAGATGTCAAGATCGAGGTTATCCAAGGAGGATTGGGATTTGGCGAGAGTGAAAGGAGGTTCCCTCCCATCGAGCATGAAACGACGGCAAAAACGGGCATCAAACACAAAGACGGTGTGATTTCCATGGCGAGAGATGAGCCGGGCTCCGCATCCTCTGAGATTTTTATCTGCATCAATGATCAGCCCGAGCTAGATTTTGGCGGCAAAAGGAATCCTGATGGGCAGGGATTTGCAGCGTTCGGGAAAGTGATCGAGGGCATGGATGTTGTGCGTAAAATCCACAAACAACCCGCAGACGGCCAGATGCTCAACCCCAAGATTAAAATTTTTTCAATAAGCAGAATCGAATAACCTGAGTTTGGCTATAGAGTCCAATTCCCGAACGAGCCGAGAAAATCTAGCAGACCGTTTGAGAAACGGTCCCTGGAAAAAAGTGACAGTCCCCTTTTTTTAGTTGCAAAAACTGTCCGGAATATGGAAAATAGAAATTAATGACATTAGATAGGCGAAGAGACCTAAGAGTAGAGGAAGAAAATCAGGTTACCTTCAGTGTCTTGATAGAGGAGGAACCCCAAAAATTCAGAAAGATTACGCACTGCCTCACCCGAAATATCTCTTTGAACGGCACTATGATCTCAGGTGATACCTTTCTTCCTGTGGATTCCAAAGTCACTCTGGAGCTTTTATTAGCGGGACACTACGAAGCGATCACCTTAGTTGGAAAGGTGAGATGGGTGAGAGTCATGCCCAGTGATGAAGTGTTTGAGGCTGGGTTGGAATTTGTGGATGTGCCTCCCAATGGTGTGTTAGCCCTCAATGCCCATCTCCTTGATCAATAACGCTCCATACAACTCATCTCCCCACTTATATCTCAAGTGAGTGACTCTGTGATTCAAGTGTTCTGTGACTTGAAAACGGCCCATTCGGGGAACGGGCCCTACAAATCAATAGTGCATTTGTGCCCCTGTCCATTCTGGGATCCTACATACCTATCCTAGATATATGTCTGAATATCAATTCCACATTTAGCTCCCGGAACGGACGCTACATCGTTATAATAATTTAACGATTAACAATCGAGCTTCCTTTTTTTATAATGGTTCTACTTTGCAAAAAAGGAGATCTCCATGCCTCTGAAGAGCAAATCCTTTCCAGTTATTTTCGTTGTGCTGGTTTTCTGCGCCGCGATTCTTTTTGCACAGGATGGGACTGAACCGATCCTGACGACCGATCTACTTAAACTCAAGGCCATGAATCAGATTGACGTATCCTCTGATGAAAGCAGAGTGGTGTTCGTGCTGATTTCCATGGGAAAGGAAGACAAAAATGGTAGTGACGAATACAGATATTATGAGCACTTGTGGATGATCGATCTTAAAGGGGCATGCGTTCCTATTCAGTTAACATTCGGCGATCGAAATGATGGTTCGCCCGCTTGGTCTCCGGATGGATCTCGTTTAGCTTTCGTTCGGCAGCACGACAAAAAGCCGCAGATCTGGGTGTTACCCCTCAGAGGAGGGGAAGCCTTCCGCGTAACGGATGCGGAATTTGGCGCTTCGAATCCTCATTGGTCACCGGATGGGCAGAAGATTTTGTTCTCTTCGACGATTCCGGAATGGGCGATCGATGGAGAGCCGACCTGGAATTATGAACGTCCCGGACGGGATTTTGAGGATGCACCCAACTGGAAAAAGATAGAAAAGCAGAAGAAAGAAAAACTGGAACAGAAAGGAGATGAGAAAGAAAACAATAGAGAACAAAAGAATGTGGAAGAAAGTGAAATTAACGAGAGCGTTGTGGCCAATCCCGACGGAACATTAGAGGAGATACGGGCCTGGTTGGCCAAGAATGCCAGCAAAAACGACCCGCGAGTCTTCAACCGTCTCAACCTTCAGGCAGAGCGTTCGTTACAGACTCAAATCTCTTATTCTCATCTTTTTGTGGTCGATGCGAAAGCTGACGCAAAAGCGTTGCCGATCACACACGGATTCCAAAATTTCCAGGGGCCTGATTGGTCTCCGGATGGATCACAGATCGTATGTTCGTCTGTCAAATACGAAGATCATCCTGACCGGAATCAGGATAGTGATCTCTGGATCATGAATTCTGATGGGACTGATCCAAGGCTTTTTCTGGACTGGGAAAACTACAGAGTGATGGCGCCGGGGTATTCACCGGATGGTCGGACGATCCTTTTTATGGCTCAGGATGAGCGAGAACCCGGTTATAGTATGCGTCAATTAGCGACTGTCGAAACGAATGGCGGTGATCCCCAGCCATTGACGTTTGATTTCGACAAGAGCGTCAGTGGATATCTGTGGTCTTCGGATGGGAAGTCCGTCTATTTTAGTGCACCGGATCAGGGTGCTTTTCCTTTATTCAGGATCTCGATCAAAGATAAGATCGTGGAGAAATTGATCGGAGGTGCCAGAGGTGTTCAGGATTATGATCTGGAGGAAAACAGGCTTGTCTATGCCTTGACTGAGGTGAGGAATCCGATTGAGCTCTATTTGGCTGATGCGAATGGAAAAAATGCCAGACAGCTGACCTCATTCAATGGGGATTGGATTAAGAACAAAAGGATTGTTTTTCCTGCAGAAAAATGGCTTTCCCGTCCTGATGGTTCTATGGTGCAGTACTGGGTAATGGAGCCGGCGAATCGTCAGCCGGGGAAAAAGTATCCCCTCGTGCTCGAGATCCACGGGGGGCCTTCGGCGATGTGGGGGCCGGGAGAATTCACCATGTGGCATGAGTTCCAGCTCCTCACAAGCAGGGGTTATGGTGTTGTGTACTGTAATCCGCGCGGGAGCGGAGGCTACGGTTTTGAATTCAAGAAGGCCAACTACTGCGACTGGGGAACAGGGCCGGCATCGGATATCCTGGCTGTTTGCAGTGAGGCGGCAAAATTGGATTGGGTCGACCCGGGACAACAAGTGGTCACCGGTGGAAGTTATGCCGGGTACATGACCGCCTGGATCGTCTCCCAGGATCACCGGTTTAAAGCGGCAGTTGCCCAGAGAGGTGTTTATGAACTTGCCGTGTTTTTGGGTGAAGGCCGGGCATGGCGACTGGTCCCCAATCATTATGGCGGATATCCATGGGATGAGGAGGCACGCAAATTTATGGATGCCAATTCTCCCCAGACCTTTGTCGAGAACATAAAGACACCTCTGCTCATCATCCATTCCGATGAAGACCACCGGACCGGAATCATCCAATCCGAACTTCTGTACAAAAGCCTGAAGATCCTCAATCGGCCTGTTGAATATGTGCGATACCCCAATGAAGGACATGAACTGTCACGCTCAGGCAATCCGATGCGACGCATGGACCGCCTCAATCGGATCTTCGAATTTTTCGAACGGTTTATCTCGCATCCGGATTGAGCGTTGGTAAATGGCCAGTTAGCTATGACAAATCCCATGTGGCGCAGGACAAATGAAAAGTCTTCATTGAGCAGAGTATCGTCGCTAGAGGCGAATCACTCGTGAACAGAGATCTGTAAATAGTGACCTTGTTCAATTGGTATATAATGGTCTTAAATGGAGGGAATCCTATGCGTATGGCTAAAAAGAACATTAAGAGACGGTGGATATTTACGGCTCTTGGTTTTTTTGTTGTTTTATGTGCATTTCTCGTTTCAGAAGTCCCCACTGATAGAGCTGATGTGGTGACGATCGCATGTGTGAACTTCAAGACGGAATGGGGAAACAAGGAACAGAACCTTACGCGGATCGAAGGGTATATCACTGCTGCGGCAAAGCGCGGTGCGGATATCATCCTTTTTCCAGAGCTTGCTTTGACCGGCTATGATAATGGCCCGCGAAATAAAATGCACAAGGAGAACGCGGAAACTATCCCGGGGCCCTCGACGAATGCTGTGGCCGAATTGACGCGCAAATATGGCGTTTATGTGATCTTTGGAATGCCGGAAAAATCGCACGAAGATCCGGAGCTGTTTTACAACTCTGCAGCGGTCATCGGGCCTGAAGGAATCATCGGGTCGTATGCCAAGCTCATGCCTTTCGGTAACGAGATGAGATGGTGCAAAAAAGGAGAGAAACCGTTTGCCTTTAACACGCCCTGGGGATTGGTAGGGGTTGGGATTTGTTACGATACGTATATGTTTCCCGAACTTCCAAGATATTATGCGGCATTGGGTGCGCGCCTTTATGTCCACATCACTGCACTCGGACCCTTCACAGGATGGAAGCCCTATTACATCAACCAAATAAAAGCGCGCGCCATCGAGAATATGATGTTCATGGCCAGCTCCAACATTGTAGGAAAAGAGCGTTGGACAGAGTTTCCTGGAGCCAGTTTTGTTCTTGGACCTGCCGAGGAGGCCCACGAAGTGAAGTTTTATGCAGGGCCTGCGAGCGAGATGAAGGAGGAGATTGTCCTGGCCACAGTCAATCTGTCAGCAGCGGACAGAATGAGGGAGAACTATCCGCTCTTTAAAGAGAATCCTGTCTCTGGCACTCCAGATTGGCGGCTTGAGCTTTATAAAGAGATGCTGCAGATCATCGGAGAAAAAACGGAATTGGATAAGTACAGGTAGATTTGGAGATCATTGCAAAAAAGGGGACAGTCCCCTTTTCGCTTCACCCCTGAAAAAGGGGACTGTCCCTTTTTTTGGTGTTTTGAAGAATAAAAATGATTATAATAAAATTTTGGATTTCTGAAAGCGGGAGAGAATAAAATGAGTGATAAAAGACTCGATATCGTCAAAGGAGCGATCCTCCTAGAGCATAAAGGCAAAGCGCTCTATGAATCTGTGACAACGACCACAGAGGTCGAGGGCGTCAAGGAACTCTTCAAAATGCTCGTCCGAGAAGAGGAAAAACACATCGACCTTTTAACCAGACAGTATTCCCTAATTCTCAAAGGGCAGACTCTTGAAGCTGCCGACCTCGAGCAGGACGATGCGACAGTCACAGCGGCCATTATTTCCGATGATGTTGTCAAGGAAGTGAACGGAGCGGGCTATGAGGCTGCTGTCATTTCGGCTGCTCTTGAGCTCGAGAAAAATGCCGTCAACTTCTATTCGAAACAGGCCGAAGAGGCAGAATCCGAGGGGGAAAAGCACCTCTACAGGTGGCTCACCCGTTGGGAGAAAACCCACATGATGATGCTCGCCAAGCTGGACAGCGAGATCAGAGAGCGGATCTGGTACGACAACCAGTTCTGGCCTCTGGATTGATTTCTTCTATGCCCTGAAGCGGGATCGGCTCCTCTTTGGATTTTTGAAAAAAAGGCGAAAGCCATTCGTTTTCCGGGGCAATGATGTCCTCGGATATAAAGCCATTCCAAAGGAGGAGTCATGCCTTTCACACGTCGTGAGATCCTAAAGGTTGGTGGTTTATCTGTTGCTGCGTTCGGATTTGTGAAGGATGTGCTGGCCCTGCCCAAAGAGGGAAAGATAAAATCTCAGGAAAGCTTAAAGAACATGGTGGCCGGTGTCCAGCCGTTGACGCCTGAGGATTATGCAGCGCGCGTTGAAAAGGCCAAGAGATTCATGGCCGAACACAAGGTCGACGCTCTTTTCCTGAGCGGAAGTGTCAACCTCCTCTATTTCACGAATGTCCAGTGGGGAAGAAGCGAACGCACCTTTGGTGCCGTACTGAACAGGAAGGGCGATCCTGTGTGGATCTGTCCGGCCTTTGAAAGGAAGAGAGCGGAGGAAAGGATTCCCAAAGGCCAGGAGATCCGCGCATGGGAGGAGCATGAAAGTCCCTATAAGCTCATCGATGGGATCATGAAAGATATCGATGCAGCCCGGGGGAAACTTGCCATGGGTCCAACTGTCAGGAATTTTGTCATACAAGGCCTGAAGCGTGATGCGCCAGGATTGGAGCTTGTCGATGGGGCTGTTATCACCGAAGGATGCAGGGGCATCAAAACTGAAAAAGAAGCAGCCTACATGGACCTCGCTAATAAAATCACGAAGATGGCTTATCGCGAGGGATTCAAGAATCTTCATGAGGGCATGAGCCGCAGTGAGCTTGGCGGATTCATCAGGGAGGCCCACCAAAAGATGGGTGTATCTGGGGGCGGAGGCCCTCAGTTCGGGCCCAACTCGGCCTTTCCTCATGGCTCGCAAGTAGAGAGAAATCTTCAGAAGAGGGACATCGTTCTGGTTGATGGCGGGTGCAGTGTGGAGGGATTCCGTTCGGACGTGACGCGAACAGTGGTTTTCGGCAAACCCACGGATAGACAGCGAAGAGTCTGGGATGTTGTGAGAAAGGCACAGGTTGAGGCTCTAAAAGCCGTCCGTCCGGGTGTCGCTTGCGAACACATCGATCTTACGGCACGCAAAGTCATCGAAGACGCGGGGTTTGGCCCGGATTATAAATATTTCGCCCATCGCGTCGGCCACGGCATCGGCATGGAAGGACACGAGTATCCCTACCTGGTTAGAGGGAACACACTAAAACTCAAACCCGGGATGACCTTCAGCAATGAGCCCGGGATCTACATCTACGGAGAATTTGGTGTACGGATCGAGGATTGTTTTATCGTGACCGAGGACGGCGGCCGTCACTTCGGAGGAATGGAGAGCACATCGATCGAGAAGCCTTTTGGCGATTAGGCATCTGCCGATTTAAGGGATCGAGATCGAGTTGATGTCAAAGCAAAAACTTTAGATCGAAAATAGGCAGAGATATAAGGACAATCATTTTTAAAATGAAGTGTTAGGAGGGAGAGGAATGAATCCATGTTTTTCCAAAAAAGTGTTCGTTGTTATGGTGACGTTGATGGTTTTTTTGTGTGTTTCATCGTGCCAGACGGGTCAGGAAGGCCCTGTCTGTAAACTCCGCTTTGGAGTCTCGTTTCCACAAGGTCTGAACGCAGAGGCCTTGGATGGCCGGATGCTGTTGATGCTCTCTACAGACGAAAGTCGAGAGCCTCGCTTTCAGATCAGCGATGGGCCCGACACACAGATTATTTTCGGGATCGATGTGGATGGCCTCAGTCCCGGAGATAACGCCATTTTTGACGGGGGTGTATTTGGGTATCCCCTGGAAAGCCTTGCTCACGTTCCGGCCGGAGAGTATTGGGTGCAGGCACTTCTCCACATCTATGAGACCTTCCACCGCTCAGATGGCCATGTGGTCAAGCTTCCCATGGACAGGGGAGAGGGGCAACACTGGAATCGCGCCCCGGGCAACCTCTACAGCACACCCCAAAAGGTGTTTATCGACCCATCAAAAGATCAGATGATCGCTATCAGCCTGGACCAAAAGATCCCGCCCATTCCAGACCCTCCGGAAACGAAATATATCAAACATGTGAAGATCCAGAGTAAGCTTCTCACAGAGTTCTGGGGTCGCCCCATGTATTTGGGAGCACACGTTCTCCTGCCCGAGGGTTTTGATGAGCATCCCGAAGCGCGATACCCGCTCTGTGTGTTTCATGGTCATTTTCCACACACATTCGGCGATTTCCGTGAAGAACCTCCGGACCCGGACCTTGAGCCGGATTACAGCCCGCGTTTCGATTGGCATGGGTACAACAAAACTCAGCAGGAATATGCGCATGCGTTCTACAAGTACTGGATCGCCCCAGACACTCCGCGGATGCTCATCATCGAGATCCAGCATGCCAACCCCTATTACGATGATTCCTACGCAGTGAACTCCGCCAATTTGGGGCCTTATGGTGATGCCATCACCTATGAGTTGATTCCCTACATCGAGGAGAAATTCCGAGGCATCGGTGAGGGCTGGGCCAGGTTTCTCTATGGCGGCTCCACAGGGGGTTGGGAGGCGCTGGGTGTACAGGTTCTCTATCCGGATGAATACAACGGATGTTTTGCCGCCTGTCCGGACCCCATCGATTTTCGAGCCTACACGCTCGTCAACATCTACGAGGATGAAAACGCTTATTTCCTGAAGAGCCCGTTCAAAGAAACGCCCAGACCCGGAATGCGGAATTACTTGGGACATATCAGCTGCACCCTTGAAGAGACGAACCACCGCGAGCTCGTGCTCGGCACCAATTCCCGCTCCGGCGATCAATGGGATATCTGGCAAGCGGTCTACGGCCCTGTGGGGGAGGATGGATACCCCAAACCCATCTGGGACAAAAAAACCGGAGAGATCGATAAAAACGTGGCTGAATACTGGCGCGAACATTACGACCTGAGTTTTATTCTTCAGCGAGACTGGAAAACACTCGGCACCAAACTCAAAGGGAAGATCCATATCTACTGCGGGGACATGGACAACTATTACTTGAACAACGCTGTCTATCTGATCGAAGAATTCCTGGAGAGCACTACAGATCCTTATTACGAAGGGGAAATTGACTATGGAGACAGGGCAGAGCACTGCTGGAACGGCGACCACACTCGGCCGAATGCCCTCTCACGCTTGAGATACAATGAGATGTATGTCCCGAAGATCTTAGATCGGATCAAGAAGGGCGCTCCTCCTGGCGCAGACCTCACCAGCTGGCGCTATTAAAAGGTGACCGTCCCCTTTTCTACATGACAGTAGGACCGTTTCCCAAACTGTCACCTTTTTTTGGCTGTGTTGAAAAAAATTTCCCCGATGCCCGTTTCTTTCATGATGCGCTCGATGTCTTCGACCTCGCGCGGGATGAATTTGGTGAACCAATCATAGCCATCCTCGGTGCACAGAACATCGTCCTCGAGTACGACACTGAAGTCTTCCAAAATGACCCCCGGTTCCACGGTGATAAAAATGCCCGGCTTGAAGGGGATAAGGTTATTGCCATGGTCGTGAACCTCCATCCCTAAAAAATGACTAGTTCCCCACTGGAAATACTTCCCATAGCCCCCCTCTACATCGAGCACTTCTATAGCTTTATCCTGGAGGTCTTTCATCGTTACCCCTGGTTTGACCAGTTGAATACAGGCTTCCTGTGCCTTCTTCAGGATGTTGTAGACCTTCTTCTGTTCTTCCGTGAATGTCCCCGACACAGGGAATGTCCTCTGGATATCTGCAGTATAGTGTTCAACTTCCGCTCCGGCGTCGATGGTGATGAGCTCTCCAGCATTCAGCGCCTTCGTCCCTCGAGGGAAATGTTCCGCATACCCTCTTGGCCCCGACCTCACGGTTGTCGGAAAGCCGAAACTTTTCGCGCCTTTGAAATGGCAGGTAAAATTGTAAACAGCCATCAACTGTTTTTCTGTCATGCCAGGGACGGCTGATCTCATGCATTCGATCATGGCTTCGCCACTGATCTGTGTGGCCTTTCGCAGAAGTTCGATCTCATAAGCATCCTTGTACATCCTCAACCGGTCGATCAGATTGGAGGCGTCGCGGATCTCATATTTGGGTGAAAAATATGCGAATCTGTTGATGAACTCCAATCTTTTTGGCGGTGGTTCATTTAGATTCACAAACCTTGGATAATTGAAATAAATGATCTTTTTGCCCCCGTTGTTGTACAGGATCCGAGATATCTCCGATGGAAGGGGCTTGAATCTTCGTTGGGTGAAGCGCAACTGTGAAAAATCCGAGCAGGCGTTGGAGAGGTCGGGAAAAAGATTCTTCACCGGAAAGACGTGGGCGACTCCGGTCTTTTCGCGGATATTTTCTCGATCGCCGTCGATGTAGAGGATATCCGGGAACTCCTCAGAGCCGGGACAGAGGATCAGTGTCGCATTTGGTGTTTCTAAGCCCGTAAAATAGATAAAATCGTGATTGTCGCTATTCTCGACAAAAAATTCATACAGGTTGTTCTGATTCCGTTCTGAGCTCTGGATGATGACGATCCCCCCATCAACCAGAGCTGCCAGCTTCTGCCTTCTCTCTTTAAAGATATTTTTGTCTTGCGCCTGCAATGCCGAACTCAAAGAAAAAAACAATACAGCAGCGGCAAAAATCGTCAAAAATTTAATGGAATTTCCCCTTTTCATCGGATGCCTCCTCTTAAGACATATGGCTCAAACATCGGTAACATATTTCATTCTCGCTGTTTGTGCAAGGAGAATTGCGAGAGGCCTATTTTTCTGGACTCTCTCTTTGATAAGCTACTTTTTGTTAGTATAAATCTGTGGCAAACAAGCGTGTATAGAGTAGAAACGTTTAAATGGATTGAGAGGGATTGAATATTTGATGGAAAGCGAGCTGGAGATCTTGAACATGGACGAAACAGAAAAGTTATGCGGACTTATAGCCCATCGTGTGACTTATTGTTGTGACCTAACCGAGATTTGTTGGAGAGTAACTGTCCTGAGCGAACAGACTCTGTTTTTCGCTGTGGAGTCTTTTTTTGCAATCTTTAAGTGTGTGTTATTTGTCGACTTTAAAAGAGCGCGTGAAAAAGTGAGACCAAATTCATGACTTCATTCTGAGGGTTCTCTTTCCTTTCGAAGAACCGTGTACACAGGAAAGAAAAGGATCGCGAGAACGAGTAAAACCTTAAACTCATAGCCTGTATAAACCATCATATAACTCCACACGACGAAAGGAAAAAGGAGAATTCTTGTCGAAATCCTGCTCGCTTCGTTTCTAGAAAGAAAACGAGCCACTTGAGGTGAGAACTTGTAATACACTTTGATAAAAATTTGACCGGGTTTATTTTTCAGAAGGAATTTATCTCTGAATTTTCTCAGGCATTTAAC
>Ga0307426_1000404_pt1 | contig 29788 bp, 25 predicted proteins | sample SalMarWE160340MG_FD_202165 | JGI IMG/M metagenome (GOLD analysis project Ga0307426, IMG submission 202165) | Salt marsh sediment microbial communities from the Plum Island Ecosystem LTER, Massachusetts, United States - WE1603-40 | ecosystem: Environmental > Aquatic > Marine > Intertidal zone >...
TCCGGGTGCCTATGAGGCGCTCGCCCACTTCCTGGTGTTGCCATGGAACGAACGCTACGAGGAGCGCCACGTGCGGTATCTCGCAGCGTGCATCGCCGAAGCGGCCGATGGGCTGATGGGAGGCAAGCCATGAGGCCGGTGAGGTTCGGTTTGGTGGGTGCGGGCCGGATCGCGCAGGCGTATGCGCAGGCACTCCAATCCACCGAATTGGTCGAGATGGTCGGCGTCGTCGACGTGCGCGGCGAAGCGGGATCCGCTCTGGCAGGGCAGCTCGGATGTCCTGCTCTGACGTCGCACGAGGCCCTGGTCGATTCGGTCGAAGCGGTGCTGGTGTGTACTCCGCCCGCATCGCATCCGTCGATCGCCGTCGACTTCCTCGGCAGTGGTGTCCATGTGATGAGCGAGAAGCCGCTGGCAAACTCGATCGATGAAGCTGTGAAGATGGTGGATGCGGCGAACACGTCAGGTGCCCTGCTCACGATGGCGTCGAAGTTCCGGTACGTCGATGACGTGGTTCGTGCGAAGAGCATCATGGCATCGGGCATCCTCGGCGAGATCATCCTGTTCGAGAACAGCTTCGCATCGAGGGTGGACATGGCTAGTCGATGGAATGCCCAACCGTCGGTCAGTGGCGGAGGAGTGCTGATCGACAACGGAACCCATTCCGTCGATATCGCACGTCTGTTTCTCGGTCCGATCACAGCCGTGATGGCTGCTGAGGGCAAGCGTGTGCAGACAGTGGATGTCGAGGACACCGTCCAGCTCTTCCTCCGCAGCTCAGGTGGCGCGCGGGCGACGATCGACCTGTCTTGGAGCGTCGACAAAGAACGCGACAACTACATCGACATCTACGGCTCCGAAGGAACGATCAGGATCGGCTGGAAGGAGTCCAAGTACCGCCAGATGTCCAGCCCGAACTGGGTGCCGTTTGGCAGCGGCTACGACAAGATCGGGGCGCTTCGCGCTCAGGTCGAGAACTTCTGCGGAGCGATCAGAGGGACAGAGCACCTTCGGATCACGTCGAGAGACGCGCTCGCCTCGGTCGAGGTTGTCGATGCTGCCTACCGATCACTGGAGCAGGACAACTGGGTGCCGGTGATGAACGGGATCAACGTGTGAGTGCTGCGCCGTTCGTCCATCCAACCGCCATTGTCGAACCGGGCGCCCAAATCGGACCTGGCACCTCGATATGGGATCACGTGCACGTTCGGGGGCCCTCGACGATCGGTAGCGACTGCATCGTTGGTGGGAAGAGCTATTTGGCGTATGGCGTGGAGGTGGGGGATAGGGTCAAGATCAACTCGCGTGTCTACATCTGCAACGGCGTCACGATCGAAGACGGTGTCATGGTGAGCGCCGGCGTGACCTTCACCAACGACAGGTACCCCCGAGCCACCGACCCGTCGTTGGAACACCTGCGTTCGTCGGAACCCGACGAACACACGCAGCTCACGCGTGTTCGTCGAGGAGCAACGATTGGGGCCAGTGCCGTGATCGGCAGCGGGCTCGAGATCGGGCCATTCGCAATGGTTGGGATGGGGTCGGTGGTACTGCGGACCGTCCCCGCGTTTCATCTGGTCGTAGGCAGTCCGGCCCGCTCGATAGCAGTGGTCTGCCGCTGTGGCGAGCCGGTGGCACGCCATCACGACGGTGTCATCGAAGACGCGGAGAACGTCGTCTGCCCAGCGTGCGGGTTGCGGTACTCGATCAGGAGCGGGGAAGTCGCCGAGCTGAACCCGCCCTCGTGAGGGTGGTGTTGGATGGAGAGTGAGTCCTGGGGGATCATCGGCGGTGGGATGCTCGGGCTCACAATGGCCCTGCGCCTCGCGGAGAATGGTCATCAGGTCACGGTGTTCGAAGCTGCACCACAGGTGGGGGGTCTCGCGTCGACATGGCAACTCGACGGCGTCGTGTGGGATAGGCACTACCACGTCACTCTGCTCTCGGACACGGCGCTTCTCGCGCTGCTGGATCGGGTTGGTCTTGCAGGTGAGGTCAGATGGGTCGAGACCCGGACCGGGATCTTCGTCCAGGGTCACCTGAGATCGGTATCGAACGTGCTGGAGCTACTGAGGCTGCCGTCGCTGAACTTCCTCGACACGTTTCGCCTCGGATTGACCATCTGGGTGGGATCGAAGATCCGTGATTGGCGTCGCCTGGAGCAGGAACCTGTGGAGCAGTGGTTGCGACGGTGGTCTGGGCGTGCGACATTCGAGCGGTTCTGGCTGCCCCTCCTTCGCTCCAAGCTCGGCGAGAGCTACCGAGAGACATCTGCGTCGTTCATCTGGGCAACGATCCAACGCCTATACAGAGCACGTCGATCGGGGCTCGGCAAGGAGCGGTTCGGCTACGTCTTGGGTGGGTATGCACGGGTTCTTGCCGCGCTCGTGAACACACTTGAACGAGAGGGAGTGAGCATCCAGGTGGCGAGCCCCGTCCGACGAGTGCTCGGTACTCCGTCGGGACCCGTCATCCAGATAGAGGGGGTGGAGGATCAGTCGTTCGACCACGTGGTGGTGACATCCAATGCACCCATCGCGGCGCGCATCATCGAAGGACTGAGCCCCGAGGAGCGAGCACTCCTCGAAGAGATCAGGTATCAAGGGATCGTCTGCGCGTCGCTCCTCCTGGAAGAGCCACTTGCTGGCTACTACCTCACGTACATCACAGATCCGTTCCCTTTCACGGGTGTGATCGAGATGTCGGCACTGGTCGATCGCAGTCAGTTCGAGGGCAAGACCCTCGTGTACCTGCCCGCGTATGTCGCGCCTGATGATCAGCTATTCGACGTACCCGACGACGAGCTGCGAACAGAATTCGTCGCGGCGCTGCAGCGCATGTACCAGCATCTTGCCGACCAGGATGTGACAGCATTCCAGGTGTCTCGAGTCAGACGCGTGTTTCCGGTGCCGACAATCGGGTACTCGGAGCGTGTGCCATCTATGGCCACCTCCGTGCCGGGGGTCCACCTCGTCAATTCGAGCCAAATCGTCAACGGAACGCTCAACGTCAATGAAACCATCGAACTCGTCGATCGCGCGGTCCGGGAACTGTCGGGGAGCGGAGCGTGAAACCAATTGCGAGCGTGTCACTGGACTTGGACAATCGCTGGTCGTACCTAAAGACCCACGGTGACACGTCTTGGGAGTCGTTTCCGTCCTACCTCGATCTCGTCGTTCCACTCGTACTCGACATGCTGCGAGAACGGAATCTGACGATCACGTTCTTCATCGTCGGACAGGATGCGGCGATCGAATCGAACGGCGCGGTGCTGAGGTCGATTGCCGACGCGGGGCACGAGATCGGCAACCACTCGTTCCACCATCTGCCATGGCTCCACCTGTACACGGAGCAGGAGATCGACGATGAGCTCCGGCGCGCGGACGAGGCAATCGAACGCGCGACCGGACGGCGCCCGATCGGGTTCCGGGGCCCCGGTTTCAGTCTGTCGCCGGCGACGCTCGAGGTGCTGAAGAACCTGGGCTATTCGTTCGACGCAACGACACTTCCAACGTGGATCGGTCCGCTGGCTCGGGCCTACTACTTCCGAACTGCGGAGCTCGACGAGGAGAGCAGTGGCCGTCGGAAGAAGCTGTTCGGAACGGTTCGGGATGTTGTGCGTCCGATCAAGCCCTACACGTGGGATCTGGGGGGTGGGCGCCTGACGGAAATTCCGGTGACGACCATGCCGTTCTTCAGGGTGCCGATCCATCTGAGCTACGTGCTGTATCTCAGCCTGTACTCGCCGCTGCTTGCTCGCACGTACTTCCGGTGTGCGCTCTGGCTGTGCAGGGTCGCCGGCGTTGCCCCTTCGATCCTCATGCATCCGTTGGACTTTCTCGGAGGAGATGAGGTTCCCGATCTGGGGTTCTTTCCAGCGATGAGAACAGAGGGTGCCCGCAAGCGGGAGCGGGTCGCCGGCTACCTCGACCTCTTCCAGCGGTGGTTCCGGGTCGAATCGATCGGTGCCCACGCCCGAGAATCCGAGGCGAGGGGGCTTCGAGTGCGGCGATTCGATAGGTAGATCGACTACGGCTCCGATGATCGGTCGGAGGGCAGGCGACGGAGGATCGAGCTTCCCAGGTGGAAGAGCTCCTCGAAGTACCGCTTGCTCTGCGCCGAGAGGATACCGAGCGAAACGAGCTGGATGGCAACCACGAGGGCGATACCTCCCACGATGAACGAGTGCGGAGAGTGAAGCCACGCCGCCTTCACTGCCGCCGAGAAGCGCGCATCGAACCCGCCTGAGGTTTGTCCGTAGAAGCGGACGACGTGGTAGGCGACCCACGCCAGCGCATAGCTGGCGAGTGCGCCGATCACCAGGCCCGAGACGATGAAGAACATGAACGGTCTGAAGATGAATCCCGAGAACGCGAAGCCTTCTGTCATCCGCCTGAGTTGGATGCTTGCTCGTCGCGGGGCTTCGGGGTTCCTCGTCCAAGCAAGATGCGCCGGGATCTCTCGGATTCGCGCACGAAGCAGCTCAGCCTTGTAGATGATCTCGGAGTTGATCTCGTTGTCCATGGCTTTGAGGTCGAGGCTCTGGATGAAGCGTCGGTCGTAGGCGCGCACCATCCCAGTGACCGTGGAGACCCCCGACTTCGATGTGATACTGAGAAACCGGTTCGCGCCCCTGCTCAGCAGCTTGCGATGCCACGGAACCCCGGAGACTCGGCCGCCCTTCATGTAGGGGGAGGCCACGACCACCTTCGCACGCGACGACACGATTTCGTCGAGTAGCCGCTCGATGTGGTCCAGGGAGTAGCTGAGATCGATGTCGTAGGTGATCACGTACATGCCGCGGCAGTTGCTGAACCCATAGCGGAGTGCCTGCCCGATGTTGAGGTTCACGGGGTGATGGAAGGAGCGGACATTGGGTATCTCGGAGGCGAGCCGGTCTACGATCTCGCTCGTTCCGTCCGTGCTCCCGTCATCGATCAAGAGTACTTCCCAGCGGTAGCGATCTTCGAGTGTCGCCAGGTAGTCGACCAGCAGGCCGAGGTTGACTTCCAAAAGAGCGGCCTCGTCGTACACGGGAAGCACGAGCGAAACGAATGGACGAAGGTCGCCGGTGTCTGGTGGTGTGCCGTTCACTGTTGTGTGTCGCCTTTTCTTGCCAGGCCGGCGGTAACCGCTCCGTTGGCCAGATCTCTGGACTACTCATCGGCAGGAATCGCCTGTGGGTAAAGCCGCTCTCACCTCTGGACACGTTGGACTCGGTTGGGGCTCGAGAGGTTCGCTACCACTCCAGCCGGGCCGACCGGAAGCCCGTGCGGGCGGTGGGACTCGAACCCACATCGGGCTTACGCCCACCAGATCCTAAGTCTGGCGCCTATGCCGATTCGGCTACGCCCGCGTGTGCCCATTGTGCCAGGCCGGGCCCGACTCGCCGCCGATCGCTTGTGTAATCTGCCCGTGTGACTAACCGAGGAAAAGCGAACGGATTCGGCGGGACGGTCTCCGTCATCACCGGCGCGTCGATGGGTATCGGGAGGGCGACAGCACGAGAGGTCGTGCTGCGCGGTGGAAGTGTCGTCCTGATAGCGAGGGGGCACGACGCTCTCGCGGATGCGGCGGGCGAGCTGGCCGAACTCGTCGCCGGTTCCGGTCAGTTCGTCGAGACGATCGCTGCCGACACGACCGACAGCCACGAACTCTCTCCGGCTCTCGGCGTCTTCGTGGACCGCAGGGGTGTCCCCGACCACCTGATCAACTGCGTTGGGGCCGCTCGACCTGGCTACGTGCGCGACCTCGACCTGGAGGATTTCCGCAGTCAGCTCGAAGTCAACTACCTGAGTCAGCTGATTCCAACGCTCGCCGTGCTCCCGGGCATGGTCGGAAGGCGCAGCGGGCACATTTCGTTCATATCGTCGATGATGGGCTACTTCGGGATGATCGGCTACGGGGCCTATGCACCGTCCAAATTCGCGGTCGTCGGACTGGCCGAGGCGCTGCGCCACGAAGTCAAACCCTTTGGGATAGGTGTGTCAGTGCTGTTCCCGCCAGACACAGACACCCCGGGTCTTGCGAACGAGAACAAGACGAAGCCGGTCGAGACGGCGATCATGTCCGAGACGGCCGGCATGCTCTCGCCGGAGGCCGTGGCACGCACGTTCGTTTCCGGGATCCTCGGCGGCAAGTTCAGTATCCATCCGAAAGGGTCCGGCTGGATCTGGCGAGTCAACCGGTACGCTCCGGGTGTGGTGCGGAAGGTCATGGACCATGATCTCAGGAAGGCGATGAGAAAGGCCGGGACAGGATGAACTCCGCGACGACGCACGCCGATGTCTTCGGTAAGGCCCTGGCCTACGAACGGGCCCGACAAGCTCGGGACGCGGGGTTCTACCCGTACTTCTTGCCGTTGGAGAGCAACGAGGGGTCAGAGGCCATCTATCAGGGTCGGCGAATCTTGATGTTCGGCTCGAACAACTATCTCGGTCTGACGACCCATCCGAAGGTACGTGAGGCGGCCATGAAAGCGGTCGAGGAGATGGGTACGAGTTGCACGGGATCCAGGTTCTTGAACGGAACGCTCGAGATGCACCTGGAGCTGGAGCGTCAGCTCGCCGAGTTCGCCGGCAAGGAGGCGGCACTCGTCTTCTCGACGGGGATGCAGACCAACCTCGGGACGATCTCGGCGTTGCTCGGTCGTAGCGACACGGTGTTCCTCGACAAGGACGACCATGCGAGCATCGTCGACGCGGCGAGGTTGGGTTGGGGGAGGATCAAGCGGTTCCGCCACAACGATCTCGAGGACCTCGAGCGTCAGCTCTCATCGACCCAAGAGGATCAAGGTCGGCTCGTGGTCGTGGACGGCCTATACAGCATGGAAGGGGATCTTGCCCCGCTGCCCGAGCTGCTCGAAGTGTCTCACCGATACGGGGCACGGGTCATGGTGGACGACGCTCACGGTATGGGCGTGATGGGTGGTGGAAGGGGCACGGCCGCCCACTTCGATGTCGTCGACGAGACCGATCTCATCATGTCGACGTTCTCGAAGTCGTTCGCGTCCCTCGGCGGCTTTGTGGCAGGGGATGCGCAGGTGATCGACTTCATTCAGCATCACGCCAGGGCTTTGATCTTCTCTGCGTCCATTCCGCCACCCAACGCTGCTGCAGCCCTTGCTTCCCTCGAGATCATGCGGGCGGAACCCGAGCGGGTCGAACAACTCCGCCGCAACGGTGACCGGTGGCGGACCGGACTTCAGCAGCTCGGCTTCGACACCGGCAATTCTGTGTCGCCCATCGTGCCGGTCATCGTCGGGGACGACATGGTTACGTTCGGGATGTGGCGGATGTTGCTGGATGAAGGTGTCTACACGAACCCGGTGATCTCCCCGGCGACTCCGAACGGCAGACAACTCCTTCGAACCAGTTGCATGGCGACACATACGGATGATCAGATTGATGAGGCGCTGGAGGCGTTTGCCAAGATCGGCAAACTCGCCGATTTGATCTGAGTGGGTCGCGTGGGATTCGAACCCACAACCTTGGGCTTAAGAGGCCCCTGCTCTGCCGAGTTGAGCTAGCGACCCGAGGGAGATGCGAGTCTAGCTATCCACAGGGCTCGAATGCGACACGCCGGTCGTTCCAGTCTGTAGGCTGTCGCTCTCCGTGCAGGGGGGCCGATGTGGAAGTCTCTTCGAATTCGGATGGCCGACTTCGGTATTCGTGGCTACTCGTGGCCTCGCTGCTGGTCGTTGCCGCCATCGGTGTGATCTACCTCAACTACCCGTTCATGGGGGACCAAGCGCTCTTCGCCGTCTTCGCTCGGATGATGGATCACGGGGCGGTCCTCTATCGAGACATCTGGGATGTCAAGCAGCCCGCCATCTTCGTGTTCTACCTGGTGGCCGGACGGGCGTTCGGCTTCTCCGAGATGGGCGTCCACCTTCTCGAACTCCTCATGTGGCTCGGGTTCGCCGGTGTTGTTTCATGGCTACTGCATGCTCGAATGAGAACGAAGTGGACTGCAGCGCTCTTCCCCGTCTTGATGGTGGGCTCGTACTACGCCGCGGCCCGGCCCAAGCAGTTGACACAAATAGAGGCGCTGGTAGGGCCATTCTTGTTTGCGGCGGGCTGGCTCGCGTTGCCTCGTCGTGAGGGTTCGAATCGTGGCCGACTCTTCCTGGCAGGGGTGGCGGGAGGGATCGTACTCAGCTTCAAGTTGATGCTGGGACTGGTCCTCGTCGCGCTCTGGCTTCCCACTCTCGTTGAGTGGGTGCGTAGACGAGGTGGAGTCCGATCTGCCGCGTCGAGATTGGTGTTGCCGATTCTCACGGGTGTTGCGGTACCGATTTCTATCGCCGTCGTGTACTTCGCAGCCAAAGGACAGCTTGGGGTCCTCTGGGACACGACGTTCGTCTATCCGCCCCGATTCATTGGGGTGGTGCCCCGACCGGTTGGCCGGCTACTCGATTCGCTCAAGCTGGTTGGCGCTCTCTATCTCCCACTGCTCGGTCTGGCCGGATACCACGTGTGGTGGGTGGTCAGGCGAGGTCTTGACCGACTCGACCAGATGCTCTTCCTGTGGCTCGCCGCAGGGTCCTTGACGTTCTTGCTGCAACTGTGGTGGTCATACCTGCTCCTGGTCATGTTGGTTCCCGTCGCGGTGCTCGCCGTGGAGGGATTCGATGACCTCGTGAGCAACATTCAGCGCGGACGGATGCTGGTGGTCGTGGCCACCGTTCTGATTCTCGCCAGCTTGCCATCGGCGGTGAACGTGGGGAGGACGGTTCTGGAGTGGGTCCGGAGCGACGCTCTGCTGTCAGATCAAGGGGCTGCCGAGTTCAAGGCATCTCTCGGGCCCGGATACGTGGATGCAACCAGGAGCGTTTCGTTTCTAGATGCCGAAGCCGATGGGGCGATCTACGTCTTCGGTGATCCCACGTATCTCTATCTGTCGGGTAGGGACCAGGCTGCTGCGATCAACGGCTGGAGTCCAGAGATGTTGACTCCGGAGTTGTGGGGCAGTCTGGCGGATCAGTTGCGTGAGGCGAGGCCCTCGTTCTTGTACGTGTCTGGATGGGCCTATGAGTGGATAGCTCTCCGAGGGCCGGTTGTTCGGGAACTGATCGACACCCGGTTCTCTCCGTATCTGCATGATCAATCCGGCACCTGGTACCGGCTGGTCGACGGGTCGTGAAGCGCGCTGATGCCGAACCGTCAGTTCGCTCGGCAGGAGCGGCTGGCAGCATGATCGCGTCAGTTGCCCGCTCTGTCAGCCGATATGGCACAATGCCCGGTCACGGGCTGTGGCGCAGTTTGGCAGCGCACCTGCTTTGGGAGCAGGGGGTCGCCGGTTCAAATCCGGCCAGCCCGACGTGCGCGGAGGCCGCACTATCCTGCGGCCGACGCGGGTGTAGCTCAATGGTAGAGCTCCAGCCTTCCAAGCTGGTCATGAGGGTTCGATTCCCTTCACCCGCTCTGGAACCGATGGGACTCTGCCCCCGTAGCTCAGAGGACAGAGCAGGAGCCTTCTAAGCTCTTGGTCGGGGGTTCGAATCCTCCCGGGGGCGCCGGTTCGGTTCGTGGTGGCCGTAGCTCAGTTGGATAGAGCGCCGGGTTGTGGTCCCGGAGGTCGCGGGTTCGAAACCCGTCGGCCACCCCAGGCGGCGTGCACGCGCCGTCTCATCGCGGAAGTGAGGCACCTTGAATACGAAGATCTCTGACGGCGGCCCGTTCGAGAAACTGATAACACTCGTTGTCCCAAGTGGCGACCTTCGCGTCGCCGAAGACCGGGCCGCCCGGAAGCTCTCTCGCGAGGTCAAGATCAAGGGATTCAGGCCGGGACACGCGCCACGTAGGATCGTCGAGTCGGTCGTCGGCTCGAAGCGGCTCCGCGACGACGCCATCGACGATCTCCTGCCGGGCATGGTCTCGGAGGCACTCACCGATTCGGAACTGGTTCCCGCCCTCAACCCCAGCGTGGACGCGATCGAGGAGCTCGACGACGGTGTTGAGGTGACGGTCCGTATCACCCTATGGCCCGAACTCGACACCATCCCGGAGTACCGGGACCGGGAAATCGAGGTCACAGCACCTGAGGTCGACGAGGAGGAGCTGCGGTCGCAGATAGATCGGATGCGAGACCAGTTCGCCGAGCTGGAGACAGTCGAACGTCCTGCCGCAGAGGGCGACTACGTCGTGATCAATATCAGTGCCTCGAGTGACACGATGCCTGTGGACGATGCGACGGCTGAGGATCTTCTCATCGAAGTAGGCTCCGGGCAGTTCATCCCGGGAATCGACGCGCACGTCACGGGTGCCAAGGCTGGCGACATCGTGTCGTTCGATGGATCACTCCCTGAGGGGTTCGGCGGACGAGCGGGAGAATCGGTCACCTTCAGGGTCCTCGTCAAAGAAGTGAAGGAGAAGCGGCTCCCCGAACTCACCGACGAGTGGGTGGCCGACGTCTCCGAGTTCGACACGGCCGACCAGCTTCGAGACGATCTTCGCCGGCGGTTGGCGGACGTCAAGCGTGCCGGCACCCTCGCCCAGCTACGAAACGGGATGCTCCAGGAACTCGTCGACGAGATGGACATCGAGATTCCAGAGGGGATCATCGGAGTCGAGATGGACGCCATCCTGCATCGCTTCGCCCATGACCTCGAACGTCAGGGGATAGCACTCGACGACTACCTCCGTGTCACAGGGCAGGATCAGAATGTGTTCGTGGACGACCTGAAACGCCAAGCAGATCGGAACGTACGGACCGACATTCTCCTGAACGCCGTCGCCGCTGCAGAGGAGCTGGAAGTGACCGACGAGGAGCTCGAAGAAGTGATTGCGACGCTCGCCCAGCAGGCAGGGCAGGAGTCTGAACCCTTCCGCTCATCGCTGGGTGAACGGGAGAATGTCGTCCGCGGTGATATCCTGCGCCGCAAGGCGCTCGAGACGCTTGCAGCTGCGGTAGTCCCGATCGACGAGAACGGAAGCCGGATCGACCTGGAGGTCCCACCGGTGGAGGAGACGGAATGAAGGCTGAGAACTACATCGTCCCAACGGTCGTGGAGTCGACGAGTCGAGGCGAGCGTGCGTTCGACATCTACAGCAGACTGCTGAAGGATCGGATCATCTTTCTCGGGACGCCAATCGACGATACGGTGGCCAACCTGATCATGGCGCAGATGCTCCACCTCGAGAGTGAAGATCCAGACAAGGACGTCTACCTCTATATCAACTCACCGGGCGGCTCGATCACCTCGCTGTTCGCCATCTACGACACCATGCAGTACATCAAACCGGCTGTCACCACCGTGTGCATGGGAATGGCGGCGTCCGCCGCCGCGGTGATTCTGGCGGGAGGCGAGAAGGGCAAACGGTTTGCCCTTCCTCACGCCAGGGTCATGCTGCATCAGCCGTCGGGAGGTGCACAGGGGCAGGCGTCGGACATCGAGATCCAGGCTCGCCTGATCATGCAGATGCGAGAGCAGCTGAACCAGATCCTCGCCGACCACACCGGCCAGCCGATGGAGAAGGTCACCCTAGACACAGAGCGCGACTTCTGGATGCTCGCCGAAGAGGCCAAGGTGTACGGGATCGTCGACGACATCCTGACGCGGCGAGAGCTCGCCGCGGTGACGGGGCCATAGATGGGCAAGTTCGGCGAAGGCTCCGAGCTGTTGAAGTGCAGCTTCTGCGGCAAGTCGCAGAAGCAGGTGCGCAAGCTGATTGCAGGCCCCGGTGTGTACATCTGCGACGAGTGCATCGAACTGTGCAATGAGATCATCGCCGAGGAGTTCACCGAGCAGGAGACGGTCGGCATCTCCGAGTTGCCGACGCCACATGAGATCTACAAGTTCCTCGACGACTATGTCGTGGGTCAGGATCGCGCAAAGAAAGTGCTCTCCGTCGCCGTCTACAACCACTACAAGCGGGTGCAGGCCGGAAGCGACTCGGCGACGGACGTGGAACTCCAGAAGTCGAACATCCTGCTCATCGGCCCGACCGGGTGTGGCAAGACGCTTCTGGCGCAGACACTGGCCCGGCTCCTGAACGTGCCATTCGCGCTCGCAGACGCCACCGCGCTCACCGAGGCGGGCTACGTGGGTGAGGATGTGGAGAACATCCTCTTGAAGCTCATCCAGGCCGCCGACTTCGATGTCAAGAGGGCCGAGCGGGGCATCATCTACATCGATGAGATCGACAAGATCGCCCGGAAGTCCGAGAACCCTTCCATTACCCGTGACGTCTCAGGCGAAGGCGTGCAGCAGGCACTGCTCAAGATCCTGGAAGGAACCGTTGCCTCCGTGCCTCCGCAAGGCGGTAGGAAGCATCCTCACCAGGAGTTCATCCAGATCGATACGACGAACGTCCTGTTCATCGTCGCCGGTGCGTTCGCCGGGCTGGAGGATCTGATAGGAAGGCGCGTGGGTAATCGCGCGGTAGGTTTCGGCGCCGACATCAGGACCCGTGAAGAACGAAGAGTGTCGGACCTTCTCGACGAGGTGCTGCCCGAGGATCTTCTCAAGTTCGGTCTCATCCCGGAGTTCGTGGGGCGGCTACCGGTGGTCGCTACCGTCGACGACCTGGAGCTCGATTCGCTGATCGAGATCTTGAAGACCCCGAAGAACGCGCTGGTTCGCCAGTACACCCGCTTCTTCGAGCTGGACGGTGTTGCGCTCGAGTTCACGGAAGGAGCGCTCGTTGCGATCGCCGAACAGGCGCTCAAGCGAAACACCGGTGCGCGCGGGCTCAGGGCGATCATGGAGGAGGTGCTCCTCGATACGATGTATGACCTGCCGTCACTCCAGGACGTCGCCAAGGTCGTTATCGACGGGCGCGTCGTCGCCGAACGAGTCAACCCGACGCTCGTGCCGTTCACCGATCCCAAAGAGCGTTCAGCCTGAAAGGGTCTGAGGGCCTATTCCACGCTCTGTGGTCACTGATAGACTTTGAGTGATAGAAATGTGGTGTTTCTGCTTGAAACACCGACAAGTGCCACGTATGATGGCCAAGTGACCACAGATAGTGGTTGGGGTTGAATTGGGAGGTGTTGACCTTCGGTCCGCAAATGCGGTCACCAGGATCGAAGCGAGCCAGTGGTGAGACCGGCCCGCCCCTTGGACAAGGAGGCGGAAATGAGAGCAGGTCCATTCAGATGGGGTGTGGCCCTGGCGACTTTGGCCTTGGCGATCGGAGTGCTGGCGCTTCCGGTGCAGGCCGCGTGGGAGCCACCGGCGTGCCCCTGGACAGCAGATGCTGGTACCTACCTGGTCAACTTCGGGCAGAACGGCTACCAGTACATCCGTTCTGATCGATCCGAACCGGAAGCTCAGACGCCACACATCGCCGTCAATATTCCGGCTGGCACGTACGACATCACGGTGTATTCGTACGATGACCATGACCCGGACAAGCCCACCCAGACGGATCAGACGCACGAACAGTGGTACCTCGTCGCGTCGGACGGTGTGGGGCCGGACTACCACTCTGGTGTGACCGGTGATCTCGCCGACACGTTGAACACTCGGGAGGATACGATTGCCACGGGCGCGGTGTTCGGCCAGCCGATCACAAGTGCGTGGGCGTATCACGCGTTCTATCCGAACGCTCAGACCGGAGTGGTGTCACCGAATTCGATCACCCCGATCTGTGCGAAGTTCACGGCTCAGGTGCCGCCCACTACCACGACGACCACCACGCCGTCGTCCACGACGACAACCACGTCGCCTCCTTCCACCACGACCACGACGTCGTCCTTGCTGGGGTCGATCGGAGACTTCGTGTGGAACGACGCCAACGACAACGGTGTTCAGGACGCAGACGAGGTCGGAATCGCCGGCGTGACGGTGAACCTCTACGACGGCGCGGGGACCCTCCTTGCGTCGATGGTGACCGACGCCGGCGGACACTACCGTTTCGGTGGGCTGGTGTCGGGTGACTATGTGGTCGAGTTCGTGCTGCCCACGACTGCTTGGGAGTTCAGTCCTGCGGGACAGGGTTCGGACGATGCCCTTGACAGTGACCCGGGTGCGGATGGCCGCACGGGTGTCATCACGTTGGCCGCGGGTGCCGGTGACCTGACGAACGACGCAGGGATGTACTTCCCAGCACAAGTCGAGCCGACCTCAGCCGTTCGGCCAACCCAGGAGACGCTTCCGTTCACCGGGGGATCCTCGACCGGGGCGGGTGGAGTCGGCATCGGCCTGGTTCTCCTCGGCGGACTGATTCTGCTGGTTCTCCGCAAGGAGCCGGTCGACGGGTAGTACACGCAGCGTGTCGCGACGAGGGGCTCCGGCTTCGTCGGAGCCCCGATCGCGTGGATGGCTGGTCCCCATGGGGGCGGCCACAATGGTTCCCCGGATGTCTTGATCCATCCGGAGCCGCCACATAGCCTGGTGGCGTAACCACATATGGTGGGGTCAGAAACGGGAGGCACTGACCTTCGATCCGGCAATTCGGTCACCAGGACCGGAGTGAGCTAGCTCGGTTTGAGAAGACAAGGGGTCCCGGCCGTCCAGGCAGATGTCGCCCATCGACTCGACTTCTACACGCTCTAGGCGGCTGGGCCTGAGGGGTCCCGGCTTCGGTCGGGACCCCTGGTTCCAAAAAAAGGACTGCGGACCCATGGAATATGGGGCAATGTGCGGGTAGCCTTCCCGATTGATCGGGTAGCGGGAGCGAAACCGCGAATGGTGGTCGAGTTGTCGCAAGTAGTGACATACAATGCTGGTGAGGCTACGGAAAGTGGCCAAGGCGCAATGGGAGGTGTTGACCTTCGACTCGAGTGAACGGTCACCCGGTGGGTCGAAGCGAGCCAGTGGTGAGACCGACCCTTGCCTGGATAGTGCCAGGAGGGTGACACATGGGAATCCACAAGTTGGTCTGGCGAACACTCAGAGTGCTCATGGCGCTCGCGCTGGTCGTGCCCCTGTTCCTCTACCTCGCACCGGGTTTGGCAGCGGCCTCCAGTGTCGCACCGATCGAGTTGGAGTTCAACGGGAACGCGACCTGTTCCGACTTCGCATCGACCTACGGTGGCGGGCAGGTGTGGGTGGAGCTCAAGGTGGATCCGCCTGGGAACACCATCGAGTCGGACGGGACGCTGGAGGTGACCATCAGCAACTTCAACGGGAAGTCGTTCGACTGGAGTTCCAATATCGGCGTCGATGCCGTGTTCGTCAAGGCCGGGGGCGATCACAATCTGTATGTCTACGACCCTCCGGGCCCCGAGGTGACCGGCGACACGGACCTCTCCTCGCCTGGCGTCACAGGCAACGGGATCAGCCACATCTCGTTCTGCTACGACAAGGGTGACGCGACGACCACTACGACGACGTCCACCACCACCACCACCACCACGACTCAGGCGACCTCGACCTCGACAACGACGACCACCACGACGTCGACCACGTCGACCACATCCACGACGTCGACCACATCCACGACGTCGACCACATCCACGACGTCAACCACGTCCACGACGTCAACCACGTCCACGACGGAGGCCACAACGGAGGCCACGGTCGCTGCGACGGTGGTCGTTCGTGAAACGTCCACCACCGCGGCCGTGCAGGGAACGACGGAGACCCTCCCGTTCACCGGGGGATCCTCGACAGGACTCGGAGGGGCCGGCGTTGCGTTGCTGATGCTCGGCGGTCTGGTGCTCCTGGCATTCAGAAAGCAGGAAGAGCCGATTGTCGAAACGGACATCGCCCACCGGATCGATTTCTACAGGCTCTAGGTAAGGAACGAGGGGGTTGAGAGGTCCCGGCTCTTGCCGGGACCTCTCCCTATCCCGGTCCCTTTCTTGCGTGAGAACGGTTGACACTGTCGACCGTTCTCACGCAAGAACGGAGGAAGAGGGAGGGAAGGGACCGGGGGCACTAGCATGATGGTCACCATGCAAGAAGAGCGCGATGGAACCGACGTACGATCCGAAACTCGTCGAATCGCGCTGGTACGACCGTTGGGATCGAGCCGGCGTCTTCCGACCTGAGCACAATCCCGACGGCGAGCCGTTCTGCGTCGTCATTCCGCCTCCCAATGTGACCGGCCAGCTTCACATGGGACACGCCCTCAACCACTCGATCCACGACGCTGTCGTTCGGCGCAAGCGCATGCAGGGGTATGCCGCCCTGTGGCTTCCAGGTACGGACCATGCCGGGATCGCAACACAGAACGTGGTCGAGCGTGAGCTCGCAGCCGAAGGTATGTCACGCCACGACATCGGTAGGGAGGCGTTCATCGAGCAGGTGTGGTCGTGGAAACGCCGCTACGGGGACCGCATCAATCTCCAGATGCGAAGACTGGGCGATTCGGTCGACTGGAGTCGCGAGCGGTTCACGATGGATGAGGGTCTTTCGCGCGCTGTGCGGGAGGTGTTCGTCAGGCTGTACGAAGAGGGTCTGATCTACCGTGGAAACCGGATCATCAACTGGTGCCCGCGGTGCGGTACCGCACTGGCCGAGATCGAGGTGGAGTACGACGAGGAACCAGGTGAACTCGTGTACCTCACGTACCCGTTCACCGACGGACCCGGCGGGATCACCGTCGCAACGACCAGGGCCGAGACGATGCTCGGCGATACCGCAGTCGCCGTCCACCCCGATGACGGGCGGTACAAGGCGTTCGTCGGTCGCACGGTGCTGCTTCCCCTCATGGATCGGGTCATTCCGATCATCGCCGACGAGGCCGTGGAGCCGGAGTTCGGGACGGGAGCGGTCAAGGTGACGCCTGCCCATGACCCGAACGACTACGAGATCGGACTGCGCCACGGCCTGGAAGCGCCCCAGGTCATCGACGAGCGAGCGGTGGTCGTTTCCACAGGTCTCGAGTTTGACGGGATGGATCGGTTCGAAGCTCGCGAGGCGGTGAAACACCAGCTCTTCCGCAAGGGCGCCATCGAGAAGGTCGAACGGCACTCCCACTCTGTGGGTCACTGCTACAGGTGCGGAACGGTGATTGAGCCGTACCTGTCGGACCAGTGGTTCGTCAAGGTGCGACCCCTGACGATCCCGGCGATCGAAGCCGTGGCGAACGGACGGACGCGCTTCATTCCCTCGCGGTGGGAGAAGAACTACTTCCTCTGGATGGAGAACCTCCACGACTGGTGCATCAGTCGCCAGATCTGGTGGGGGCACCGCATACCTGTCTGGTACTGCGACGACTGCGGGGAGGTCATCGTTGCCAGAGAGGACCCGACGGCTTGCCCGTGTGGTTCAACGAGCCTTCGCCAGGACGAGGATGTGCTCGACACCTGGTTCTCGTCGGCGCTCTGGCCGTTCTCGACGCTCGGGTGGCCGGATCAGACGGCGGACTTGGACCGCTTCTATCCCAACGCACTCCTGGTCACCGGATTCGACATCATCTACTTCTGGGTGGCACGGATGATGCAGATGGGACCGCACTTCATGGGTGACGTCCCGTTTGTCGACACGATCATCCACGGCCTGGTTCGAGAGGCTTCAGGGGCGAAGATGTCCAAGTCGAGTGGGAACGCGCTCGATCCGCTGGAGATCGTCGAGGAGCAGGGTGCCGATCCGCTTCGTTTGGCACTCATCCAGGCGGCCGCACCCGGTCATGATGTGCCGTTCGACGTCGAGTGGGTGGACGGTGCGCGTCGCTTCGGGAACAAGCTGTGGAACGCCACCCGCTTCACGCTCCAGCACGTGCGCGACGTTCCCGAAGACGGTGGCTATCCGGAAGATCCCGACCCAATTGGGCGGTGGATCCTCTCCAGGCTCGGGGAAGTGGCCGGTCGATTCGATGAGCTCTGTGATGAGTACAGGCTTTCCGACGCGTACGGTCTGCTCTACAACTTCGCGTGGTCGGAGGCGTTCGACTGGTACTTGGAGATGGCCAAGTCTCCGCTGCGGGACTCAGAGAGAGCAGAGGGCACCCGCCAGGTGCTCGGTGTTCTGATGCGAGACCTCCTGAAGCTGTTCCACCCGGCGATTCCGTTCATCACAGAGGACTTGTGGAACGAACTCAAGCAAGGGGACGGGCTTCTCGCGGGTTCATCGTGGCCGGCCGTTCCTCCCTATGGGTCGCCTGAGGGGATTGAGACGCTCCAAGAGCTCGTGACCGGGATTCGTCGATTCCGCGCCGAGCACGGCCTGCCTCCGCGCACGCCACTCGCCGTCACCGTCAGTGAGGCGGAACGGTTTCGCGATGGTTGGTGGGAGGAACAACTGCGGTCTCTCGCCCTGTGCGAGACCCGTTTCGAGGCGCCGCCGAGCGACCTTGCCGGATACGCTCGTTTGGTGGCCGGCACGGTTCAAGGATTCATCCCGCTCGCGGGCCTCATCGACGTCGATGCCGAGCGTTCCCGGCTCGAGCGCTCGATCGACAAGGTCAGGCAGGAACTGTCCATGGTCGAGACGAAGCTCTCGAACGACGACTTCCGAGCGAAGGCTCCCGCCGCCATCGTCGAGAAGGAAGCAACGAAACGGGACGACCTCCGGCGACGTTTGAACAAGCTCCTGGCCCAGCTCGAAGAGCTGGGTGGCTGAAGCGGGGCCGCCACGGACTACGACGAGGCGGTTGCCTTCCTCGATCGACACATCGGGCTCGGTATGCGGCCGGGGCTCGAACGAACGCGCGAGCTGCTGGACTACATGGCCAACCCGCAAAGTGCCTACCCGATCCTTCACATCACCGGCAGCAACGGCAAGACGTCGACGTCACGTATCGCAGCGTCGATCGTGTCGGCACACGGGCTGGCGGTCGGCTCTTTCACGTCACCGCACCTCGAGCGTGTAGAAGAGCGTCTCGGTGTCAACGGGCATCACGCGACTCCGGAGGCGTTTGCGGAGGCGGTCGCCGACGTGGCCCCCTACGCCGATCTGCTCGAGCAGCACACAGGAGAGCGGCCGACCTACTTCGAACTCACGGCAGCTATGGCGTTCGCCTGGTTCGCCGAGAGGGCGGTCGACCTTGGCGTGGTCGAAGTGGGCCTCGGGGGACGGCTCGACGCCACGAACGCGGCCGACGCGACGGTCGCCGTCGTCACTGGGATCTCGAAAGAGCACATGAACGTTCTGGGTTCGACGATCTCGGAGATCGCACGAGAGAAACTCGGCATTGTGAAACCGGGATGCGTGTTGGTGACAGGCCCGCTGCCCGATGAGGCCGAGGTGGAGGCGCAGCGCACGACCGACACTCTGGGGGTGCAGCGCTGGAAGTACGATCGAGACTTCCATGTCCGCGATGCCGCGTTGGCGGTGGGTGGATGGATGGTCGATGTCGACGGGGTGTACGAGACGTATGAGGATCTGATGCTCCCTCTACACGGGCGGTATCAGACTCGGAACCTCGCAGTCGCGATCGCAGCGATCGAGTCGCTCTTCGGGAGACCGCTCGATCACGATGCCCTGCGCGAAGGAGTGGCAGCAGCGACTTCGCCCGGCCGACTCGAAGTATTGGGCCGCGAGCCGCTGTTGATCGTCGACGGATCCCACAACGAAGAGGGGATGGGGGTGCTGGCGAGCGCACTCGACGAGGAGTTTCCTTCGCTGTCGTGGACGGTCGTGTTCGGGGTACTCGGCGACAAGGACGTGGACGGGATGTTCGACCACCTCCAAGGGATCGCGACCAGGCTGGTCGTGACTGCGCCGGAGAGCAGTCGGTCCGTTGATCCGGCAGCGCTCGCCGATGTTGCCCGGGAACGGCTCGGCTCGGAGGTCGAGATTCACGTAGTCGCCGGAGTAGAGGCCGCCGTCAGGCACGCACTCCGTATCACCCGACCGGACGAAGCTCTGATCACCACCGGATCGCTCTACCTGGCAGGAGAGGCGCGGCCCGTCTTGAGAGATCTCAGTACCAGAGAGAGGACAACGACATGGAACGAACATTTGTGATGGTGAAGCCCGACGGTGTGGCGAGAGGTCTCATTGGCGAGGTGATTGCCCGTTTCGAGCACAAAGGGCTCACGCTGGAGAAGATCCGGCAGCTGGTCATCGACGAGGGCCTCGCGCGCAGACACTACGCCGAGCACGTCGACAAACCATTCTTCCCAGATCTCTTGGCGTTCATCACGTCGGGACCGGTCATAGCGATGGAGTGGTCGGGTGAAGACGCCGTCGCGGTGGCCAGGGCGCTCATGGGGGCAACAGATCCGAAGAAGGCTGCTCCTGGGACGATTCGGGGTGACTTCGGTCTGATCGTCACGCAGAACATCGTTCACGGGTCCGACGCACCAGAGAGCGCAACCCGCGAGCTTGCCCTGTTTTTCGGGTAGCGCTCACCGAGCGGTCTGCGGCGTTCGCCGGACGATCCGGCTCCTTCGTCGCGGACGCAGTCAACTAAGCTGGTTCAGTCCCGATCCGAGGCCGTGTTTCATTGGCTGAGCCGCTATTTTCATTCGCAGGTCAAGACATGGCGATTGACCTGGGTACCGCCAACACGTTGGTGTACGTGCGTGGCGTCGGCATCGTGCTCAACGAACCCTCTGTCGTGGCCATCAACGTGCGAACCAATCGGGCGCTGGCGGTTGGCATGGAGGCCAAGCGGATGATCGGCCGCACCCCGTCCTACATCCGGGCCATCCGTCCTCTTCGCGATGGGGTTATCGCAGACTTCGACATCACCGAGAAGATGCTCCGCTACTTCATCCACAAGGTGCACAAACGCAAGTGGGCCAAGCCCAGGATTGTGATCTGCGTACCGTCAGGGATCACGCCGGTCGAACGAAGGGCCGTGGAGGAGGCGGCATATCATGCGGGCGCTCGACGGGCCTATACCATCGAGGAGCCGATGGCGGCGGCGATCGGCACGGGATTGCCCGTCGGTGAGCCGTCCGGCTCGATGGTTGTCGACATCGGTGGCGGGACCACGGAAGTCGCGGTCATCTCGCTCGGCGGCATCGTCGAGTCCCGAAGTATCCGTATCGGTGGCGACGAGCTCGACGAGGCCATCATCGAGTGGGTGAAGAAGGAGTACAACCTCCTCCTCGGCGAGCGGACCGCAGAGCAAATCAAGATGGCGATCGGTTCGGCGTTCCCCTATGAAGACGAGCCCGCCGCCGAGGTACGTGGTCGCGACCTCCTCTCGGGACTTCCGAAAACGATCGTGCTCACCAGCCCCGAGGTACGTGAGGCCATCGAGGAGCCGGTGCAACAGGTCGTCGATGCGGTCAAATACACGCTCGACAAGACACCGCCGGAACTGTCTGCGGACATCATCGAGCGAGGGATCGTGGTGACGGGCGGGGGTGCACTCCTGAAAGGTATCGACGAGCGCTTGGCCCACGAAACGGGGATGCCCATCGTCACCGCAGACCGTCCGCTGCAATCTGTCGTCCTGGGGTCCGGTCGATGTCTGGAAGACTTCGATGCCTTGCAGGGGGTGTTGATCTCATCGAGTCGACCGTGAGGTGACGAGATGGCGTTCAGAACATGAACGAACGACCAGACCGCGCAACCTCTTTTCTCGTCATCCTCGTCATACTGTCGTTTGCGCTGATGACACTGGACATCCGAACCTCAGGTGGTGGCGCGACGGGAACGCTTCGAAGCGGTATGCAGAGCGTCTTCGCACCGGTCCAGAAGGTTGCGACCGCGATCGTCGACCCCATCATCGACCTCGTCGACGGTATCGCCCATGCGGCGGGTCTGCGCGACGCGAACAAGCAGCTTCAGCAGCGCATCTCGGAACTCGAAGCCAGACTCGACCAGGTCGCAACACTAGAGGCCGAAGTCGACGCGCTCCGTCAGATACTCGACCTGCGGCCGGCCGAGGAAAGCATCCCGAGGGTCGCGGCCCGCGTCATCGCCCGAGGTGACAACTTCGACGACAGCTTCCAGATCGACCGAGGTACCGACCATGGGGTGCTCCTCGGTAACCCCGTCGTCGATGACACGGGTGCCCTCGTTGGAATCGTCACGAGCGTGACCGCCGTCTCAGCGAGCGTTGTCCCCATCATCTCGCCATCGGCCGATGGCGTCCAGGTCAAGTCGCAGACCAACGAGAGCGGCATTCTTCGAGGGAGGGGGGCCGGGGATCTCGACTTCGAGGTGCTCGACGCCTCCGAACCGGTGCTCGGTGGCTACCTGTTGCGGACTGCAGGCAGTGAGCGCTACCCGGTTGGAATCAAGGTCGCCAGGGTTGCGGAGGATGCCCAACCTGAGGCGCAGCGGATCCTCACGACCGCGACCCCACTCGCCGACTTCTCCAAGCTGGATTTCGTCGTGGTCCTCCAGTGGACGTTCACGACGAGTGCGGAGACGACGACTACTTCGACAACAACCACAGCGACCTCGACGACAGCCGGAGGTGACGGGTGAGCCGCCGGATCCTGATCTCACTGGCCGCGATCGGGGTGGCGGTAGTCATCCAGACGACATTGCTCGCCCGGATCCCGGTCTTCGGTGTGGCTCCGGACCTCGTCATGCTGACAGTGATCGCTTGCTCAAGGGGCCTGCGGGCAGAGCCGGCGGTCGTGCTCGGCTTCACCGCAGGTTTGATCCTCGATCTGCTGGGAAGCGCCCCTCTTGGCCTCCGATCGATGGTGTTCACCACTGTCGCGTTCGCCACTGTCCGCACCCGCGAACGCTTTGAGATCTCCATACCGACGATCGGTCTGGCCGTGTGGTCGATCACCCTCGGTGGCAGCCTGCTGCTCGCGGTCGTCGGAACGTTGTTCGGTCAGAAGACCTTGAGTGATCCTGGTGTTGTCAAGCAGCTGCTGCTGGGTCCCGTCTACAACGTGCTGCTCGGGTTGGCGGTCCTACCGCTGATGACACGGCTGTTTGGCTCGGACCGTGAAAGGGAGGGGGTGTTGTGAAGGAGGGCTGGCGTCTCGGTGTGATCGGGGTGCTCTTCATCGGCATGCTGGCCGTACTGGGTGTGCGGCTGTGGTATGTGCAGGTGGCGAAGGGGCCGGAGTACCGGGCCGACGCGGAGAACATGCTCGTAGGGTTCAGATCACTCCCGGCGCCGAGAGGCTCGATCGTCGACAGCACAGGTACCGTCATCGTTGGGAGCGAGTTCTCCCCCGGCATCGTCATCGATAGGAAACTGATTCCGAACGAGGTCGAGGACTCGGTAGTTCAGCAGCTGTCCGGGTTGCTCGGGACGCCGGCGGCCGACATCTGGACGGCGTTCAACGACGCAGGGTCGGGAGGGTCGGTGAATCTGGGACCCGTGGATACCGACACGGCCTACTACGTCTGGGAGCACCACGAGGAGCTTCCCGGCGTGACCATCGAAGAGATCCCGGTGCGCGTGTACCCGCAGGAATCACTGGCCGGTCACATCGTTGGCTACACCGGGAAGCCCTCGGACACCCAGCTCGAGGCGAATCCGGATCTGGATGCCAACGCCGTTCTTGGCAAGGGAGGCATCGAGGCGACCTACGACTCCTGGTTGCAGGGAACCCCCGGCTCGGAGGCCTACCAGACCAACGCCCACGGCAGAGTCGTGCAGGAGTTGCTGCGTGTTCCAGCCCAACCGGGAAACACGGTGCACCTCAACGTGAACCTCGACACCGAACGAGTCCTCGAGACCGCATTGACGGATGCCATCGCCCTTGCGAACGACATCAAGCGCACCGAAGGGAAGTACAACGGTCTCGCCACCAAGGCCGCCGGAGTGGTGCTCGACGCCACCAACGGCGCCATCCTTGCCATAGACTCGATTCCCGAGTTCGATCCGGCGCTCCTCCACGAGGTCTCCACCAGTGAGCTTCAGGCGCTCGTCGACGACGGTGAGTTCTCCTACACCGATCTGGCCATCTCAGGTCAGTACCCTCCCGCGTCGACCTTCAAGGCGATCACCTACCTGACGGCAGTCGAAGACGACGTCTACCCCGAGGGCGTGAGCGGCCCTAACGACAGGACCGAGTGCAGCGCTCAGCTGAAGGCGCCGTTCACCGATCCAAGCCAGCGAGTCTGGAAGAACTGGACTTTCCCGAGAGACGACGGGATGCAGAACTTGCACCAGGCATTCGCCCGTTCCTGCAATGTCTACTTCTGGGAGCTCGCCCTCAACATCTGGAACCAGTACAAGGGGACCGACAAAGAGAACATCATCCAGGACTGGGCACGGCAGCTCGGTCTGGGTTCCAACACGGGGATCGATCTCCCTGGCGAACAAGACGGATTGGTGCCAGATAGGGCGCTGTTCGAGCACTACAAGGAGCTGCAGCTCGTCAACCCGAATCTTGGTCTTCTCGCTGCCGACAGGCTGACGACCGCAAGCCCCTGGTACGGCGGCGACCTCCTTCAGATGGCGACCGGCCAGGGCTCCTTGCTCGCGACCCCTCTCCAGATGGCGGTCGCATACGCGGCGCTCACAAATGGTGGAACCGTCTGGCGACCGAGAGTTGCCGATCGGATCACTGACATAGACGGACACCAGGTCTGGTCCAACGATCCGGAAGCCGTTCGCACGCTCGACATCGCTCCCGACGTCGTTCAGATGCTGCGGGACGACATGCGCAAAGTCGTCACGGATGGAACGGCGGCCTCGGCGTTCCGTGAGATGAAGAGCAAGGCTGCCCTCGTCGGGGGCAAGACTGGCACTGCGCAGATGCCGAAGGTGTGCGTCCAGGAGGACGCTGATGGGAAGTGCATTCGACTCCGTGATGCCGATGTGACCTCATGGTTCGTTGGCGTTGCACCCATCGACAACCCCCGGTACGTGGTGGTCATCATGGTCGACGAGGGAGGCGGCGGGAGTCAGGTGGCTGCGCCGGCCGCTCGCTACATCCTTCAGTATCTCCTCGGCCAGGAACCGACGGCGATTTCCGCCGGTGACAGGACGGAGTACTGATGGAGGCCGAACCGGCCGTCGTCGGTGACCGACCGCGACCCGGACCGGACGTGATCTTGTTCGTAGCCATGATCCTCCTGTCCGGCCTTGGCATCCTGATGGTGTACACGGCCTCGCAGGCGACACTCGCCGCGCAGGGACTCGATCCAACGACGGCGATGGTCAAACAGGCCGTGTTTGCTGTTGTCGGGCTCGTGCTGTTCCTCGTTGGCTCACTGATCGATTACCGAGACTTGGCCGGCTGGTCGGTCATCATCTACGTGGTGACGCTCGGGGTGCTGGGTTTCGTGCTCACCACGCCGGAACATGCCGGCGCCAACCGCTGGATTCCGCTCGGTCCGTTTCAGTTCCAGCCTTCCGAATTCGCCAAGCTCGCGATGATCGTCGCGCTCGCGGCGCTCCTCGCCACGTCGAGAGAAGAAGGTATGCGCTGGAGGCGCCTCGGTATCGCAATCGGCGCGCTCGTCGTTCCCGCGATACTCATCAGCCTCCAGCCCGACCTCGGAACCATGCTGGTGTTCGCCTTCATGGCGCTCGCCATGCTGTTCGTGTCCGGCACCACGTTGCGGCAACTGCTCGTGCTCATCATCGGTGCCGGATCGGGGATCGTGGTCGTGTGGAGGCTCGATCTCCTGAAGGACTACCAGGTCCTGCGCATCCAGAGCTTCCTCGATCCTTCGGCGGACCTCCTCGGCGCAGGTTTCCACCTCGACAGGAGTATCACGGCGATCGGGAGCGGGGGCCTGTTCGGTAGAGGTCTCCTTGGCGGACCGCTCACCAATCTGAGTTTCGTCCCCGTCCAGTCGTCCGACTTCATCTTCACCGCCGTCGGAGAACAGCTTGGGCTCGTAGGAGGTGCCCTCGTCCTGGTGATCTACGGAGTTCTGCTCTGGCGCCTCCTTGTCATCGCCCGCAACTCGAGGGACCGATTCGGAAGGCTGCTAACGGTCGGTGTGGCTTCGATGCTCGCGTTCCAGGTGTTCGTGAACGTCGGGATGACCATGGGCATCATGCCGGTGACGGGCCTGCCGTTGCCGCTGATGAGCGCTGGGGGTTCGTCGTTTCTGGTGACCGCTCTTTCGTTGGGTGTCGCCAACTCGGTGTGGCTCCGACGCACGCCTGTCCCGGGGGAGTCTTTCAACGCCTAGGCGGGCTCCGCCGGCCGTTTTCGGTTTTCGGTTCTCGGCCTTCGGTAGGAGTGCTCGTCCTGTGGCCTCGCCATGTTTCAGGCAGCGCTTTCACCGATGACTGAATACTGAAGACTGAAGCCTGAGAGGTAGCGAGCCGCTTCCTGCTCGCTGCCGTTGTCCGTTGCAGGTTCTCGGTGGTCGGCTCGCCCCGTGGTTTTGTGACGCTGCAGGTTGCGTTCTTACTGATGACTGAAGACTGAAGACTGAGAGGTGGCGAGCCCTTCAGGCTCGCTACCCTCTCCTTTATGTATCGACGAGGCGATCGTGGGTGGGTCGAGGTTATCTCAGGCCCTATGTTTTCGGGCAAGAGCGAGGAGCTGATCCGGCGGGTCACGAGATCGAAGATCGCGAGGATCCCCGTGCAAGTGTTCAAACCCGTGATCGACACTCGCTACGCCGGCGCCGAAGTGGTGTCGCACTCGTCGCTCTCGGTCGATGCAACTCCTGTATCCGACCCGGCCACGATGCTGGACATGATCGAGGAGCCGACGGTTGTGGTAGGGATCGACGAGGGTCAGTTCTTCGACGAGTCCCTCATCGACGTCACCGGGTTTCTGGCGAGATCGGGACGGCAGGTGATCGTTGCGGGCCTCGATCTCGACTACTTGGGAAGACCGTTCCCCCCGATTCCGACACTCGCTGCGAACTCCGAGTATGTGACCAAGATGCTGGCCGTGTGTCATCGCTGTGGCGCCCCGGCGGGGTACACCCAGCGCATCATCAAGTCTGACGAGTTGGTCGTGTTGGGGGCGATCGACGCGTACGAGGCGCGATGTCGCTTGTGCTTCAACCCGTCCGAACCTGAGCAGACTCGACTCAACATGGACTGACGCCTCGCACGGGTTCTGCTACTGTGTGATGGCGGCCACCCCATGCGGTGGCCCGTGTCTCGTGAATTCGGAGCGGATCCGTATGACGTCGTTCTCATTGGGCATTCCCTCAGTCCCATGGTCTTCACGCGACACAGAGGCGGGTGGGGCCGCCACTACTGCGAAGGAGTCACATGTCCTTGTTTCGTCGAAAGACCGAGGTTGTCAGACGGGGCACCTCGACGGGTTCGATAGAAGAGCGCACCACTAAGCGCGTCGGAGGAAGAAAGGTAGAGGTTCGCCGGGTCAAGCAGCCCGCCGAGTCTGTCGCGCAGCGGGAGAGACGGCGCTCGAAGACGCAGAAGACGCAGAAGCGACGTCCCGGACCGCGTCCGGAACTCGAGGAGATCATCCTCCCGCCGGAGACTGAGCGTAAGCAGATGCTCGTACGGGTTCTTCCTCATCAGACGCAGATCGTGGTGCTCGAGGGTGCCGTTCTCGTCGAACACTACGTGGCCCGGTCGGAGAACAAGTCGCTCGTCGGTTCCGTCTATCTCGGCAAGACGCGCAGTGTCCTCCCCGGCATGGAGGCGTCCTTCGTCGATTTCGGCGCATCGAAGAACGGCGTGCTCTACGTGGGGGACCTTCAAAGAGACCCGGCGCGGAAAGGCAAGGTCAAGATCGAAGATGTGCTCGCCAAAGGCGACGAGGTGCTGGTGCAGGTCGTCAAGGACGCGATGGGGCACAAAGGGGCCCGCCTGACGAATCAGATCTCAATCGCCGGCCGATACCTCGTGTTCGTTCCTGACTCCGACGCGCACGGTATCTCCCGACGACTGCCAGAGGAGGAACGGAACCGCCTTCGCAGCATCGTCAGGGACATCGGGCCTCAGGGTGCGGGGGTGATCGTTCGTACCGCAGCCAAGGGTGCAACCCGGGCACAGCTGCGGGCGGATCTCGCCAGGCTCATCGAGATGTGGGAAGAGATCAAGATCGAGGCGGCCAAGGGCGGTGGACCCCGGCTCATTCACGAAGAACCTCCTCTGCTCCTCAGGGTGATCAGGGAGCACTTCACCCCTGAGTTCCGGCGCCTCCTGATCGACGATGCTGACGCCAAGGATCAGGTCGAACGGTATCTCAACGAGACTGAGTCGGATCTCGTCTCCAGGGTGCACCTCTACAAGGACGAGATGCCACTGTTCGAGCGGTTTCACGTCGAGGATCAGCTTCGCAAGGCGCTCGACCGGAAGGTGTGGCTTCCTTCAGGTGGCCACCTCGTCATCGATCGCACGGAGGCGCTCACCGTCATCGACATCAACACGGGGCGTTTCGTGGGCTCGTCGAGCCTCGAAGAGACCGTGTTGCAGAACAACCTCGAGGCCGCCGAGGAGATCGGCAGGCAGCTCCGGCTCAGGGACATCGGCGGCATCATCGTCATGGACTTCATCGACATGGAGATAGCGGAGAATCAGCGGGCCGTCCTGCGGAGGCTCAGAGAGACGTTGGCCAAGGACAAGACGAGAACGCAAGTATTCGATGTGTCGAATCTGGGTCTCATCGAAATGACCCGCAAGAACGTCTCCGAAGGGCTCGTGGAGTCCTTCTCCGATGTGTGCTCGTGCTGCGGGGGCCGGGGTGTCATTCTCCACGAAGAGGCCGCCACGATCGGCCTTCCGTTGGATGTCGAGGATTGGCAAGACGGCGGAAACGAGTAGAATCGCACGGCTTACAACGGGGAACAGTCATGTATGCAATCATCCGGGTCGGCGGGAAGCAGGCGAAAGTCAGCCCCGGCGACATCATCGATGTGGAGAGGATCAAGCGCAGCGGCGACAAGGTCAGCTATGTGCCGCTGATGGTCGTCGACGAGTCGGGGACGTCGATCACTGATCGGTCGAAACTGTCCGAGATGCTGGTCAGCGCCAAAGTATTGGGGGAGTCACGAGGCCCGAAGGTCGACATCTTCAAGTACAAGAACAAGTCTGGGTACCGGCGCCGCCAGGGCCACCGTCAGACCTACACGACGATCGAGATCACCGGCATCGAAGTGCCGAAGAAGAAGGCAGCTCCGAAGAAGTCGGCGGACGCGGAGGAGAACTGAGATGTCGAAGACGAAAGCAGGCGGGTCATCCAAGAACGGTCGCGACTCGGCTGCACAGCGACTCGGCCCCAAGGTGTTCGACGGGCAGCTGGTCTCGGCTGGATCCATCATCGTCCGACAGCGAGGAACCCGCATTCATCCGGGGCTGAACGTCGGTGTGGGTAGCGACGACACCCTTTTCGCAAGAGCGGACGGGACTGTCAAGTACGCACGGCGGAACGGACGAAGGCTGGTCGACGTCCTCACGGACTGAGCGTGTTCTACGACACGGTCAGAATCCACGTCAAAGCCGGTGATGGGGGAGCGGGCGTCGTCAGTTTCGAGAAGCGACGTGGCAAGCCGCGCGGCCGTGCCGTCGGCGGTTCCGGTGGGTCCGGTGGCGACGTCACACTGAGAGCCGACGAATCGGTCGCCACGCTGCTCACCTACCGCCGCAACCCACATCACCGTGCCGGGAGCGGCACACACGGCCAGGGGGACCTCCGGGCGGGCAGGCGTGGAGACGACTTGGTGCTTCATGTTCCCTGCGGTACCACGGTCAGAGACGAGGAGGGGACCATGCTCGCCGATCTCGTCGCTGACGGCCAACAGGTCGTCGTGCTGGAGGGCGGCAGGGGTGGCCGCGGGAACGCCGCCCTCGTCGACGCCGCGCACCGCTATCCGACGTATTGCGAGCAAGGCGAGTTCGGGCAGGAGCAGTGGCTCGAACTCGAGATGAAGCTCGTTGCCGACGCGGCGCTCGTCGGCTTCCCGAACGCCGGCAAGAGCACCCTGATTGCAGCCGTGTCGGCGGCCCGGCCGAAGATCGCCGACTACCCGTTCACGACGCTTCAGCCGAACCTGGGGGTTGTGTCGATCGACGGACGGGAGTTCGTGCTGGCCGACATACCCGGGCTGATCGAAGGCGCGTCTGAAGGGAGAGGTCTGGGCCATGAGTTCCTGCGGCACGTGGAACGGGCTCGCGTACTCCTC
>Ga0307426_1000407_pt1 | contig 29642 bp, 27 predicted proteins | sample SalMarWE160340MG_FD_202165 | JGI IMG/M metagenome (GOLD analysis project Ga0307426, IMG submission 202165) | Salt marsh sediment microbial communities from the Plum Island Ecosystem LTER, Massachusetts, United States - WE1603-40 | ecosystem: Environmental > Aquatic > Marine > Intertidal zone >...
TGGCTTTCGGCGCGGGTTACGGGAATGTCCGCAGCGGCTGGATCGCGGAAAAGGGTTTTCCGGTCGAAAGGGATATATTCTCCCAAATGTTCTTCAATGGTAGAAAGAAAGAATGCGATTGGGAATTTTACTGGAGCTCTGTTATGGAGCGGCTGCAGGAAATATTCGTAAGATTCCGTTCCTGGGAAGAAGATAAGAGGCTATATCATAAAGAAGTTAAGTCCAAAGCCAAGGTAGTGCCGATGATTGTTTGATTATCAAATCGGTTTTCACGCTGCGTATCTTACTTAAATTCACACGTAATCATCTTCATATTCATCCGCGAGATTCTCGAAGCTGGGCACACCCATCTTATCCAGAAACGCGAGCTTGATAGTCCCGACGGGACCGTTTCTTTGCTTCCCTATAATGAGCTCCGCGATGCCGTCCTTCTCTTCCGTGTTTTTCTTGTAGACGTCAGCTCTGTGAATGAACAGCACGAGATCGGCGTCCTGCTCTATCGCGCCGCTCTCCCTCAGATCTGCAAGCTGGGGGCGTCTGTCCGCCCTGGTTTCCGTCTGCCTGCTGAGCTGGGACACGGCTATTACGGGTATTTCAAGTTCTTTGGCCAGCGCTTTGAGAGAGCCTGAAATCTCGGCGATCTCCCTCTCTCTGGTTTCGGTTTTTCTTGTGCCTCTCATGAGCTGGAGGTAGTCAACGATTATTAGGTCGAGGCCCTTTTCCCTCTTCTGTCTTCTCGCCTTTGCGCGTATCTCGAGCACGCTTATAGCGGGAGTGTCGTCGATGTAGATTTTAGCCCTGCTGAATTCATCAGCGGCCCTGACGAGCTTTTCAAGGTCCTCGTCCTTTATATATCCGCTCCTTATATTCGAATAGCTCACCTTGGCTTTAGTCGACAGCATCCTCAGCATGAGCTGCTCTTTGGTCATTTCGAGGGAGAAAATACCGATCGCCATGCCGTGCTCGATCGCCGCGTGTGTGGCAATGTTGAGACAGAGAGACGTCTTGCCCAGTCCCGGCCTCGCCGCCACGATAATAAGATCGGAAGGTTGCATGCCGGAAGTCATATAGTCGAGCTTTTCATATCCTGTCGGCAGCCCCGTTATCATCTCTTTTCTCGCGTGGAGCATCTCTATGATATCGAGCGCTTTAGCCGCCAGGTCTTTTGAATCGTAAAAGCTCGGTTTTATCTTGTTCTGGGCTATGTCGAGAATTGTGTGCTCCGCCCTGTCTATGAACTCATCCACGTCGACGTTCGACTCATTTCCCCTGTGGGCGATGTCGCTTGCCGCCATGACTAGGTTTCTCAGTATGGACTTTTCCTTGACTAGTTTCGCGTAGTAGCTGACGTTCTCAGTTGCGGGCACGAGTCCCGTAAGATAGGTCAGGTAGCTGCTTTCGCCTACTTCTTCCAGCAGGTTCCCGTTCTGCTTCAGATAATCGAAAAGGGTCAGGAGGTCTATCGGCTTGCATTCCCTGTCAAGCTCGATCATTGCGTCGTATATCTTCCGGTGGGCTTCTCTATAGAAGTCTTCCGGAATCAGTATCTCCATGACCTGATTCATCGCGGAGGTGTCGATCAGTATGGCTCCCAGAACCGCCTGCTCCGCTTCAATGTTCTGGGGAAGTGAACGAGTCAGCATTTCCATGATAATTTATATTAAAGCACTTCTGTTGTTCTTCCAATATCAGGGATGTATATAGTCCGTGTCACCCAGGTCCCTAGCAATACATTATATGCCGTATGAGAGCCTTTCGGCAAGCTTTCGGTCAAGTCCGGTTTTTAATATTTTCTCCTGCGTTGTTTTAATATCGTATTCCACCCTTCTGTATTCCACTGTCCCTTCGTCGTCATAAATCACAAATGATGCTCTAGGGTCTCTGTCCCGCGGCTGACCGACGCTTCCGGGATTGATCAGGTATTTAGCTCCTCTTTCAACCGCAATAAATGAAGGACTGAATGTATCCACTCGATTATTTGCATAAAAATAGGTAACCGCTACGTGTGTGTGTCCGAAGAAGCAAACGGTTTTTTCTCCCATAATGGAGAATTCCGGGCGGGCGTCATAAGCTGACAATATGTACTTATCCGGATCGGAGATAGCTCCGTGCACTGCCAGAAAACTGTCGATGGTAAGCTTCTCCGGCAGCTCGCTCAGAAACAGCCTGTTTTCCGGATGGAGCTCGTTTCGTGTCCACAGGGCCGCATGGGTTGCCATATCGTTAAAAAGCATGGGCTCGTAAATTCCGCATGCGACAGCGTCATGGTTGCCCAAAACAGACGGGATATTCCGCTCTTTTATAATCTCGACGCACCTGTTTGGATCGGCGCCGTAACCGACAATGTCTCCCAGACAGATTATCCGCTCGACTCCTTCGCTGTCGATGACGTCAAGCACGGAGCAGAGTGCTTCTAGGTTCGAGTGTATGTCGGATATGATTGCGTATTTCAAGCGGCCACCTGCAATTCGTACGGGCTATCCGATGAGGACTATCCCTATATCCATTACGTTTGTGCCCGTGGGGCCGGTGATTACCAGATCGCCCAGTTTTTCGAAGAAGTCGTAAGAGTTGTTCTGTGCCAGATGCTCTCTCGCGCTTACGTTGATTTCCCTCGCCACCAGTCTGCTCTGCCCGTCGCATATTGCCCCGGCTGCGTCTATGGGTCCGTCTATTCCGTCCGTATCGCAGAACAATCCTACTATGTCGTGTCCTATTACCTCCATGCAGAACGATAGGGCGGTCTCGGTGCTTCTCCCTCCCTTGCCGAATGCCATGGGGTTATTCACGGTGACTGTAGTCTCCCCTCCGAATATTATGCAGGACGGTTTTTTTACGGGGAGGTCGAATCTCTCTATGTCAAGAGCTATAGCCGCTATTACTTTGGCGACTTCACGCGCCTCGCCTCTCACCTGCGAGGAAAGCATCAGTGTGTCGTATCCGAGCTCGGTTGCTTTTCTCTCCGCGGCCATGAGAGATTTGATATTGCTTCCCACTATTATGCTCTGAACCTTCTCGGGATTGAACTCCCCTTCCTTGAGAGTCTCCGGTACGTGTCCCCTCCTGCCTTCTTCTATATTCAACACCACCTGGGGCGGTAGTTTGTGCTCAAGATCGAGCGCCTCTATAACGCGCCACGCCTCTTCGAAAGTTGTAGAATCCGGCACGGTGTGTCCCGATGCTATCGCGTCCAGCTTGTCGCTCACGACGTTTGAAAGGAGGAGAGTTATTACCTGAGCGGGAAGAGCTTTCTCGAGCAGTCCGCCCCCTTTTATCTGGGAAATATGTTTTCTGACCGCGTTCAGTCCGTATTTGTCGACTCCGGACATGAGTAGAGTTTCCGTCGCCTTCCTTTTGTCTTCGATCGATATTCCGGGGGGAGGCATCGCCATGAGCGCGCTTCCTCCGCCGGATACGAGAAATATAACGAGGTCATTCTGTCCGGCGCCCTCCAGTATCGAGACGGCTTCCTTTGCGGCGCTCAGGCTTCTTTCATCCGGCACCGGATGGCTGGAGAGATAAAATCCCAGTTTTTGGAAAGGGTTAACGGGCTGGGAATTGGAGACCACCAAGCCCCCGGTGAGCCTGTTTCCCAGCGCTTCCTCTACAGCTTCAGCCATGGAAGGAGCAGCTTTGCCGAATGCAATTACATATATATGCTCAAAATCATCTAGGTTGTAGGTGCTTGAATCGACCGCCAGAGTGTTGTCTTTGCGCCTCAAGTGATCGAGCACGCACCTCTTGGGATTCGCGGCCTCTACGGCCTCTTTGTAAATCTTAAAAGCATTTTCTCTGGTTTTCTGATAATTCATAGCTTTCGATGCCGCGCCAGGGTTGACGTAGTCGGCGGTATTCGTGTATGAACAGGCTCAGTCACTGCCCAGTTCTTCAATTATTTTATCAACTTTCTCTTTTGTGAGATTCTCCTCAAGGTCATCATCAACAAGCATGACTGGAGCTGTACCGCAGGATGCCAGGCACTCGGCCTCCATTATAGTAATCTTCCCGTCAGGGGTCGTCTCTCCTGTTTTAACACCCAGCTTCTCACAGAGGTGATGTTCCACGTGCTCGGCCCCTTTAAGAGCGCACGACAGAGTCCGGCATACCCACAGGACGTGCTTACCGACCGGTTTCCTGAAGAACATCGTGTAGAAGGTCACCACGTTCTGTACACTTGCAGGCGGTAATCCGAGAATATCGGCTATCTCTTCCATCGAATCGTCAGTCAAATAGCCGTATTCGTTTTGTACCTCTCTTAATACCGGTACAAGTGCCGACTGTTTGGTTTCGGATTTGGAAAGGATGGCGTTTATTCTGTCTTTAAGGGGCTGTGGAAAAGGCATAAGCTAGTGCTCCGGACAGTTCAAATTTGCTCAGATAATCTTACATGCTTTGGGGCTCTTCGCAAGATTTCAAACGGCTTAGGTAAGCTCATATGAATTATGATGATTGTACGCGTTACGTATCATATTAAATCCGCCCGGAAGTATCATAATCCATATATTCAGCGCGTATATCTGAACGGTTTGGAATTTGATGCCGGCTTGGTTAAATTTAATAAAAATTATACGCGCTTTAATATCACTCAATCGTGAAAGGCTGGAAATATGCTTGGTGTATTTAAAAAATTGTTTCAGGAATCAGATGAACCGAACAGTGCGTTAAGAGGTGACAGGGATCTCAAGTTAAAGACGGCCACGTGCGTAGTCCTGCTCGAGGCGGCAACGGCGGACGACAACTTCTCCGAAGAGGAGCAGCAGAAGGTAATTGAAATATTAAAAACGAGATTCCAAATGACGGATGAAGCTGTTGAGGAGCTAATAGCGGAATCCAAGAGAGTAAGGAAAGACGCCACCGACTTGTGGTATTTCACCAACCTGATCAACGAGAATCTGAGTACCGAGGAGAAGTATGATCTCATGGAGCAGGTTTGGGAGGTCATATACTCTGATGGCACGCTCGATAAGTTTGAGAACTACGTAGCACACAAGCTGTTCAATATGTTGAGGATAGACCATTCGAAGTTCATCGAACTTAAGTTGAAGGTCAAAAATGAAATAACGCAATCCTCCTGACGCTTTGGAGTCTAGTTATAGTTTACGCGTTATATGAATTGAGGTGTTTATCTGTTGCCTAATTCCTTGAATTTAAACGCTCGTTGTTTTTTCTTGTCTATTGATGCTTTCTTAACCGTACAGTGACGGATAAAATAGATATATCCATATGCCGGAGTCCTCAGTGAGTCAATTTAAGAACGGAAGACGTGTAGCAATAATCCACGGACTCAGGACCCCTTTCGCAAAACCGGGAACTTCGTTCAAAAATCTGACTTCTCTCGACCTGGGAAAAATCGTTACGGTCGAATTGTTAAACAGGACGGAGATTGAGCCTTCTGAAATAGACAGGGTAATATTCGGAAATGTCAGGTCTTTTGTACAAACCCAAAACCTGGCACGGGAAATTGCCATGGGATCCGGCATTCCCCACGGTTCTCCCGCATTCACTGTGAGCAGCGCTTGCGTTTCAGCAAATCAGGCGTTCTCGAACGCCGTTGACTCCATTGCTTCAGGGGAAGCGGACGTCGTAGTCGCGGGCGGGGTGGATACATCGCATGAAATACACTCTATTTATAACAAGACTCATAGATCGAAATCGCTCCGCGGCGGGGGCGGCTTGATCCAGAAGGCAAGACCACTTCTCCGGATCGGAACCGAAGACGAATCTGATTCGCTTTCTTTTCTGCCGGAGCGCTCGACCGGTATGACTATGGGGGAGTTTGCGGAAAGAATCGCGCGTCAATACAAACTCACGAGGGAGGAGCAAGACCAGTTTGCCCTAAGGAGTCATACGCTTGCGTCCCGCGCCCGTGACGAGGGAGTATTCGAGGACGAGATCATACATACATTCATACCTCCCGATTTCGAGGACTCTGTTTCCATGGACAACGGTGTCGCGGATGAGCTCACACCCGAGTCTCTGGCCGAAATGGATCCTTTGTTCGACAGAGAATTCGGGACGGTTACGGCGGGCAATTCTTCTTATCTCTCCGACGGGGCTTCGGTTCTGCTTCTAGCCTCCGAGGATAAAGCGAAATCCCTGGGCTATAAGCCCCTAGCGTATGTGAAATCCTACGCTTATTCAGCAGTCGATCCTTTGTCGGAATTGCTGATGAGCCCCGCATATGCGACTAACAAAGCTCTTGAGCGCGCGGGAATTTCATTGTCTGAGATAGATTTAATAGAGATGCATGAGGCTTTTGCTTCACAGGTTATATCAAACATAAAGGCGTTTGGCTCCAAGGCTTTTGCGAAGGAAAACTTGGGGAGAATGCAGCCTGTCGGTGAAGTCGATCCGGAGAGGATAAACGTATCGGGCGGCTCAATAGCCATCGGTCATCCTCCGGCTGCGACAGGGATGAGGTTGATAACCACACTTGTATACAGAATGGCAAAGAGAAGGGGGAATTTCGGGCTGGTTATGCTTCCCTCGGCAGGGGGTTTGGGGTTTTCTCTAGTGACGGAAAAGCAATAATTCGATTGTCGGGCGATTAATTATGAGCAGTCTGTCTATTAAAGTGGAAAGTAACGGAGTGGCTATCCTGAGCCTGGACACGCCGGACTCGGCTGAGAACCGGCTCAACCAGGAAAGCTTCACTTTCCTTGAGGAATTTCTCAACAGGCTGAACGGTGAGCTCGACATGGTGGAGAATGACGATGAGATTAAGGCAGTGGTCATTCTGAGCGGGAAGGAAAATAGCTTCATTACCGGCGCTGATTTCCGTGAGTATCTCGAATTTACGCTTGCCGACGAGGGGAGGTCGTACAGCCTGAAGCTTCAGGAGCTATCCGAGAAAATAGAGAACTCAAGGGTTCCTTTCGTAGCTTCCGTCAGCGGCGCCTGTCTCGGCATTGGGCTCGAGCTGGCAATAGCTTGCCGGTACAGGTTGGCATCCGATAACAGACATACTGTTTTCGGGCTCGACCAGATAAATCTGGGCCTCGTTCCGTGTGCCGGAGGCGTGCCGCGCCTTGCGCGTCTGATCGGTACGAAGGAAACCCTGGATATGATTGTCACGGGGCAGACTCTCGACCCGTATTATGCCAGGCAGGTCGGTCTCGTGGACGAAATAGTCCCGGAGGAGCTTCTCAAGGATATTTCCGTGAAACGCGCGCTTGAGCTCGCGAACAAGGAGATCAAGCCCAGAAGACAGCGTTTCGGAGGCATGGCAAGCGCACTCATAAATGAGAATCCTGTATCGCGCCGTATGTCTTTCGAGAAGGCGAAAAAGCAGATAAAAGAGAGCCGCGAGCTTTATGTGAATGCGCTGAGAATGGCTGTGGAAGCGCTTGAGGTTGGCGTTTCGAGTTTTAATAGGGGGCTTCATGTAGAGTCGGTCTATTTCGGAGAGCTGGCGGTTACGTCTTACTCGAGACAATTAATACGAGCCAGAATAGCACTCGAGGAGATAAGAAATGATCCGAGTTATAAAAAGGCCGCCCAGGAGAACAAGAAGAAGATAGACAAGATCGCCGTAGTGGGAGACGAGCATTATGTATCGGGTATTGCATGTCTTGCGGCTGACAACGGGATACGAGTAAGAATTAAGGGCAGGGATAATGAGAATGCGGGCACGACGCTCAAAAAGTCCTACGATTTCTTTATGGGGAAGCTCGTGAACGGGGAAATAGGCGAGCTTGATGCCGAGAAAAAGCTTGATCTCATAAGCGCGGCGTCTGATTATTCGGGCTTTAAAAGGGCCCAGATTGTAATCGAGTCTGCGGGAGAGGACCTCGATGTTAAGCAAAGAGTATTAAAAGAGATCGAATCGCTCTCGGGAAGCGACTTCGTATATGTCTCAAACTCCTTTGCCCTTCCGATCGAACGCATAGCCGTCGCTGCCTCACGTCCGGAAAAGATAATAGGCGTCAAGATTTCAAGCCCCCTGTCCGAGGCCGAGCTTCTGGAAATAGCGGTCAGCGATAATACATCTAAGGAGACTATAGGGAATATTGTTGAGTTCGGGAGGCGTATCGGGAAATTGCCGCTGGTGGTAAAGGATAAAAAAGGATTCTACACAACCAGGATTCAATTAGCCTATTTCAATGAGGCTCTTAATCTTCTCGGTGAAGGCGTCGGAGCAGAGGATATAGAGGAAGCCATGACTCTTTTCGGGTTCACCGACGGCCCGCTGGGCTCTATGGATGAGATCGGTATAGATCTCGTAAAGAAGGGTTACGAAATCTTATACTCACCAACCGCTGAAAATAGCAGAGCCTACTCGATACTGGATACGCTCATTGCCGAAGGGAGAAGGGGAGTAAAAGACGGAAGAGGGTTTTACAGGCACGGCGGGCATGACAAGAAGATAGACAGATCGATTTATAAGCTCTTATCCTTACACGAAGAAGATTCCAACAGTGTTTCTCACGAATTTATTCAGGACCGGCTGATCCTGGCGCTCGTCAATCATGCCATGATCTGCCTTCAGGAAGAGGTGATTGAGAATGCGAAAGAAGGTGATGTTGGCGCCCTGATGGGCATTGGGTTTCCCACTTACAGGGGCGGACCGTTTAGTTACGTTGATTCCGTCGGCGCCGGCGAGATAATGAAAAAACTTCATAACCTGAGCGTAAGATACGGAAACCGCTACACGCCACCTACTCTCCTTAAGAATATGGCTGTAGGAGGGAGCAAATTCTACGAGAGTTGATACGCCTGTTCCTCTCCTGAGGTAATATATTTATCGGTTATTGAAAAAGAAAATGTGTTTATTTCTCCCGAGTAGTTATAATTTAGACTAAAAATTTCCTGATACCAGATGAGCACCGCAAAAACCCACAAAAGGACATACTTTAAGCCTATAGTTTTAATACTTTCCGGTTTGGGAGTCCTGCTGTCTATATATCTTACCTATAACTATTTTTCCGGCTCGCATGCCGCATTCTGCGGCGCGGGCTCCGAGTGCGATACGGTAAGACAAAGCGAGTTCTCGGCATTCCTCGGAATACCGGTAGCGCTTGCGGGAGTCCTGGGTTATGCGCTGATTTTCATATCGTCCATAATACCAATGACAAGGCGTAACAAGTGGCTTACGCTTTACATTCTATCCTTCGGGGGGTTTGTATTCTCGGCATACCTGACGTATCTGGAATTCTTCGTCATTGACGCGCTTTGCATGTACTGTGTAGTTTCCGCGCTTCTGATGACCGGTCTTTTTATAATCGTTCTTGCCGCGAAACCCGAGCTTTATTCCGGTCTGTCTGCGTTCAAGACTCTGGCTCTGAGCGTGATTATTGCCGTGGTGGTTGTTTTCGGCTCAACCGTAATTCAGGGTAGGGATGCCGGAATGTCAGGCGGCATACCGTCGGGCGCCTCATCAGGCGCTAACGATTTTCAGACGGGACTCGCCAAATATCTGGGAAAGGCCGGGGCGGTCATGTACGGATCTTTTCAGTGCCCCCATTGCAACCAGCAAAAAAAATTATTCGGGTCCGCCTTCAAGTACATAACGTACGTCGAATGCAACCCTAAAGGGGAGAATGCCAATCCATCTCTATGTCTCGCCAAGGGTATCATGAATTACCCGACGTGGGAGATTGGAGGCAGATATTACGAAGGGGCCATGACCCTTGAAAAAATCTCCGAAATATCGGGTTACAACGGCGCTCGATAGCCCTTTCTTTCGAATCCTCTATCATCGTTTGCCAAGCGGATCGGACGGAATCTGCTGCAAATAAAGTGTCGATTTATTATAATAAGTGTTAAACTTACTAGAAAATCTGCATTGGGGGTGATGATAATGGCACAGGATAATCTGGGAAAGGAAATGGATAATTTAAAAGAGGACATGGCTAAGCTCAGGGCCGACCTGTCTCAACTCGGAAAAACTCTTCTGGAGAGGGGAAAGAACGAGACGGACGTTGCCAAGGACAGAGCTATCGAAGAGCTTAAGCGCGAGCTTCAGTCCGCTCGGAAGAAAGGTCACGAAACGGTTAACTCAGTGGAGCAGCAGATTCAGGAGAAGCCCTTTGTCAGCTTGCTGATAGCTTTCCTGGCAGGTCTAATCCTCGGCAAGATGTTTGAGAGAAGGTAATTTGAAGTGAATCTTATAATAAATGCACTGATGAGATCCTTCAAGCCCGATGAGGCTAAGCTGCGAGCTATGCTCATAAGGCTTGGAATCGTATTTGTCGTATTTTGCATAGCGGCAATCGTAATCGCGCTGGGACTCGGATTCGTCGTGTGGTCTTCGTATCTATATTTGGTAACTATCCACCCTCCCTACGTAGCGGCTCTGATGAGCGGCGGAGGCGCCATAATTATAGCGCTTCTAATTCTGCTTATTACGCTTTTGCTGACGGGCCATTTTAAGAGTAACAAAAACGCTTCCCAATTTACATCGGCTGCATCTAATTCACAGGCCATTCCCGATCCTGAAGCCCTGATTAAACGGTATCCGTTGGAGGCCGGCTTGATAGCGGCTGTTGCCGGATTCCTGGCGGGCACTTCTTCCGATACCCCAAGAACACTGGCGGAAATTGTTTTACTCCTTAAGGACAACATATCCGAATAGGCGAGCCGGGATCGTGCATGTCCCTTAACCGGAGCACCTGTTTATAAAATCGCTGAAAATACGTATGGAAATTTCGGTATCCTCGAGTTCGGGGTGCCACTGGATTCCGAGCACGTAGAGATCACCGACGGACTCTATCCCCTCGACAATTCCGTCGGGAGCCAGGGCTGAGATACGAAGCCCTTGTCCTATGTCTTTAACCGATTGATGGTGGTAACTCTTTACGGGGAATTGTACGGTATTCGTGATTTTAATCAGGAGCGAATCGTGTTCGACATTTACATCGTGCACGGCGCCCTTCTCGTGCGGTATAGCTTCGGGGATGAATGAGTAGATATCCTGATAGAGCGTGCCGCCGTGGAAAACGTTTATAAGCTGCATCCCCCCGCAGATGCCGAGTACGGGAATTTTTCTCCCGGAAGCTTCCCTCAGTACCGCAAATTCCGTTTCCGTTCGTTCGAGGATCATGGGTCTTAACTTCGGATGCGGATCTTCGCTGTAGAACTTGGGGTCCATATCTCTGGAGCCCGGGAGCAGTAGTCCGTCCAGTCTCCGGGCAGTCTGCATGACAAGCTCCGCGTTTCCGGTTATCGACGGTATAAGAAGCGGTATTCCGCCTGCCCGCGCGACTGCGTGAGCGTACTTTTCTTCTATGACGAAATTTCCGTCTTTAATGTCCGTTGTGATACCGATTAACGGTTTCTTGCTGCTCATCGCGTCGCTCAATAATCTTCTTATGATTAATTCTAAAGATATTTACCGGCGGGAGAAATGCAAGTTTTCTCTCTTTATAGTATTTTCGCTCCGATGATTAATAATATTTAATTGAATACGGAAAGATAACCCCATGTGAGGCAAGATCGATTGAAACAAACGGAAGATTTCAGCCGGGCACTCGTGAGGGATTTGAGAGCGCTTGAGATTATGCTCGATAACGGCATGATTGAGACGGGTATAAGCAGGATAGGCGCCGAGCAGGAGTTGTATATAATCGACAATCTCTGGCAGCCGCGGCCTGCCGTTGCCAGAATCCTGAAAGCTCTGAGTGACCGCCATTTTGCCGTTGAGCTGGCGAAGTTCAATATAGAGATCAATCTCGATCCCGAGCCGTTTACGGGAAGGTGCCTGTCGGACATAGAGAATCGACTGAATGAGCATGTATCGAAATTGAACAAAGTAGCCGTCGAATACGGCCTCGGAACCATTCTTGTCGGCATCCTGCCCACGGTAAAACAATCGGACCTGGGGCCCGAGAACTTGATCGATGATCCGCGCTACGAGGCACTGTGCTCTATGTTGAATGCGGAGCGGGCGCACCCCTACCAGCTCAGGATTAACGGTATCGACGAGCTGATTGCGAGCCACGACACTCCCATGTACGAGAGCTGTAACACGAGTTTTCAGGTTCATCTGCAGGTCAGTCCCGAGAATTGTGTAAACCTCTACAATGTATCCCAGGCGGTCGCGGCTCCAGTTCTTGCTTCCTCAACCAATTCACCGCTGCTTATGGGTAAGCGGCTCTGGAGCGAGACGAGGATCGCCCTGTTCCAGCAAGCCATCGATACGCGCGCCGGCTCTTATGATTCCAGGGAGAAAAGCCCAAGAGTGACTTTCGGAATAGGTTGGCTGCGTGATTCCATACTGGAGATCTTCTACGACAGCGTGGCGAGATATAAGGTCCTGTTGTCTCCGGACCTCAGGGAAAATTCATTGGAAATGCTTGAAGAAGGCGAAATGCCTCACTTGAGGGCGCTGCAGATATACAACAGTACCATTTGGAGATGGAACAGGATTTGCTACGGTCTGACTTGCGGGGTTCCACACCTGAGAATCGAAAACAGAATACTCCCCTCCGGACCCACGGTGAGAGACGAGGTGGCGAACGCAGCGTTCTGGCTCGGGTTGATGAAAGGCATACCGGAGGTATATTCGGATATCACCGATTTAATTGAATTCGACAACGTCAAGGAGAATTTTATTAATGCCGCAAGGGTGGGGCTGGACGCGAAATTCGATTGGACGGACGGAAAAAGTTACGATGCAGACGAGCTTGTCCTCAAGGAATTACTCCCTGTCTCTAAAAGCGGGTTGCGTTCGGCCATGGTAGTGGATGATGAAATTGATTTATATCTCGGTATTATAGAAGAACGTGTGCGTGCGAAGAGGACGGGCTCACACTGGATTGTGGATTCATATAATAGTCTCCGAAGGCAGGCCCAGAGTCATGAAGCCGTAATCGCGCTTACCGCAGGCCTGAGTAAAAGGCAGATGACAGGGGAACCGGTTCATATGTGGGATAATGCTAAGCTTGAAGACGCAGGGAAATGGCTCGAAAGGTGCAAATATGTTGAGAGGGTCATGTCCACCGATCTTTTCGTCGTCACTGACAGCGACATACTGGACCTCGCAGTGAGCATAATAAACTGGAAGCATGTGCGCCACATACCCGTTGAAAACGAAAAAGGCTCATTTGTGGGACTGCTTACTTCGGGGACGATCTTGAAACATTACGGATCACGGATGGAAGAAGACAGAAAGACGGTCCTTGTAAAGGAAATAATGATTACGGACCCTGTAACCGTAAGGCCGGATACGGAAACGACTGAGGCCATATCGATCATGAAAGAGCAAAAAGTCGGCTGTCTGCCTGTGGTCAAAGATGATAAGCTGGTCGGAATTGTAACCGAGCACGACTTCATGAACCTGTCTGCAAACTTGCTGAAAGAAATATCCAAGGCGGGAATCTCCGGCGGTGACAAGAAAAAATAACATTGAAGCTTCCTCGTTATCTCCTGAGCGCATCATAGGCAAATACTCCGGAGATTCAGGCGGCCCGACCGTGATCTGTATCGCCGGAATACACGGCAACGAGCCCGCCGGAGTGCTCGCGCTCGAAAGGGTCTTCAGCCGTCTGGAGGAAGGCCGGCCGTCATTCATGGGAGAACTGGTTGGCATTACCGGCAACATACAGGCGCTCCGTGAAGGCGCAAGGTTTATCGAAGAGGACCTTAACCGTATGTGGCAGCCGGATGTGATTGCTGGACTTTCTTCATCGGGGGAGGGATCCGGTAATTATGTATTTGAAAGAGCCGAGAGGCGAGATTTGATTAATATTCTTGCCGAGTTATGCTCCGGGAAAAACAGTCCCGTATATTTTTTGGACCTCCATACTACTTCCGCTGAAGGAGGGCCGTTCATGACAATCGCCGATACGCTCAGAAATAGAAAATTCACGGATAATTTCCCGGTACCCAGAATTCTCGGCATAGAAGAGCAGCTGGACAGCACGCTTCTGAACTACATAAACGAGATCGGATATGTTGCGGTCGGGTTCGAGGCGGGACAGCACGTAGCGAAAAGCTCTGTGGATAACTGCGAAGCCGCTGTGTGGATCATGATGGCGAGCGCGGGATTGATTTCCGCCGGTGACTTTGGACTGTACGGGAATCCTTATCAAACTCTGAAAAAAGCTTCTGCGAATAATGCCGGAGTATATGAAGTGTGCTACCGGCATGATGTGAATACAGGGGACGGGTTTTCCATGAACCCGGGCTTCATTAACTTTCAGCCGATTAAAAAAGGAGAATTGCTGGCGCATGATAACTCCGGTGATATCAGAGCCGGGGAGGGGGGTTATATATTCATGCCTCTTTATCAAAAGCAAGGCAATGACGGATTTTTTATAATCAGGGTTATAAATCCTCTATGGCTCGAAATATCGGTCTTGCTCAGGAAATTGCGATTGGAGAGATTCCTGACGTATCTGCCCGGCTTTGAAAGTTTGGACGGAAGAACGGGCGCTCTCACCGTGGATTTAAATGTTGCCAGATGGAATGTGATCGAGCTTCTCCATCTCCTGGGGTACAGAAAGAAATTCACCTCGAAAGGAAAGCTATACGCGAGCCGGAGAAAGTTTGACATAGAAGAGCCCGTGGATTACAAATTCCCCATAGGAGTTGCATGATTCGGGCAAAACGGAATTATTTTGCAATCCGTCAAAATAGAGGATCGTATAAAAAATCCTATGAGAGTGTAGTTTCTGTATTATTCTTAGTTGTATGACCAAAGTCGGCCACAAATTATATAAAGGCATATATTTTGTATTTGTTTCTGTTGTTCTGTCGCTGATTTTCTACATCGGATTCGGCACGCTGTCCGGATACGAGCGGCCTTTTTTTAATCTCACGCTTCTGCCGGTGTTCGTGGCGTCAAATGTGATATTGAGCATAATCGTTTATGCGGTTTCGGTTCGCGATATACCGGAAGATAACGGTGCGGCTTTAGCAGCCGGAATGAAAAGGCCCGTCATTATACTGGTTTGCGCGCTGGCGCTGTCCGCCGTATTTCCGGCAATATCCCTTATCGGCCTATATCCGGTTTACATGGCGGTATTCCATCTCATCATACTCTTTTATGCCGGGATTTCACTGTGCGCGGTCATTATCGCGGATGTTATATTTCTAAGAAGGACCGGAATAACTCTCACGGGATATAACAGATATATTTTCCCTGTTGCGGTGTTTATATCGCTTGGTATATCTTATATGACGCTGCACGTCTTCAGATTGCTTACGTTCAGCTGACCATATAGACTTTACTACTGCCGGGGGATTCGGGAATATGCGCAGACATTTAAAAACATTTTCTTTACTCGCGGTCTTGATTCTGGGCTTTACGGGTTGTAACGCGATCAAGGGTCTTTTCAATCCCTTTGCGGGGAAGTGGAAATCCGGGATGATCGAGCTCGATTTCAAGAGCGACAAGACATTTAAATTTGTGATAGGTAGCACGATATCCGTTAACCTGAAGGGTAATTATTCGTATGACGACGACACGGTCGTGCTCGGTTTCGACAACGGAAGCGACGTGACATTTTCGTACGAGTTTAAAGAAAACGAGAACGAGCTGGTTTTGATTCCGCAAACGTATTTTGACTATATCAATACCAGGATAGAACTTACAAGAGAGTAGATAAGTTATCTTTATTCCCGGTACTTCTCTTACATGATACAGCTAAAGGACATATGCCTTTCTTTCGGGTCGAGGGAAATCTTTAAAGACCTGAACTGGAATATAAAGGACGGCAAAAGGATCGGTCTTTTCGGACCTAACGGCGAGGGAAAGACGACCCTTCTGAATATAATCGCGGGATTGACCTCACCCGACAGCGGCTCCGTTATCATGCCGCCTTCCAGTGCTATCGGCTACCTTCCTCAGGAGGTCGAGGAGACCGAGTCCGATAAAACCGTAGTCGAAGAAGGAATGACAGCCTTTGGGGATGTGCTCGATCTCGAGCGGGAGATAGAGACGGTGAGGAAGGGTCTGGACCTGATAAACGATAAGGACTCGGAAGAATACCGCAGGGCCCTTCATAAATTAGACGCGCTCCAGAACGAGCTTAAGGCGAGGGATTCCCACACTGCTCTTTTTCGTGCTGAAAAACTCCTGACGGGTCTGGGTTTCGAGACGGATGATCTTGACAAGCCTTTAAGTACATTTTCCGGTGGATGGAGAATGCGCGTAGCCCTCGCGAAGCTGCTGCTCGTAAATCCGGACATACTTCTTCTCGACGAGCCCACCAACCATCTCGATATCGAGAGCATAGACTGGCTCGAGAACTATCTCTCCGGGTTCGGAGGAAGCGTGGTGCTGGTATCGCACGACCAATATTTTCTTGACCGCATGGTGGACGTAATAGCCGAGCTCAACACGGGGATTATCACTGAATATACGGGAAATTACAGTTCGTACTTGGAAGAGCGGAAGTCGCGCCTCGAAATCCATAGTTCCGCGTATGAAAACCAGCAGAGGAAAATAAAGGAAACGGAGAGGTTTATTGAAAGATTTCGATACAAAAATACGAAGGCCAAACAGGTGCAAAGCCGTGTAAAAATGCTGGAAAAGCTGGAGCGCATTCCTCCGCCTCCGTCGGAAGACGCCGTAATGCGTTTTAAATTCCCCGAGCCCGAGCGCTCTGGCAAGGTAGTAATGGACATTTCCGAATTCTCGAAATCTTATGAGCGGGAAGACGGCGGAGCCGTGGATGTATTCGTCGGGGCTCGCCCGCTCACTGTATCGCGCGGCGATAAGATCGCCCTTATCGGAAAGAACGGAGCCGGAAAAAGCACGCTCGCCAGGATACTGCTGGGTACAGAGCCGTTTCACGGCAACAGGAGAGTCGGACACAATGTCGAAGTCACTTTCTTTGCCCAGCATCAGGCGGAAACGCTTGATCCCAGAAAGACCGTTCTCGAAGAGATGGAATCCGAAGCGGCGGCGCAGAACGAAACGGAAATCAGGTCGCTTCTGGGCGCTTTCCTGTTCTCTGACAATGATGTATACAAAAAGGTCTCCGTATTGTCGGGCGGGGAGAAGAGCAGGGTTGCGCTTGCCAAGACCCTGCTATCTCCGAAGAATTTCATGATACTGGACGAGCCGACCAATCACCTGGATATACAGTCGAGGAACGTGCTCATCGAGGCGCTCAAGCAGTACAAAGGGACATTCGTGATTGTCAGTCACGACAGGCATTTCCTGGACGAAGTGGCGAACAAGATATGGTATGCCGAAGGCTCAAAGGTGGTGACTTATCCCGGCACGTACTCCGAATTCCGCTATCATCAATCCCAGAAGATGAAGAGCGATTCTGATAACGCCGGGAAAGACGTGGTGAGAGTGCGCAGCGTAGCTTCAGAGCTAGTATCGGAATCGCCACAGGATTTATCATCAAGGGAGCTCGACAAGAAAAAAGAAGCCGAGAAAAGAAACAGGCTTCACAGGGAGCTCAAGGACCGGGGCATCGAGAATATGGATAACTGGTCCGAGCTTACAAGCAGCCAGCTTTCAAAAGCCCTGGCCGAGCTTGAGAAGAAGATACATGAGCTGGAGGACAAGAGGACCGAGCTTGAGACTTTCCTTGCCGACCCGGACAATTTCAGGGATCAGAACCGTTCACAGGAAGCATCGCGAGAGTTCAGTCTGATAGGCGAAAGACTGGGCAGGTTGTATGACAAGTGGGAAGCCGTCACATCTCATCTGGAAAAAATGCCCGCCGATTAAGACTCCCCCGACAATCGTTTTGAATATATGAATTCTCTTTTCATTGTTCACGCGGTTTAAGCGGATATACCGCCCGCCATTGCCTCAAGCCTTTTAATCCGTTCTTCCATAGGAGGATGAGTGCTGAACAGGGCAGAAAGACCTTTGCCCGAAAGTGGGTTGGCAATCATCATATGAGACGTGCTGTCCGCTACCTGCTCGCTTACGCGGAGCGGTATTTTTCCCGATACGCTTCCAAGCTTTCTGAGCGCATTGGCGAGATATATAGGATTCCCGCATATCTCGGCCCCGCCTTTGTCAGCGCCGTATTCCCTGGTTCTCGAGATGGCGAGTCTGATGACCGTCGCCGCCAGAGGAGCGAGAATAGCCATAGCCAGGAGCGCGAACGGGTTTCCACCCCTGTCTCTTCCGCCTCCTCCGCCTCCGAATATGGCCGCGAACTGAGCCATGTAGGCCAGGTAAGTGATAGCCGTTGCGATAGTGGCCGCAATGGAGCCGATTAATATGTCTCTGTGCTTAACGTGCGCCAGCTCGTGCGCCAGCACGCCTTTTAACTCCTCGCGGCTGAGAAGCTTCATGATGCCCTGTGTGACGGCAACCGCCGCGTGACTGGGACCTCTTCCGGTGGCGAAAGCGTTGGGTTGTTCCTGGGGGGTTATGTAGACCTTCGGCATCGGCAGCCCGGCGCTTTGAGCGAGCTCCTGAATGTCGCCGTAAAGTTCGGGCGCGTCTTCGTACTTCACCTCTTTGGCGCGGTACATGGAAAGAACAATCTTGTCGCTCCACCAGTAACTAGCGAAATTCATCACCATCGCTATTCCGAAAGCGATCAGAAGGCCGTTTTTACCCCCGATTGCGCCGCCGATCCACATCAATATTGCCGAAAGCGCGACGAGCAATACAAGACTTTTTAAAGTATTCATTTTTATCTCCCGATTTTGAAACCTACGTATGCCATTCTTCTATAAAGTATATCTGATTGAATACCCCCGCGTTACTTAGGCATACTGTCATTCAAGTGATATAATGAAAATAATTATTTCGGGACGAAATTCAAGCACCTCTGAGCTATAGACCGGGAAAATATGGATACGCTGATGATGTGGCGTCTCATAGGCGCTTTCGTGAATGTAACAGTACTTTCAAGAGGCCTTCAGTGGCTGTTGAGAAGATGGATTAACGGACCTTACAGGCGCGCCGTGCTTGTCTTGGCCCTTGTAACGGTAATAGACTTTATCGGGGTGTGGAATCTGTACGGCGACCCGGCGGCGGGAGCGTATATCATGCTCTTTTACTATATTCCCCTCTTGCTGATGTGGTTTCTGAAAGATATTATGGATGCGGCAAAACAAAAGCGGAGCACGGAAGGCTCTTAACCCGGAATATCGATGGAAAATGCATTCGTCAGACGAAGGAAAATAAATGAGATAGTATCGCTTTATTCAGGGTTCTTGAGCGAGCTGACGACTTCTCTCAGCAGCTCACGGGGATCGGTTGATATCCGCAATGTCGAGTCTCATGCCTTGAAGGTGTTGGACGAAAAACTGACCGACAGGGAGTTGACGGCGATACTGGAAATAGAAGGCGGTCCGAGCGATAGATTCCCCGGCGTAAGGAATCGTATAAAGCGGCTGCTCAGAAAAGAAATAGCCGAATCACTGCTCCGGGATGAGTTGTAGGTTTGCGTCTATTCGGCGTCTATTTATTCTATATATTGTATAGTTACGTCTCCATATGTTTTGTTATCCTAATAAAGTGAGATTCGAAAAATGAAAGAAAATCAGATAGTAATGATGACCGATTTCGAGGGCGTGAAACCGCCAGTAAGGGGTAAGGTGCGTGACATATACGACCTTGGCGATAAGCTTCTGATCGTAGCCACGGACCGTATTTCCGCATTCGATGTAGTGCTGCCGGAGGGCATTCCCGGTAAGGGGCGGGTGCTCAACCAGATTTCCAAATACTGGTTTGGACGGATGAGAGACATAATACCGAACCATCTGATTTCCACCGAAGTGGACGATTACCCGGCGGCATTTCAAAAGTACGGCAACATCCTCGAAGGAAGGAGCATGCTCGTCAGGAAAACGAAACCCCTTCCCATCGAGTGCGTAGTCAGGGGATACATCACCGGCTCGGGATGGAAGGAGTATCGGAACTCAGGCTCGGTTTGCGGGATTCGCCTGCCCGAGGGGCTTGTCGAGTCCTCAAAGCTGAAAAATCCTATTTTTACCCCTGCAACCAAGGCCGAGGAAGGTGAGCACGACGAGAATATATCGTTCGAAAGAGCATCCGAGCTTGTAGGGAATGAGCTTGCCGAGAGAGTGAGGGACATCAGCATAGCCCTTTATACTAAGGCCAGGGATATTGCCGAAGGCAAAGGCATCATCATTGCCGATACCAAGTTTGAGTTCGGAATAGACGAGAAGACGGGAGAGCTGTTGTTAATAGACGAGGCGGTTACGCCCGATTCATCCAGATTCTGGCCCAGAGACGAGTATAAGGCGGGAGGGCCTCAGAAGAGTTTCGACAAACAGTTTGTAAGGGACTATTTGAACTCGCTCGATTGGGACAAAAGCCCCCCGGCGCCGTCACTCCCTTCCGACGTTATCGAGAAGTCGTCTGAGAAATACAAGGAGGCTCTTCACAGGATAACCGGTTGATCCGGACAGCTATATTCAAGATGATCCACATGGAGGCATGTCTGTCGGAACGGATGACGTTCCCTTTATAAGGCGAAATGAAGTCAGGACAGTCGAAGACAATCAGCATACTGGGATGCGGGTGGCTGGGCCTACCTTTGGCGAAGCATCTGATTGAAGCCGGTTACAGAGTCAAAGGGTCAACTACCGCAAAAAAGAATCTGGCTCCGTTAAGTGAACAAGGGATCGAGCCGTTTTATCTGGTCATTGATCCGGAGCTGAGGGGCGACGGTGTGGTTGACTTCTTCTCGGCCGATATACTTGTCGTGAACTTCCCGCCCGAGAGAAGAGACGATGTAGTCGAATATCATCAGGCCCAGATAAATGCTCTGATAGCTGAAATTAAAAAATCCCCTGTCAAAAAGGTCATATTCGTAAGCTCGACGTCAGTCTATCCCAATCTGATGCGTGACGTATTTGAGGATGAGGGAAATCCTCCCACAAAAGCATCGGGCCTGGCTCTCCTGGCTGTTGAGAGGCTCTTTACGGCATGCCCGGATTTCGAAACCACAATACTGCGTTTCGGAGGGCTTATAGGGTATGACAGAAAGCCCGGCAGGTTCCTCTCGGGCAGAAAAGAAGTGAGAAACGGAGACGCCCCGGTGAATCTGATACACAGGGACGACTGTATCGCTGTCATTCACAGCATCATCGAGAATAACCTGTGGGGAGAGACTTTGAATGCATGCGCTGACCTGCATCCGCTCAGAAAGAATTATTACGTCTCTCAAGCAAAAATGCTTGGCGTTGAGCCCCCCGCGTTCAGAGAGGGCGCAGATACGGATTTTAAGATCGTCAGAAGCGACAAATTGAAACGACTTCTCTCGTATGAGTTCAAATATCCGGATCCGTCAACAATTGAATAGAATTTGTATTAGAATTAGGTTAAGAATATTGGGATTTGACTGCCATTCTGTTATAATATCTGACGTAAGTGAATTAAAAATACTGTCTGTCGCAGATTATATATTTGAGATATAAAACTCAAAAATTCAGCTTAAATGGAATTTATTCCATCCTGATAGCACATTTATTCGGAAAATAGCGCATAAATGACATTATCCTCTATATCCGAGTTATATAATTCCATACGAAAAAACATGTTTTCCGGAAAAATCTATCAACCAGCGGGAGGAAACCATATAAAAACATGCAGGAAACAATGAGAATCCAAAACGGAACGGCTGGGAACCTGGAGTTCGAAGACAACAATCTCGTTAAGGAGCTCTACGGGGAGCATAACGAGAACCTGAAGGAAATAGAAAACCTGTATGATGTTAAGATTCACGCCAGGGGCGGCAAAATGCATCTGGAAGGACAGGCTCCGGAGGTTGAATCCGCAGACAGGTTCTTAAGAGAGGTATACAGCTTGCTGGAAAAGGGATACAGCCTCGACCCCGCGGATATAGAGCTTGCGTCCAGAATCGTAAACGAAGGAAAGATCAGGCTCGAAGACGTTTTCCTGGATACGGTATGCGTTTCTACCCGGAAAAGAATTATCGCTCCAAAGAGCATTACACAGAAGCTGTATATCGAATCTATCAGAAAGAATGACATCGTGTTCGGCATAGGTCCCGCCGGAACAGGAAAAACATACCTCGCTATGGCTATGGCCGTTTCTGCATTCGTAAATAAAGAGGTGAACAGGATAATACTCACGAGGCCCGCTGTGGAGGCCGGAGAGAAGCTCGGATTTTTGCCTGGAGATATATCACAGAAGGTAGACCCGTACCTCAGGCCTCTCCTGGACGCACTCTACGACATGATGGACTATGACAAGGCTTCCCGTCTGGTGGAGAAAGGCGCGATCGAGATAGCCCCGCTGGCGTTTATGAGAGGCAGAACGCTTAACGACGCATTCGTCATACTGGACGAAGCGCAGAATACCACCTCCATGCAGATGAAGATGTTCCTCACAAGGCTCGGTTTCAATTCGAAGGCGGTTATAACCGGAGACACGACACAGGTTGACCTCGCCGCAGACGAGAAATCGGGACTTCTTGAAGCGGAAAGACTCATTAGAAAGATTGAAGGAATTTCCTTTGTATACTTCGGTAAAAACGACGTGGTAAGACACCCTCTGGTTAGGAAAATTATTGAAGCGTATGAGAAAATTTCCGAGTGATTGTGGTATAATTCAACCATAATCGTCAAACGGACCGGAGGCTTTTCATATGGGAAATTTCTTCCATGTTTTTCTTTTCGCATCACTCGTTCTCGTAACCTCGGCTTGTTCACACAAATGGCAAGATCCCGATACCGCGCTGCCCGCTCAGAACGTCAGTATCCCAACCATTCTTGCAAGTCCTGACGCATATGACGGCTCCGGCGTCATAGTGATAGGCAAGATATGGCATCTAAAATTTGAAAGCGCCGGTGTGAATGAACAGGGGCAGGAGGAAATTTACACTACATTCCTGCTCGCGGACAGAAACGGCGTAGGAATCGACGTATTTGTCCCCGGAGAAGCGCCTCTCACTGAAGGCGAGTTTATTAAGGTAGTTGGATTATACAGTAAGACTTTTCAGGAGCGGGGGCAGTATTTTTACAGCAAGATTGACGCCGTCAGGCTGGAAAGCTGGAGTCCCGATCTGAAATACTGGATCAGGGAATACGAGTTCGATTGATCTCTTATTGAAACAATTCGCTGATGAAAATGATCTTCTCTCTGGAAGGTCCAAGGGACACAGCGTAAATTGAAACTCTTGTAACTTCCTCGATCTTTTTCAAGTAATTTTTCGCCTGAGGAGGCAGCTCTCCGAAATCAGTTGCCGTGGAAATATCCTCCTGCCATCCGTCTATTTCCTCATAAACGGGCTCGCAGTTCTTGAGTACGTTGTTATTGGAAGGGAATTCTAATAGAACTTCTCCCCTGTATTTGTAACCCACGCATATTTTCAGTTTCTCGAAGCCGGTCAGCACGTCCAGTTTTGTGATGGCGAGTTTGGAGATTCCGTTTGTCATTGCGGCGTATTTTAGAGCCACGGCGTCAAACCATCCGCATCTCCTGGATCGTCCCGTGGTAGCGCCGTACTCTCCACCGGCTTCTCTCAGACGCTCCTCCAATTCACCCCCGATTTCAGAGGGGAACGGTCCTTCGCCCACTCTCGTAGTGTATGCTTTCGCTATTCCGAGGACCAGATCAATCTTTGTCGGGCTAACACCGGTGCCTGTACAAGCGCCTCCGGAGCTTGCGTTCGAAGAAGTAACGTAGGGGTAGGTTCCGAGGTCGATATCCAGAAGCGCTCCCTGCGCGCCTTCGAATAATATGTTCTTGCCTTCCGCAGTTGCTTTATTCAGAAGTTCCGAGACATTGCAGCTAAAGTCCTTGAGTTCATTACCGTACTCCAGATACTCCGTGTAAATCTGTTTGAAGTCCAGAGGTTCCTTGCCGAGGACCTTTGTGATATAAGAGTTTCGCTCCTCGAGGGAATGTTTTAGCCTGTCGTGAAAATATTCCGGATCCAGAAGGTCCGAAAATTTAATTCCTCTTCTGGCGGCTTTATCTTCGTATACGGGCCCGATTCCCCTGCCGGTAGTGCCGATTTTCCCGGATCCCCTCAGGGATTCGCGGGCAATATCGATCTCCCTGTGGTACGGCATAATGAGATGAGCCCTGTCGCTTATCTTCAAATTCCCCGAGTCGGCCCTGTATCCCGCCGCTCTCAGCTCCCGCAGCTCCTGTATAAGTACCTTCGGGTCGATAACGACGCCGTTTCCGATTACAGAGAGCTTCCCTTCGCGGAGTATTCCCGATGGCAGATGATGGAGTATTATCTTCTGATCGCCTATGACGATCGTATGACCGGCGTTGTTGCCCCCCTGGTAGCGGGTTATTATATCCATCTGTTCGGAGATTAGATCGACGATCCTCCCCTTGCCCTCGTCTCCCCATTGAGCGCCTATCACCACGATGTTGGGCATGCTCAAATCCCTCCTTTGAGAAGCTCCTCCAGATTCGAGAATTCTTTGCAGGCTCCTCTTCTGGATTCTATAAGCTTGAGTTTTCTCGGGGTCTCGAGAAGAATTACACCGTAAAAATTCGAATCCCGGTTTTCCCTGATTCTGAGCTCTCTTTGCTCGGGGTCAAGGTTCAGGTCCAGCACCACCTTGAAACCGCTGGATCTTAACCACTCCGCAAGCCTGATGGCTTCGCGCCTCAGGCCCGATTTTTTCGGTATGACAACGAAATGTATCTGGCTGCTTTCGAGATTTTTCTTGTAGGTGTTGAGCAGCGTCTCCACATCTACGGCGAACCCGGTCGCAGGCGAGTCATATCCGTATTTGCCCAACAGCTCGTCGTACCTGCCGCCCCTTATTATCGGCGCCTGTATATCTCTGGAAAGCACTTCGAACGTAACGCCGGTGTAGTAGTTAAAGCCTCTTATCTCGGACAAGTCGATATTGATATCACACTCGGACTGGTAATCGCCGACTACGCTGAGAACTTTTTCAAGCTCGTTCACATATTTGGTTATGGACCTGATTTTCTTCGCTTCGCTCAGGACTTCAATTCCCCCGAACAGTGAGGGGAGGACAGTTAATGTGTCCTTGACGCTCTTTGAGGCCTTGGATTTTTTAATTGAGTACGCGAGGGCTTCCTGGTCTTTTTTTTTAAGCGCCTCCTCGATTTCTCCCCGGAAGTCGCCGGTCTGTGCAAGCAGGTGTCTTAATATGCCCGTGTGCCCAATATCCAAGACCAGATTCTTTATGCCCGATTTGCCGAGTGACTTTATGCCGAGTGCTATAATCTCGGCATCAGCCTCTGCAGATTTCAGCCCAATTAGCTCACAGCCTACCTGAAATATCTCTCTTTCCTTCCCGCTGCCTTTTTCTTCGAACCTTACAACCCGTCCGTTGTAGCACAGCCTGAGGGGAGCCGGTTTATCCCTTAACTGAGTCGCAACTATTCTGCCGACCTGTGGAGTTATATCTGGTCTGAGCGCTACGATCTCCCCCGAGGAGGGATCGACGAATTTCATAACTTTATTTTTAAGCTCGTCCCCAAGCCCCACGGAAAGCGGCTCAAGATATTCGAACAACGGGGTGATAATTTTCCTGTATCCCCATCTGCCGAATTCCTCGAGAAGCCCTTCTTCTATCCTTCTGAGTTCTTCCGCCTTATCGGGAATGTAGTCTTTTACACCTTGAGGCAGATTTAAGCGGTTTATCATTAAAACTTGACCTGAGTCACGGAAATAATATCCGGCAGCTTAGATATTTTCTCGATTACCTTGTCGGACAAGGGAGAATCAACGTTTGTAAATACTATCGCGCGTCCGCCTATAGCCTCTCTTCCGAGGTGCATGAGCCCTATGTTCACGTCGTTCTCTCCGAGTATGGTTGTCATGGCTGCTATGAAGCCGGGCCTGTCGTAGTTTTCGCTTACTAGCAGATACCCCTTGGGTACTACGTCAATTGAGACACCGTTTATCCTGACGAACCTCGGCTCTTCCTTGCCGAATATGGTTCCCGAAACGTGGCTTTCTCCATCTTCCGTTACAACCTTGATTGAAATTAAGCTTGTAAAATCCTTTGTTTTCGATGACTTCGATTCAATAACCTTTATTCCCCTTTCCTCGGCGATCACGGGCGCGTTAACGTGGCTGACTACAACGTCCATCATGGGCGAAAGGAAACCCTTTAACGCCGCTACGGTTATAGGGGATGTGTCGAGCTCGGAAACTTCTCCGTCGTATTCGATGTGAATCTCCTTGACCCCCCCTTTGCACAGCTGTCCCTGCAGGCTCCCGAGCTTTTCGGCGAGGTTCAGATAGGGTCGCATGACCTTCAGAACCTCCATACTGACCGAGGGCATATTGACTGCGTTTTTTACAACTCCGTTTAACAGGAAATCGACTAATTGCTCCGCAATCGCGACGCCTACTTTGGTTTGCGCCTCCTGCGTCGATGCGCCCAGGTGAGGCGTAAACACTATGTTGTCCTCAAGCGTTAATAGCGGATTACCCTCTTCAGGCGGCTCGTTTACATACACATCGAACGCTGCTCCCGCGACTTTACCCGATTTTACCGCCTCTGTTATGTCTTTTTCATTTACGACCCCGCCCCTCGCGCAGTTGATCAGAATTAGTCCGTCTTTGGTTTTCTCGAAGGTTTTTTTATTCAGCAGGTCTGTTGTTTCGGGGGTAAGAGGTGTGTGTATTGTAATGATGTCCGATCTCTTGAGCAGGTCATCCAGGGAAACAAGCTCAACGCCGAGTTTATCCGCGGCGTCCTTGGACAAAAACGGGTCGTAAGCTATTACGTTCATCTTGAGTCCGATCGCTCTTTCAGCGACCAATTTCCCTATGTTCCCGAGCCCGATACATCCGAGAGTCTTGCCGTAAATCTCAATCCCCTTGAATTTGCTTCTCTCCCATTTACCGGATTTGAGAGACGCGTGAGCCTGCGGGATCTGCCTTGCGAGCGAGAGCATCAGCGTTATTGTGTGTTCCGCCGTGGTAATTGCATTGGCTTCGGGGGTATTCATTACGACGATCCCCCTTTTGGTCGCGGCCTCGACGTCAACATTGTCAACGCCGATCCCCGCCCTGCCTATTGCTTTCAGGTTAGTACCCGCATCGATAAGGTCGGAAGTTAATTTTGTAGCGCTCCGTATTATGACCGCGTCGTATCCGCCTATTATTTCCATTAGTTCTTCTTTAGGCGTAGCTTTCCTAACGTCAAGCTCGAGTCCTTTTGCGGCCTCGAGTATCGCTAGTCCCTCCTTGGACATACCGTCTGTTATTAATAGCTTCAATTTGTCCTCCAAAAGCCTGCTGGAATGATTTTAACGGGATAACAATATATGCGAGTGATGAATTGTTGTCAATTTAACGGCGTGCTGATCCAGCCGCTTTCGCGGTTGTTGTGAGGGGGTATTGGGATTCTTCCCCCGCGAGGTCAACATAGCACTTTCTTCCCCGCGAGATTGAGAACATACGGTAAGTAAGTTAATCTTTTGCCCCAGCATGGAAGAGTCAAAGATGCCCTTCTTGGAACATTTGAGCGAGCTCCGGATGAGGATACTCTGGAGCCTGCTCGCGGTCGTGGTACTTTTCGTCCCGGCCTATTACTTTTCGACGGAGATTTTTGATTTTCTCATGCGTCCTATTATAGCGAACCTCCCGGAGGGAAGCTCCCTGATATTTACCAGACCGGCAGAGGGTTTCACGACGTACCTGAAGGTCTCTGTCTTCGTCGCCCTGATAGCGGCGGTCCCGTTCATGCTATACCAGATATGGAAGTTCGTCGCTCCGGCTCTTTACCAGCACGAGAAGATGATAATCATTCCTTTCATACTGTTCGGGACGATATTCTTTCTTCTCGGAGCGGCTTTCTGTTATTATGTCGCAGCCCCCAAGGCGTTTAACTTCCTGCTGAACGAGTATTCGTCCCAGTACGTAAAGGCGTTCCCGTCCATAAAAGAAGCCCTTTCTTTTCTGATGGGACTTATGATCGGGTTCGGAATCGTATTCGAATTTCCGCTCGTGATATTCGTTCTTGCCAGGATAGGTATAGTCAACAGCGGCTGGCTGAGACAGAAAAGGAAGTACGCAATTCTTCTAAGCGCGGTGGCGGCGGCTATCCTCACCCCAACGACGGACGCTATTTCGATGATGTTTATGTTCATCCCCATAATCATTTTCTACGAGCTTGGAATACTCGTTGCCTGGATGTTCGGTAAGAAGCGGGAACCCTCAGACAGCGCTGAAGGCCAAACCCCCGAGGATGAGTGAGGCAAGCGCCATATTGCGGCACTCTTCAAATCTACCCAAAGACCGCCTTGACTTTTCCGGATAAAAAAATAAAGTAGAAATTGGTATATCAGGGGGGAATTGTTTTTTCGTGTAAGGTCAAGTAGTTACAGACCGGCAATCTGTTTGTACAATCTACTGCAAGGGGTAACAAATATGGCTGCTAAATCAGTCCGTACTAAGATCAGGGATTTAAGGCACCCGATCACGTATAAGAGAGAAAACGGAAAATTTAACGTAGAGTGGTACCTGAACCTCGATAAGAAGAACTGGGTGCTGCCTAAAATTCTGAAGCAGCAGGCAAAGAAGCTGGGTAAAAAGCCGTTCCTTCAGTTCGGCTACAATAATCCTCTAAGCTTTTTCCAGACTAACCAGCTTGCGAACAAGATAGCTAACGGGCTTCTCGCGCTCGGCATAGAGAAGGGCGATAAGGTCGCGGTCTATATGCCCAATTCGGACGACTACGTTATTACCTGGTTCGGGATTCTGAAAATGGGCGCGGTGATGGTTCCCATCAATACGGCTTACAAGATGGATTTCCTTCAATATATTATCGACAGCTCGGACGCTAAAGTTCTATTCATCGCCGAGGAGTATCTGGACAGAATGCCGCCCATAGCCAAGAAGATACCTCAGCTCAAGCACGTAATCGTGTGGACGAGGGACGGGAGCGCCAAGTTCGACAAGCACGGCTTTAATTTCAGAAAAATGACTTCGTTTTCGAAATTTATTAATGCTCAGAAGGGTTCAGACCCGGGCGTGGATATCACATTCATGGATTACGCTCGCCTGATGTATACCTCGGGTACTACGGGAAGGTCCAAAGGGGTGATGAGACCCTGTGCTGCGGATTATTCTAGCGCGAGAAATTACGCCGAAATAATGGACGTAGGTCCTAAAGACGTCTGCTTTACGTGTCTACCCCTCTATCACTCAAACGCGATGGTTATGTCCGTGTACCCTGCTCTCATTAAAGGGGCCAAAATAGTTGTGGAAGAGAAATACAGCGCCAGCAAATTCTGGAATTGGATAAAGGATCACGGAGTTACGAAATTCAATATAGTAGGTACCATGGCCTATTTCATGTGGAACACTGCCCCGGTACCCGAAGAAAAGGAGCACAACGTCAAGCTCGTACTCGGCTCTCCCGCTCCCCACGACATAATTGAGGACTTTATGAAAAGGTTTAATATTAAGTTTATGGAAGGTTACGGACTCACGGAAATAGGCCAGTGCACATGGATGCGTCCCGGAGAGCCTTTCAGGGTGGGTTCCTGCGGCAAAGAGGCCCCGGGATATGAGATAAAAATAGCCGACCCGGATACAGATGAAGAGGTTCCGAGAGGTCACATAGGAGAAATTATCGTCCGCCCGAGAACGCCTAATATCATGCTTCATTTCTACAACAAGATGCCTGAGAAAACGGTACAGGATTTCAGGAATTTCTGGTTCCATACTGGTGATGCGGGAATGATGGATAAGCAGGGGTACATATACTTTGTCGACAGGGTCAAGGATTACATAAGGAGGAGAGGGGAGAACATAAGCTCC
>Ga0307426_1000409_pt1 | contig 29456 bp, 22 predicted proteins | sample SalMarWE160340MG_FD_202165 | JGI IMG/M metagenome (GOLD analysis project Ga0307426, IMG submission 202165) | Salt marsh sediment microbial communities from the Plum Island Ecosystem LTER, Massachusetts, United States - WE1603-40 | ecosystem: Environmental > Aquatic > Marine > Intertidal zone >...
TTTGTTTCTCCTTGGCTTTGTTGTGGGGACAACTCAGCCTTGGATATAACAAATGGGTCGTTCAGATGGCAAAGCCACTGAACTCTGACCTTGCCCAAAGGGCAAGGGTTTCTATACTGGACTAAAAACCGCTTTTCAGTACTACGTGCTGAAAACATGAAGCTTTCGTCATTGCGAAAACGATGCTTAGCAAACTGGATTCGATAAGTTATGCTGGAAGTGTAATACTGCTGGTTATTCTGTTGTGGACAGGGATCGTATTCTCCAACTCCATCAACAACGACTTTATAGCAAGCTGGGATGACAAAATTTATATTCTTGAGAATCCCTACATCAAAGATTTTTCCCTCCAGGGCATTAAGTCAATTTTCAATTCATTTCATGCTGCAAACTATCATCCCCTCACGACCCTGTCTTGGACTGTTGAATACCGTTTGTTTGGGATCAATCCACGCGTCAACCACATAACCAATCTTGCGTTTCATCTTCTGAACACCATTCTTGTGTTTCGTCTCATTATTCTCCTAACTCGCAAGGTGGCAGTCTCAGCCATAGTTGCGCTATTCTTTGGCATACATCCCTTACATGTGGAAGCCGTTTCATTCATTTCTCAGAGGAAGGATGTGTTGTACACGTTTTTCTATCTGGCATCATTGATCAGTTATGTCTATTACGTCAAAGACGGCAAGAAGACTGGCCTCATTGGATTGTCCCTGGTGTTTTTTCTGCTATCCCTCCTTTCAAAATCTATGGCCGTGACATTACCGGTGATACTGTTATTATTGGATTATTATCTGGGAAGGCCATTTTCGCGGCGAAATATACTCGAAAAAACCCCATTTTTCCTTTTGTCTCTCGTTTTTGGCATTGTTGCGATACTATCCCAAAGGGCCTTTGGGGCCATTACCGATTTGCCGTCCTTTTCCCTTTTTGAAAGACTGTTTCTCGTAACCCACTCGTTTCTTTTCTACATTGTTAAGCTTTTCGCACCCGTTAACCTATCGGCCATGTACTGCTATCCGACGAGAAGCGCTGGCGGTACTCTGCCTCTGCAATACTACCTGACACCTGTCGTCATACTATTTCTGGCCTTGGTCGTTCTGAAATCGGATCGTTTAAGGAAAGACCTGGTTTTTGGAATAGGCTTTTTCCTGATAACGATTTCCCCGGTTTTACAGGCCATCCCGGTAGGAGCCGCCATCGTTGCAGAACGATATAGTTATGTCCCGTACGTTGGACTTTTTTTCATAATCAGCCAGTTCTCCTTCCGTGTTTTGGCTGAGACCCGGCAAAATGCCATAGCATTACACATCCTTGTAGTGATTATCTTGGCAGCCTATGCTATGTCTTGTTCAATTGCTACATGGCGGCGAAACAAAGTGTGGAAGAATAGTTTCACCTTGTGGTCAGATGTAATCAAGAAACATCCGTCCGTCACCGTGGCCTACTATAATCGAGGCGTTGCGAGATTCAACACCAAGGACTATCAAGGAGCCATTAGGGACTACAGCAGGGCGATTCAACTGAAACCTGACTATGCTAAGGCGTACAATAATCGGGGAGAAGCAAAAACACATTTGCAGGACTTCGATGGGGCCTTGAATGATCTTGACATGGCCATTGCATTGAATCCGGACTACTCACATGCCTACTATGAACGTGGTAATGTCAAGCATAGACTTAAAGACTACAGGGGGGCCGCTGATGATTTTAGCAGGACTATTGCGCTGAAGCCTGATCATGTGAACGCATACTTGAAGCGGGCCAATTCAAAAAGCCGATTAGGAGACTATGAAGGAACCATCAATGATCTAAATAAAGTCATCCAATTGCGTCCTGACGGGGCAACTGCCTACAACAATCGGGGGATTGCCAAAGCCGTTTTGGGCGATTACAAAAGTGCCATAAACGATTTCAATATGGCCATTCAATTAAAGCCCGATTATCAAGAAGCCTATGACAATCGGCAACGGGCAACGTCACGCCTAGATCGCCATGAGTAGTCTGCCCCGGGATCCCAACTTCAGCCCAAATCAGAAACGGGCCACTTTCAGACTGGGACCCTATCTCTGAAGCAAGGCCGGTTCTGCTGTCAGGAACTGGCGCCACTTCCCTTTCACCGGTTCCTCGGCGGGTAAGTGCCCGGCGGGGCATCGAGGGCGTCGCTATCCGCAGGCCCTGCCCTACCCTCTGAACATTACTATATGCCATTCGCAAACATGCGCCATTTCCGTTATTCCAGTTGCACGCGGCTGAAAAGGCTTTCAAGCCAACTCATCGCAAGTAGCTTAAATACCGTCTTAATTACTTTTTGCCACCATTCGTGACTGCTAATTTGCCGTATTCAAATCACAGTATTGAAATACACTGAGTCATTCCAGCCCGCGTGATCCTTATCTGCCCGCATCAGTAAGAAGATGCAATTACTCGTGATACAGTCCAATGTGTCAGCCCCACCTGAGTCTTTTTCCAGTTCGTTGGCACAGAAGTTGATAGTCACGAGCCCCAACCAATCAGCACTCTTCTTCGAACCTTCACAGGATGCTTCATGTCATGTGTTTAATTGCTCATTTTATTGAACATTAAAAAGGAGGCCGTTTATGTTTACGCTTTTTCAAAGTGGGGGTTTGTTCATGTACGTCATTTTGATGGTGTCCATTGTGGCCCTCGCCCTGTTCCTGGAACGGGCGAGTTATCTCTACTTTCGCCTCAACCTGAATACGGAGAAATCCTTCAAGAAGGTCCTGTTCTTTGTTGAGAAGTCTAATTATCGCGGTGCGCTCGACGAGTGTACCCGCATTGCGAAACACCCGCTCGGTCGGATTCTGAAGGCCGGCCTGCTGAAGTCGGACAAGAGGGACAAGGAGATAGAGCTGGCGATGGAGGAAAAGATATTGAGAGAAATCCCCCAGGTCAAAGCAAGGATCAACTATTTGACCATGTTTGCCAACATCTCAACCTTACTTGGTCTACTGGGCACCATCGTCGGTCTGATCACGGCATTTCAAGGCGTCAGCAGTGCTGATGCGGCGATGAAGCAGGAAATTCTGGCCCGCGGTATATCGGTGGCCATGTTTACCACAGCCTTCGGGCTCATTGTTGCGATACCGTGTCTCGTAGGATTTTACGTCCTCAATAACAGGGGGGACTACATCATTGATCAACTTGAGGAGAAGGCACTTGCCCTCTTTAATGTCCTCTCTTCTTTGAAGAGGAATAAGGAACTGCAATGTCAAAACTAGGGCGATATAGAGCACCGACCGGCGAACAGACGGATATTGATATGGTCCCTGTAATGAATATGTTCCTGGTGCTTATTCCTTTTTTGCTTATGTCTGTTTCCTTCTTTCACATAAAGGCCATCAACACCTCGGTGCCTGTCCTCGCTCAGAGTAAAGACGGTGCTGACAAGCAAATCCAGGAAAAGGTGACGGCCATTGTGGAAATCGAACCCACCGGCTTTCATGTATCCGCCATCTCAGATTCAGTCGGATACGACGTGCTCGACAAATGGGATAGACGCATAGCAAAGGAAGGCAAACAGGCATATCCTCTGAATAGGCTGGTCGCCCAACTTAATGAAATGAAAGTCCATTATCCGGCGAGCGATACCCTCATTATCATTCCAGAAGAAAGTATCATATACGACACCATTATTCAGGCCATGGACGTAGCGCGGTATCACAATAATGACTCATTATTCCCAAACGTGGTCCTGTCCGGCAAACTGGGTTAGGAGCTTATCTTATGCCCCTTGGTAAAATCAGGAAGGAATCTCAGCACTTCGTACCTCCGAGGTTACAAATTACTTCAATGATGGATATGTTTACCATTATTCTCATATTTCTCCTCTTTTCGTTTTCCAACAAGCCGGAGACCATGACTCTGGACAAAGACTTCAAATTGCCAAAATCAACGGCAGAGCTGGATTATGAGGACAATATCAATCTGGCCTTGTCTCAGACCAGTCTGGAACTGGGGGGGGAAGTCATCGCCACTGTGAAAAATGGAAGAGTCGTCGGCCTCGACCCTCACAATCTTAAGACTTCCAGGTTGTATGAGCGCTTAAGATCCAGTCGAGAAAGCGCTGACAAACTCCAGGGCCACGGTAATCCTAAGCAACATATTCTGTTTCTGTGCGATAAGCGTCTTCCCTTCAGGACGATTAACAGTGTTGTCAAGGCCGCTGCCATGGCGGGATATCCCAACTTTCAATTTGGCGTCCTCAAAAAATAGAGAGCCCTACAGGTGGATCAGAATATGAGACGACTTATCACTATCCTTACACTCGCATGTCTCGCTATACCCTCGATGACATGTCTGGCTGGCGATACCGCGGCACCCGGAAATAGTAACCACAATGAAGCAACCAATGACAGGTTGCTTCGGCGGATCGACTTTGGAAGTTCGTATATCATGGGGCAAACCATCAAGTCAGGCGCGGTTTACCTGTTACGTCGCAAACAAAGCGAGATCAAGAGTATGCTCAAACCCAGAAAAGATTTCCGTAAGGAAATCTTGGAGGGTTTCTATGTTCAGAACATGAACACAAACTAAGGGCTTTCGTACAAGGCCGGGGGGCAGCGCAAGTGCCCTCGGCACAATGGCATAACAGGCAAGAAAATAGCCGGGTTTCAGGATTGTGGCCATGAGGCAAAACGTCAGTCGGACAAACGATATCTCTGCTTCCGCTTTACCAAACAAGGAAACCTGGGCTGTGCCGGAAAACGGCCTTGTGGCCCAATTCTTTGTTTTCCGCGGAGATGAGTTTCTCGGATGGGACTGCTTTAACAAGAAAAGGGTTACCGCAGGAAGTAGTGCAACTGCGGACCTGGTTCTAACCGGTGAAAGTATTGCCGATATTCAAGCAGCGTTCCGCTTCGACGGTGCGCAGGTAATGGTCTCAAATGAGGATCATGGTCGTGGTCTCCTTGTCAATGGTCAGCCGGTGACCAGGAGGAGCCTCCTGGGGCCTTTCGATTCGGTGACCATAGGGCCCTATGTTCTCAAAATTAAGCTCAAAAGGCCTATCGACCAGTGTTCAGATATGGAGATATCGGCTTTTGCCGGCCCGGTTGCCGAAACCGTCGTCTCCGTAGTGAACCTGACCGTCGAGGCCCCGGCGGAAGACCGCACCCGGCTGGTGAGCTCGAGAGAACAGGAGACGCGCTCTGATCAAGACAGAACAGACGGGAACCGTTACAAGGTCGTATTCAATGGAGAGATTGTTGAGGGCCGGGAGCCCGAAAACGTGAAGCGGCACCTGGCCGTGTTGTTGAAAACAGATCAAAACAGGCTGGATCGGCTGTTCTCTGCCCCATGCGTGGTCGTCAAGCGGGAGACGGATTACCAGACCGCTCTCAAATACGTCCATGTCTTTAAACAAGCTGGGGCAATTTGTGAACTGGAGGACGTGACGGACAGCCAAAACAGCCGCCATGGACTTCCTGCCTCAAGCCCTCTCGTGTGCCAGTATATCGACGAAGAGGATGACCACGAAGACGACGAAGATATGGAGGCACCGTTTTGCCTGAGGGAGAAGATTGTTCAAGCTACGCAGCAAGGTGATGCAAATCAGCGCCAAGGTGAGACGGCGCTTGAGGTAGTCAAATGCAGAAAAGATGATGTCATCGACATTTCTTTTTTGCTGGCAGGGGAGAAATACTACAGAACCGACGAGAATGGGCGCTTCCGGCTGGCTCAAAACAAGAAGCTCAACCAGTGCTATTTTTACTTCAACGATCAATTCAGCGGTTCAATCCGAAGCGGCGATGGCCCGAGTAAGGATATTGACCACTTATGTGTCAGAGACAACCTGTATCGCAGAAGAAAAAGGATCTACCGAAGCGTTATTCCAACCAACGGCGACGTCACCCTCACGGACGGATACTATGATTATGTCCTGCGAAACGTTGTGCGAAGTCAAGAGCCGAGGGTTGGTGAACCTCCCAGGCAAGGGATTCCCTTTCATAAACACCTGGTGAAATCCTCAGCAGTTCACGTGCTCCTCCTTCTTTTCCTGACTCTCTTTGTTTCCCTGCCAAGCCCTTCTCCGCGGCGACGGCCCGAGGCGCGATTTGTCGTCATAGACCAACAACAGCTGCTGGACAGGAAGATGACGCAACTGGCCCCACAGCCCAAGAAGCCAGAAGCAGCTAAAAAGCCGGAAGCCGCAGAGCCGTTTGACAAGCCGACCAAAATGGCAAGGAAGATGACGCCCCACAGGGCTAGTCGAAAGAGAAAAGCTAGCGTATCACGGTCTCCCCGGGCCGGAGGAGGGGCCGGAAAAACAGGAAATATATTGAACCGCAATGTCAACGTGAATCATACGGGAATCCTGGGCGCGTTGGGGATAAAGGACGGTGTCGGCTTGATGCCCACGGAAGCACTGGCGGCTGTAACGAACCTTGATGCAGTCCGGTCCTCTCGTGGAAGTGAAGCAAATTTCAAGGTAGGAGGTATTGTCGGGAAACTGGGCAACTCCAAGATTGAGGTGGCTACAGGCCCTGTCATCAACACCAAAGGCTCGACAGAGGTATTGAGAAGCGCTGGCGTAAGAGGCAAAGGCCGGATCGCGGCTTTGGAGAAGGGCAAAACCGGCGAAAAACAAGTCAAGGCAATGGTCACAGCCAGTCTCAACAGGACTGTCCGCGTTCAGGGCGGCATGAGCCGCCAGGCTGTAAAGAGAGTCATAGATAAGCATCTTGACGAGATCAGTTATTGTTATGAATGTGCTTTGATTTCAGACCCATCAATCATGGGAAAGATGGTCTTTGAGTGGAGGATCTTGATGTCAGGAAGGGTGGGAGAGGTAAGAATAAAATCTTCCTCTATCCATTCAAGCGAGCTCCATTCATGCCTCAAAGGGGCCATAAAATCCTGGCAGTTTCCTAAACCCAGAGGCACGGAAGTGGTCGTTTCGTACCCATTTATTTTTGATATTGTTGGTTTTTAAGGAGTGTAAGCCCATGAAAAAGTTATCTCTTTCGTCACTGATGGTCTTTCTTACGTTTTGCTATGTCAACACCGGACTCTGTTGGAATCTGGACGCCGAGGAGCATGTGAAGGCGATTCAAGACAGGATCTATTACCGCAGCCACGAAATCGGGCTGAACCTCGGCTACATCCCCGATGATGATTTCTACCACGTCTTTCCTGCCGGGCTCAGCTACACCTACAACTTTAATGACTATCTGTCATGGGAGGTTGTAAGGGCTCAATGGGCCATTAACACCGACAAGGACCTAAAGGACAACCTTGAAGAGAATTTTGGTGTTACCCCCCAGGAATTCAGTGAGCCAAAATATTTTATTTATAGTCACCTCATGTTCAAACCGTCATATGGCAAAGATGCCCTCTGGAATCAACGTGTCATTAATCATGAGACCTACCTATTCCTGGGCGGCGGCATGGTCAATTATGAACGGGACTATAGCTATGGAAGCTCCGATTTAGAGAACGCACCATCCCTCAGTTTTGGCATTGGGCGAAAATATTTCTTGAATCAGAACCTGTGTCTGAACCTTGAGGTTCGCGATATCGTCACTTTCAGGGAAAACGACACAGAAAACAATATATGGTTCGGCCTCACTTTCGGATTTCGTTTTAACTTGTCACCAAGAGAAACGGATCGGGACTCGACGGTGGAGACCTTGAATCACTATTTGAAAGATGGCGACAATGAATAGACTGCCCAAATATGCTCTTTGCTTCCTCGGGAGTCTTTTCTTCCTGGGTTGCAGCCATGTCCATCATCGGACTCTGAGCCAGACCAATGCCAGCATTTTGCGTTCACAACCTGCTGCCGCCGATAACGCGGGCTTCACCCGGGGCTATGAGCTATTTGAACAAAAACGCTATGGAGAAGCTTCTCCTCATTTCTATCATTACCTGAGCACGCATTCTCCAGACGACACCGACTATGAATGGGCTGAATTCTTTTTTGGCATCTGCCTGAAGAGATGTGGGTTCTCCCATGCCGCCGTTGACGTTCTTTCTCATTTGGTAACCCGAAAGCCAAATCCACAAATCGTCTCATATTGCCTGGAAATATTGGAGGACGTCACACGGACCATGCCCTTTGACTATGACCTTATCACTCTGAAAGTCATTTGCGATCAAGAATACGGCTTCGTAGACACGGATATTGCCGACTTTATCCACTATCATCAGGGCGTGTTTGACTGGCAGCATGGTTTTTTGAAGTGGGGAAATGACCATTTCCAAACCATTACACCCGGCAGTTACTATTTTTACAAATATCAGTATGAAAAGGCGCTTTACCGTGTCTTCCAGAATCAGATTGACGATGCCATAGCCATACTCAAAGAGATTCTAAAGGGCAAATGTGAAGCCAGGGATCTTAAGGACGACACCTATAGAACCCTGGCTCGTCTGCTCTACGAAAAAGGGCAGCTTGAACAGGCTAGAACCATGTACCGACAGATCGAAAAACCCATTTTGGAGCAGGCCGAAAATCTTTTGGAAAGGGCATGGACACAATATCGAATGGGCCACCTGGAGAAGGCCATGGGCTTGCTTTATGCCTTTGAGGCACCAAGGTTTCAGGACTGCTTTGCCCCAGAGTATTACATTCTAAAATCCTTCATATACAAAGACGTGTGCCACTTCAAGAGTGCGCTGGCAGTAGTTCACGAGTTTAAGCGTCACTACGGTCAATCACTGGAAAACATCTACAAACGGGGCAAACCAGCGGCAGATCATGATCTGTTGCTCGTGCTCCTGGGACAAACTGAGATAAACAACACCTGGCAATTCCTGAGGCTGCTCCAAAGCGAGGCAGCAAAATGTAAGGCCGTCTGCGATAAACCCCTTTGTGAGCACCTGACAAAACTTTACGACCTAGAAATCGGGAAGACGGCCGCAAAATTCAAGACGGAAATCCAAAACCAGTATGAAACTATGGCCAATGAGTTGCTCACCTATGAAGAGCAGGCCAACCTGCTGACCTATGAGATCGGGCTGGACATGTCTCAGAGAGCGCGTGCTTACCACTATAATGCGGACGCCGCGCAAGACATGGAGCCCGAGGCTAGAGTGGTCGTTTACCCCTTCCAGGGGGAGTTCTGGAATGACGAGCTGGCCTCTTATGAGGTGATATTGCCTGATAAGTGTCAGTCCATGGAAGAGTGGGATATATTTTTCAAATGAAGCGAAAACGGTTTGTCAAACAAATAGGACTTGTCCTCGCAATCGCCATGCTATGCGCGACCCCTTTTCCCGTCCAGGGGGCCATCCGCCAGCGGTACGCTTACGAAAAGAAGGATACCGCGCGGGAGCAAAAGAAGTATATGGCCCAACTGAGGCAGGATAAGACAAAAGTGGAGATGGCCATCGAAAGCACCAAAGCCCTGATTGATCAGTCCAGGACAAAGCCTTATCTCCCAAAACTCTACCTTCGCCTCGCGGAATTGTACATCGAAAAGTCTCGTATTGTTTATTTCATCCGAACCAGCGGGGCGAAAACCTCACCAAACGAATTGGATCATTTCGAATCCAATGCACTGAAACAACAGGCTATTGAAACGTATCAGCGGATCTTGCGCAACTTCCCAGACTTTCAAGAGTGCGACAAGGTGCGCTTCTTCCTGGCCCATGAATATCGAGAGCTCAGGCAAATTGATGAAATGTTAGGCCAGTACCGGAGCATAATCAAGAGGTATCCAAACAGCCCTTACGTACCAGAGGCGCATTTGCTTCTAGGCGATCATTTCTTCAATGTGAAGCAGGACCTTGACATGGCCTTGAAGCATTACAAAGCCGTTCTCAACCACAAGGCGAGTCCCGCCGTACCCGTTGCCCGATATAAGCTAGCGTGGTGTCACATCAACAAGGCGGAGTTCGAGAAGGCCATCAAGCTATTAGAGCAGTGCGTGACTACCTCCTCTGCCATGAACCTGGATATCGATACTTATAAAAAGAAGGTCGACATCAGGTTAGAGGCTCTAATCGACATGGCCTATTGCTACTGCGAGGCATATAGAGACAAGAGCCCGGAAGAGGCGACAACCTATTTCCGCAAATACGCCTGGTCAAGAACGACATACACCATGGTCCTGGAAAAACTCGCCTATCGCTATTTAATCAAGAAAAAATGGACGCACGCCGCAGCGATTTACCGCCAATTATGCACGTTGCAGCATGACGAACAAAAATTATTGGAATATGCTCGAAACATTTTCCAATGCGTTCAAGCAATCGGGACATTTGAATCCGCCAGTGAGGACATGGGACATATTATCAAGGCCCTCAAAGAGCAAAAATACTCCGTTCATATTCCTGACGCGGAGAAACACAAAAACCTTCATGATTACGAACTCTATGCCAGACATATTGTCACGCATCTTCATGCCACGGCGAGCGAAAGAAAATCCGTGGCCGACTTTGAGCGCGCAGCCGACGCATACAGGCTATATCTGGCATTTTTTGACAGTAGCCCCGTGCGCGAAGACATGGAGGAAAACTACGCTGAGGTCCTGTTTTCCGCAAAAGCATATATTGAGGCCGGCAAACAATACGAGAAGCTGGCCATGAGAATCGCACCAGATAACAGCGACAAGAAAGAGAAGCTGTATGGCGCCCTCATATCCTACTATAAGGCCCTGCAGGATAAAGACACGCTGAATCACTACCAGGTCGTCTTTGCAAGACAGGGACTCAAGACCACGGGAAAACTCTATGTGAAGGATTTTTCCAAGGACGACCGGGTTCCGGAGATTCTTTTTAATGTCGCGTGGGTCACCTACGACGAAGGCAAACATGATCAGGCCATCAAGGAGTTTAATAAATTCCTGGATCAGCACCCCAGAGGCAAAGAGGCCAGGGCCGCAGTCCACCTGATTCTGGATGCCTTTCACCTGAAGGAGGACTACGAGGGTTTGATAAACTACGGCCAAAGGATCGTCCAGGATGGGAGAATGGATGAGCAACTGAGACGTGAGGTGGCGCAAATTGTCCAGACCGCTGAGTCGAAGGTTATCTCTTCACTCACGGTCACCGCATTGGATGATTGGCAGAGAGGACGTACCGAACTGATCGATTATGCCGAGCAACATAAGTCATCCGGCTTAGGAGAGCAGGCCATCCGCGCTCTGCTTGTTTCCGGCAAGGAAAGGGGGGACTTGGAGACGATATGCGCTGCAGGCTCAAAACTCATCTCCGAATATCCATCCTCGTCCCAGGTTGAGTATGCCCTGAATGTTATGATTGATGCCTCTGTCAGCACAGCACAGTTTAGAATACTGGCCTCCTACTTGGAAGAGTTCGCAAGAAGACTTCCAAAACATGAACACACCAGCGAATTCCTCTATCAGGCCGCCAATATTCGGGAGAATCTCGGACAATATGATCTGGCGAATAGCGATTACCAAAGGATCCCTGAATCGTTGAAAAAGGCCGACCGTATGCAAGAAGAGGTCGTCTTTGCTATGGCGGACAATGCGGAGCGCCTGGGTGATATGGGTTTCGCCATCAAGCTTTTGACGAAGAACAGAGTGCGGCTGTCGAAAATAGGAAAAGTAAAGGCTGACGCCAGAATTGCAGATTTATGTCTTCAAGTGGCAAAACCAGACAAGGCTCGAAAGTATAGAAAAAGAGCCTGTGAGGCCTACCGGCCCAAGTATGCCAAGAAGGATGAGACCCTTAGTCGAATCATGGCCGAAATGGTATTCAACTCACTGCATAGGCAGCGTGCAAACTATATGCAGATGAAGCTAACAGATCGCATCGATAACAACATCGTCACGGCCAAAGCGAAACTGTTGGACAGGCTGGAGAAAGGATACAACGAAGTTATTCAATATCAATCGCCTGAATGGGCCCTCGCAGCCTGTCACGGCTGTTATGAGATTAACAGAGAATTTGCTCGTTTTCTGCAGCAATCCCCTTTGCCTGACCTGCCTCCTGAGCAAAAGACGCAATATATGAAAATTATTGAGGAGAAGGCGCAAGGTTATGTAAAGAAGGCGGATCAATACCAGCAGGCCTGTGTCAGGCAGGCAGAAAAGTGGCGCATATGCGACCCTAAGCTTGCGGGGTATTTCGCCAATGCCTCTGACGTGACGGGGACGTCAAGCACGTTTGATTCTTTTTCGGGAACAACCACTTCGGTTGAGATTGCGGCTCAGTGTCTGACGGACAGAGTCTTAAAGGACCTGCATGACGAACTCCTGGCTCATCCAAGCGATATAAACTCGCTGTTCCAACTGGCCCAAACGTATGCGGAAAAAGGCGATTTCAGGCAGGCCATCCTTGTAGCCCAGAAGGCATTAGACGAGACAAAGGACAACACAGAACCGATGAGGGCCGCCATCTATGATCTGCTGGGTGTATCCTACCTGTACGTCAAAGAGGACATGATGGCACAAGATGCTTTCAAGAAGGCTTTGGAGACAGATTCTCAAAGCATTGGTGCAAAGGTTAACCTGGCAGGTCTTTATGAGTACTATGGCCACCTTGCTGGTGCAAACAGTATTTACGAAACACTTCCTGACAATGGCGCAGTCGAGCAGGCGTCGGCTTCGGTCCATCCGCGAGCCATGGAGTACTATTATGCTCATATCAGACATTCGCAAAAATAACTTATGGCTGTTGGGAACACTCTGTATCCTGCTTTTTAGTGTCTGCTGCTTCTTGGGCTGTGCGGGCGACAGCGCTGACACCGATGAAGTGGAATCCGATGGCGAAAACCCGGCCCTGTGGGACCATATCAGCGTGCAGCCTATCGAAAGCAGAGGTCTCTTGAGTCCGGATGTTCGTGCAGTTCTGGACAGTCGTGGTGACGCCCACATTGTATATTTTGAAAGCAACGTGCCGCAGGACCCACTGGACGATATAACCTACACCATCCATCATCTCGTGTGGGATACGGGAGCCATGACAAGCGATGAAGAGGAGTCCGTCGCAGAAGTGGATAATTGCATGGGGCTTGACTTCACCCTTGATTCCGATGATGTGCCGGTTGTTGCTTACCAGGGAGGTGCTCTCAGAGAATGTGGTCAACCCCGGCAGGGGGATGCCATGTTTAGCGTCAGGGAAACCGATGAATGGGATGAATATCTGGGTGCGATGGGGGAGGTAGATGGGGACAGGAACCCTGTCTTCCAGGATGGACTTGCCGGAGCCGATGTATCAGTGGCCGTTGATTCTCAAGGAAATGTGCATCTTTGTTATCAATTCAGATATGAGGGCTGCGATAGCATGAACTTTGCCTTTCCGGATCTTTATTACGTGAAAAAAGATAGAAACGACCCGGGTGCAGCGGGTCTGGAAGAACAGGTGGAAGGCAATACCTATGTGGCCGATGACATTGGGTATCAAAACAGGGCAGGAGACCACTGCGCGCTTACGATCGACGGCAATGATGAACCGGCCATCTTTTACTATGCCGAGTTGCCGCCACCTCAAGGGGGGCCTGGCGGCGACACAAAGGGACTGCGTGTTGCCAGAAGACAAGGGGGCGTATGGATTAAAGAATGGGTCGAAGAGGGATGTGAGGTGGGTGATATAGCTGCTGCGTGCAGTGCTGACGGAACTCTTGGGGTCGCCTATTATGCGCTCGAATACACGGATGGACAGGGGCATTCCCATAGGCAATGTCTGAAGTATGCCGAGGAAACTGAAGCCTCATCCTGGGATATCCAACTGATCGATGAGACGTCTTTGTGTGGTAAGTACTGCAGCCTGGCGTTTGATTCAGCGGGAGCTCCAAGCATTGCCTACTATTCCATGAAGAGTCATAGTGGATATGCCCTAAATGATTTGAACCTGGCGCGATTCAATGGAGATTCCTGGGATACGGAGGTCGTGGCCACAGATGGAGATATCGGGCTGTATAACAGCCTGTGTCTTGACAACAATGACGAAACATACATTTTTTCGTACTCGGACACGGAAAAGAAGGTCTACATGTTTTTTGAATAAGTCTTCATTCAAAAGGCGAGGTGACATATGAAATTCAAATATTCGACTATGATGGCAGTTGTTTTGGCTCTTCTGGTGCACATGTCTTGTTCACGTCATCAGGCAGAGGCCTTTGACTTCAACGAGTGGTTTGATGAGTGCGTAGGAGACTTTTGCGGGGCTCCACCGGAAGGCGGTAATGGCGGTGGTGGCGGTGGCCCACTCATCGTCAACTACGATTTAGGGCCACTATTCTCCTTGCAGGAAGACTGGGACGCGGATGGAGTCGTAGATAATTTGGACAATTGCATAGGAACGCCTAATGACCAGAGTGAGAACTCGGATGGTGATGACTACGGAGATGCGTGTGACAATTGTGTCGACGTGGCAAATAGTGATCAACAGGATACGGATGGAGATGGTGCAGGCGATGCCTGCGATGATGACCTGGATGGAGATAATATTCTGAACGGGGACGACAATTGTCAGTCTGTCTATAACCCTGTTCAGCAGGATTATGACGCTGACGGGACAGGTGACCTTTGTGACGAAGATGACGACAATGATGGCGTACCGGATGTGATTGATAATTGCAGCAAGATCTACAATCCTCTTCAGGAGAATAGTGATTACTACATGGTAGACGATACCGCAGGCGATGCATGTGATGATGACTGGGATAATGACGGCTTTTTGGAAAACACAGGCGAAGAACGCGACCTGTGTCCAAAATGTCACACCTATGAGAATACTGATTCTGATGGGGATGAAGTGGGTGACGCGTGTGACAATTGTCCAGAGATAGCCAACTCAGATCAGGCGGATTGGGATGGCGACGGCAGAGGGGATGCATGTGATGAGGAATAAACAACATATATTTTTCCTTTTGGGTTCCTTGTTGTTCTTTTTCTATGGATGCAACGAGGGACCTGACCTTGAGTTAACTCAGGAGCGCAGCAAGGTGTCTCTGAGTGGTACTTTTGTGACAGAGAGCCCGGATGAAATCAGCTTTCCTGTCAAGGTACTCTTCGCCATTGATTGCTCTTTGAGTATGGGTGATGCTGCCATGGGCATGGAGGACGGCTCAGATCCACACTACTTGAGACTTGAGGCTGTACGCCGTTTTGTGGACCAGTATAACACCAATGAGAATACCTCGTTTGAAATTATGCTCTGGAACCTTGATGTGATTGACGTCACCATGGCTATGGGACCAGGAGGGCAGATGGTCCCTGGGTTTACCAAAGACCCGGATGAGTTGAACAGGGTGCTCGATAATGCCCATGTGGATTCTATGACGGATTACCTCGGAACCCTCGATGCCATCTATCATGATGTTGAGCAAGACATCCTCGACACGGAAGATGAGGCGAATCTGGTTCGGACCAAGTATGTCGTGGTCTTCCTGAGCGATGGCATGTCCAACGTGGGTGATGGCCCTCAGTCTGATATAGACATTTGGGCCAGGGTAGAAGACCTCTACGAAATGGTGACCGAAAGGGGTGTGGGAGGGCTCAATTTCCACACCTTTCTGTTGACAGAGCTTTTCGGTCCCGGGGCTATGGATCAATATGTTCAGGGGCTATGTGAAACAACCCTCCAGGGCATGTCCGATCGGGGTAACGGCCAGTTCCGTATTTTTGAAACCGCGGAATCCATTGACTTCATCAATATTGTAGATATGAGACTGACCTTTGAATACAAGATTAAGTACCTGGTTGCCTATAACTACAATGTCAGACCCGGCGTGGAGTTGGTTTACGTAGACAGCGATGGCGACGGGCTCTGTGATGATGAGGAAGCGGACAATGGAACAGATCCGACCGTCAAGGATACAGACGGTGATGGCCTCAATGACTTCTTTGAGATCAAGGTCAGCTCACCAGGCCACGAGCTGGACCCTTTGGTGCAAGACAGCCTCTGCAATGTGTATAACATGATGCCTGATGGCACCTGGCCTGATTCAGACAACGACGGACTGACTGACTGCGAAGAGTTCGTCAAGGGCACAAACCGGTATGTAGCGGACACAGACGGTGACGGCATCCCGGACGGCATAGAGTTTTGGATGGGCACAAACCCCCTTGAGCCCCAGGAAGCCGCGGACAGTGACTTCGACGGCGTAATAGACATGGTGGAGGTGCAAAAACATAGTAACGTCACGTCCAATGATCCAAACATACGAGAAAGATACGCTTACGATTATGACATTCAGGACAACGGCCTCGTTCCCATAGACCAGGGAACTTCTATGGAGTCCTATGTCAGGCAATATGACTTTTTCATATCCAATATCGATATTATGGATACCACGGGATACACCCAAGACAACGGCGAAGAGTGGCATGCGGGAGACAATCTCATTCGCTTTTACATCGCTGAGGTGCCGGAGGACAGACCTGACATCTCCCCCATATTTCGGATGGCAGAGGTCGTAGTCAACATCTCGGACACCAACAAGGCCATCGTTCTTACGCCGGGTGATTTTACGTTGATTCAATAGGGCCTATGACAAGTCCTGCGAAAAAAGGAGACTAAGATGAAAAAACTATATTTTTTGTTCCCAGGGCTACTGTTGTTGTTTGTCTCATGTTCCGCATCGGACAGTTCCAATAGCGATGAAACCGGAATGACGGAACTGACGTTGGGACAAAGTGTATCAGGCGCCATCTCAACAGAAGGAGAGGTCGACTGGTATCACTATCGAGCCAATGAAGCCAACAGTATCCTCCAGGTCAAGTGTTCGAGTAATACGTATCGACCTGACGTCGACCTCCTTGTGACGGTGTACGAAGAGGACAACGACGGAAACAAGGTCAGGCTTTACGCTGATCAGGCACTCGAAGAAAGCGAGTTGCCGGCGGACATTAAAATGTACCTTTACTTGGATGCGCCCAAAGATCTCTATTTTGCCGTACGGGATCTTATGGATGATGATGCCTCAGATAGTCCATATTATCTGCGTATTGATTTTGAGAGCAAGGAGGAAGAGGGCAATGATGACTTTGCTCAGGCCGTTCCTATTGTTGTAGATGATGCGGGTACCTGTCAGACGGATTCTATTGGTCATATCGGTGATGTTGACTGCTTCAAATTTGACGCGCCCGCAGATGGCGTGTATGAAATCAAAGTTGACTTTATGCCATACCAAGGTGGAACACAAGTAAGGCTCTGCGTCGATTTGTATGACAGTGATGGGATACTCGTGGCGTCACTAGCCAGGGGGCAAGGAAACGAGTATTGTCTACTTCCTTGTCTGAGCGCGGGTGAGTATTTTGTTCTTGTTGATGAGAATGGAAGAGATGATTTTGATAATGCATCGCCCTACGAAATCTGCGTCAACTCAATCGCTGCCGATGAAGTGCGTGAAAATGATGTGGCTGATGATGCAACGTCTGTAGGATTCGCCTCGCCCATGGTCATTTCCGGGGCTCTTGAGTATTGGCAGGACAAAGACTGGTATGAGTTTCCCATCTCGGGTGGCACTGGTTTTAAGGTGATCAACATAGCCTTTACGGTTGACGATATAGATTTTGACTATCAGATCAATGTTGAAGACGCAGCGCACAATCTTTTGTTGTCACATAGCCAGCCTGGAGGCACCTCGGTATACCAAACGCAGATTAAGGCTGGAGGAGGCGATCATTATTTGATGATTGAACCTGCCCAAGGCGAGAAAATCTCAGAATCCGCTTCTTATTCGGTCTCCATTGAAGTGACGGATGTTGATGATGCGGATGATATCGCTGATATTGGAAATTCTCCGGCAACAGCGATTGAGCTCACAACGGATACGCCGCCTGACCCCAACCATCCCACCTATGTCGGCTATAGGGGAGATGAAGATTGGTACAAGATAACCGTACCTCCCGCAACGCCCGCTGAAGCACAGATGCTTGAGGTGTTCTTGGACACTTCAGGGCCGTCTTCTGTGGAATACTACTTGAGCATGATACTTGGCGGCAGTGTCGTTAAGAAGGCATTTGACACCAATGGAGGAGACGGGGCCACGCACCTGAAGATGAGCGTTCTTGTTCCTGAATCCACCCAGCCCCTGACCTACTATTTCAGGGTCTGCGATTATCAGGGAGACGATGGGGATTCAGATACACCCTATGCCATATACGCCAATTACCGTGAGTTGATTGCCACAAAGGCGGACTTGCCAAATGATGCGTTGCGTGACCTGCCTGACACGCAGTACTACTGCGAAGCTGCGGAGATAGATGAAACGAGCAGTATCATCCTCCAGCAGAGTTCCGTGCAGGAGACAGACTACAAGGTGAACAACTCTCTGCTTGACTTCCATGGGGCCACCCCGCCTGCCTGGATTACCATTGATCCCAATACGCCGGAAGCGGGTCAGACCACAATCAAGTTTCCATGGATTGCCGGCTATGTGGATTATCAAGGTGACAAGGACTTCTTCCAGGTTGACCTGGGTCCCTTATCTGCCGGCGATGCAGCGTGGTACTACGATATCAAGATGCAAATGCATGTCGGCGCCCCGGGCTCGGAAGTGGAATACGTTTGGGAATTCTACCGGGATTCGAACCAGGATCAGGTCCTTGTGGGCCGCCCGAGCAGCGCCAGTTGTATCTTTGCCAGTAACGGAGATACACCGGCCGTTAATCCTGACCCAACCGCTGTCGGCCCCTTTGATATCACCGATGGTTACGAGGATTTTTGGGTCGGAGATGGCTGGGCAAGTCATTCACCCATATTCTATGTGAGTGTCGGAGACTTCGACTATATCGACGCCCCCCCGGATGATGATTGGGGATATGATGTCCCTTATTACTTCAAATTAACCCTTGTTTATCATTCCGGCGTATCTCAGCCTTAGCAACTTTGCATCGCAACAAGGCGCGGGGCATGAGGATCTTTTCTGCGGTGACCAGGCCATGAGCCTCGGAACCGAAGAAACGGCCTCATGCCCCTCCTGTCCCTGTTCGCAACATTTACCCTGACGTTGCAAAAGTCGATGGTGCTGCAGGTCCAAGGCGTTCAAGGGTAAGGCTGTAGTAAACTACGCCGAACCCTTGGCAACGCAGGAGATGCGGTATCATCGGCTTTCCCGAAGGGTAAACAACATGGCTGTTTTTCTAGTTTCCTGGATATCACTCACAATGCATTCCACAAAAGCGCCCAAAAAGATCGCAGATAGAGGCTGTTGTACTTTTTTGGGACGTTTTGCCATGTTGTTTATGCAACGACAGGGTTTACGACCTCTTCGCCAACCCACCGTCTTTCCAGAAGCTTTACAATAACGTAACATTTCCTCGTTCAGGCATTTCAACGACAGCCCGTTAACCCATTGACTTTTGCGGGTGATGACGCTAGCGTCTTGCCGCACGCACCACAGTGTCGTGTCCCAGAAATACTTTGCATGATTCGGACGCAGTCCAAAGCCTTTTTGCGAGCGACATTGAGCATTTTGGGAAGACAGACGGATGCTGAACGGTGCGTTAAGATTCACACAGACTGTCTTAGGGCCTATAGGCCCGAGTTTCTGTGATCTAGCGACGTTCGTCGGCAGGCGTCCCCAAAATGGTCACGGAGCGACGCAAATGGCTTTGGACGACGGTCACCGTATGATTTGCACTTCTACAATTTACTCTAAGACACAACACCGGCAAGTTCCTCGAAAAGTGAAGGAGAGAAACCGTCCGTGACAAAAGTGGTGATCTCTGTCCTTGGAACAGATAGGCCGGGCATTGTGGCGACGGTCTCACGGATTCTCTTGGAAAACACCTGCAACATCGAAGACGTGAGCCAAACCACACTGCAGACTGAATTTACGGGCATTCTGATCGCTTCCGTTCCCAAACAGCTTCAACTGGACGATCTCCTCACGGGGCTGCAACGGGGCCTGGAACCCTTTGGACTCCACGTTCTGGTCAAGCCTCTTGAGACCACGGGGGAACCCCCTGCCCCATCGGCCGGCGAACCCTTTGTGGTCACCACTGTAGGGCCGGATCAGGTGGGCCTGGTTGCCGGCATCACCGAAGTCATGGCTCGTTTTGGAGCTAACATCACCAACCTCAGGGCCGCCTTCCGCGGAGGAGATGATCCAAAGCGCAACACCATGATCTATGAAATAGACACCCCAACAGGCATCGACCACAAGGCCTTCAGGCAGGCCCTTCAGGACAGAGCCGCAGCTCTGGGACTGGATCTGAGCATACAACACCGGGACATTTTTGAAGCAATTCACAGGGTCTAGACAACAGCGACAGCCCCTGTCTCCAAAGATTGTTTGTCAGAAGAGGGATGACCATGCTGAGCGACCGGGAAGTACTCTCCACACTGGAGATGCTGAAGAATGAGCACCTCGATGTGCGCACCGTCACACTGGGCATCAGTCTTTTGGACTGTGCCAGCCACGACGAGGATCGTTTTAGAAAGCTCGTCCACGGCAGGATTGGCGGACTGGCACGGCACCTGGTGAGAATTTGCGATGAAGTGGGCGATAAGTACGGCATTCCGGTAGTCAATAAGCGCATCGCCGTGAGTCCCATGGCCGTGGCAGCCGCTCCTTTTTCGTCAGCCCAACTGGTCAATATTGCACGCACCCTGGATGAGAGTGCCAAGGAAGTGGGCGTGGATTTCATCGGCGGATTCAGCGCGCTCGTGGAAAAGGGTCTCGCCAAGGGTGACCTGGCCCTGATTGAAGCCGTCCCCGAGGCATTGTCCAAGACGGAACGGGTCTGTGCGTCCGTGAACGTGGCTTCGACCCGTGCAGGTATTAACATGGATGCCGTCTACCTCATGGGGCAAGCCATAAAAACCGCGGCAGAATATACGGCCCCATCAGATGGACTCGCATGCGCCAAGCTCTGCGTTTTTGCCAACATCCCTCAGGACATCCCTTTCATGGCCGGGGCTTATCTTGGCATTGGGGAGCCTGGTGCGGTCATCAATGTCGGGGTCAGCGGACCAGGGGTCGTGAAAAAGGCCATCGACCGAGCCCGGCACGCCGACCCCTCCCTCACGCTGGGACAGCTTTCGGAAATCATCAAGAGGACCGCCTTCAAGGTCACCCGTGTCGGGGAATTGATCGGAAGAGAAGTCGCCGAGCGGTTGAGTGTCCCCTTCGGTGTTGCAGACCTGTCTTTGGCTCCCACACCCAATGTGGGAGACAGCGTCGGAGAGATTTTCCAGAGCCTGGGACTGACGAGCATCGGTGTCCCCGGGTCTACCGCGGTGCTGGCGCTTCTCAATGATGCGGTGAAGAAGGGGGGGACTTTTGCCAGTTCGTCCGTCGGAGGACTGAGCGGGGCCTTCATACCAGTAAGCGAAGACGTCAATATCTCGGAGGCTGTTCGCCGGGGTTTCCTGACCATGGAAAAACTCGAGGCCATGACCAGTGTGTGTTCCGTGGGCCTCGATATGGTCGCCCTGCCGGGGGATACATCCGCCGAGACCATAGCGGCGATTATCGCCGATGAAATGGCTATCGGCGTCATCAACAGGAAGACCACGGCCGCGCGGCTCATTCCGGTACCCGGCAAGAAGGCCGGCGAGAAGGCCTGCTTCGGGGGACTCCTGGGAGAAGCCACCATCCTTTCCGTTCAGGACAGGGGCGGCTCTGAGGATTTCGTACGCCTTGGCGGAAGGATTCCCGCGCCCACGCAAAGCCTGGTAAACTAGGTCTCATGGCGCTCCCCCTGCCCTGCCGGCCCTTCTAAATATGGCATCTGATAAGGGGTTTGTATGCAGATCCAGATCAAGAAGCTGTTTTCTTTACCCTAACGTTGCAAAAGTCGAGGATGCCGCAGATCCAAGGCGTTGAGGGTGAAGCTGTAGTCATTTACCGCGAACTCTCAACAACGCAGGAGATGCGGTATCATCGGATTTCCTCAAGGGTAAACAACATGGCTGTTTTTCCAAGTTTTCTGGATATCTCTCGCAGTGAACTCGAAAATATCGCCCAAAAAGACTGGAAAGATGGGCTACTATTGCTTTTAAGGACTTCTGGCCATGTTGTTTATGCGACATTGGGGTCTATGCCCGATCTGCTTGGTCCTGGCGAGAGTCTTTTGTCTTGTTTTGGCTCTCAATGGCTTCTTGATGGCCCAGGATGAAGACCTCCCCTGCCACACACTCGATCCGGTGGTCGTCACGGGCAGCCGTATCCCTGAGCACCTCTCACGAATCGGCCAATCCGTTTCAGTGATTAGTCGAGAAGACATCAAAGCCTTGCCTGCGGACAGTGTTTCCGATCTCTTGGAAACCGTCAGCGGTGTGGATGTACGTCAGCGCGGTGTCCACGGCCTTCAGGCCGATGTGGCCATTCGAGGCGGTTCGTTTGAACAAACATTGATCTTGATCGACGGTGTCAATGTCAGTGATCCGCAAACCGGTCATCACAATCTGGATCTGCCCGTCAACCTGGAGGACATCGAGCGCATTGAGGTTTTGAAAGGACCGGGGGCGAGAATGTACGGTCAAAATGCCATGTCGGGCGTCATTAACATCATCACGCGAGACGTCGATCACCCTGCTGTCGGTGGCTATGGAAAATACGGTGATTACGATTATGACGATTTTGGGGCTCATGGAGCCTTCAAGACAGGTGACTGGGCAAACCGGGTGTCACTGTCACGACGTTCCTCCACCGGCTATATGGAAAACACCGATTTTGATATCAACACGTTCTTTTACAAGGGTATGATCAATGGCGAAAAGCACCAATGTCAACTGGTGATCGGATATACGGACAAAGACTTCGGGGCCTATCGCTTCTATAGTGACACATTTCCGAATCAGCAAGAGGCAACAAAAACGCTGTTGGCATACAGCAACGCCCATCTTAGGGTGGCGGGTGTGGAAGTGATGCCCCAAGTATTCTGGCGGCGCCATAACGATGATTTCAAAATAGAGATCGGAGATGACTGGTACCGAAATGAGCACCAAACGGATGCCTATGGGGTCCAACTGAGTTCCCGCATTCAATCTGAGTTGGGCACAACGGCTTTTGGCGGTGAAATCGCCTCGGAAGATTTGCAAAGCGCCACTTTGGGTGATCACAACCGTGAGCGCAGCGGCGTCTTTCTTGAACATAAGTTTTGTCCTGTTGAGCGGCTGAGCTTTGATCTTGGTGCGTCGGCAATGCACTATAGCGATTGGGGCTGGGAATACTGGCCAGGTGTCGAATCAAATGTTGGATTGACGGATGGATGGAATGGGTTCGCTTCCGTTGGAAGATCGTTTCGCATTCCCTCTTATACGGAATTGTATTACAGCACGCCGGCCAACCAGGGGAATCCGGATCTTAAGCCGGAAAAGGCATGGACTTACGAGACCGGTCTTCGATGGCACAAGAAGGGCATGGCCGCGAATGCCAGTCTGTTCTTGCGTGATGCAGAAAACCTCATTGATTGGTCTCGCACTTCCGACCAAGATCCATGGAAGGTGCGAAACATCGCGGAAAGTACGACTCGTGGGCTTGAATTGGGGTGGGACTTCTATCCAGCCGCCTTTTCTGACATAAAACTCCTTTCGGCTGTCAATATTGCATACACCTATCTGGACTCGGACTGGAACACAGGCAAACTCGAGTCCAAATATGTCCTAGATCACCTGCGCCACCAACTCCATGCGTCCATCATCCTCGATTGGCTTGATAATTTGAGCCAGACCGTTCTGGCCCGATACGAAAAACGCATGGTGGCAGACTCCCACATCGTTGTGGATACTCGTCTGGCCTACCAATGGCACGAGTGCGAGTTCTTCCTGGAAGCCACCAATCTCTTTGATGAAGCCTACGTGGAATCCGGCTTTGTGCCTATGCCGGGCCGATGGATCGTCGGCGGCGTAAAGATCAAGATGGATCTTGACTAGGGACTTGCGCAAAGGACTTTTTGCGAGTTCATCGAGGAATGAACAACATCAAATACAGTTCCCATTTAACAACCAAGGCCAAGGGAATCGCCACAAGGACAAATAAAACTTTCACTCGAAGCCGGGTTCTAAACAGGTAGTAATGTGTGTGTACCAGAATGACCAGGACAGAAGCACAGGTGAAAACATACTTCGCGCAGAAAAATGCCATGGGGCCATGCTTAAGGAAATACGCCATGATGGGGTTGACTTCTGTTGCTCCATGGCTGACCAGAAACAGGGTGAGCATGGCATCCAGGACGCTAAGGACGACAATCAGCAGAATGGCTATGAGAGTGCCAACACTGTGCCGGTCTATCTTATAAGATTTTTTCCTGTCTTCCTCCCTTCTGGCGGCCGTGCGCCTTCCCATAAGCCAATACCTGTTCGGGATGGTCATTTTCCCAGAGCGACGATCAAGGCGGTCTCGCCGTTCAGATTTGGATGGGTTGTTCGTCAAAGCGTTCATGGCATCTATTAACCACCTACCCCCTCTCGCTTCCCTCATGGGGATGTATATCAAGGGTCGTGCCAAGCCGGGACCGCAGAAAATATTATAACGATTATCGATAGTTATGTGATACATGTCGCGATTAGGGAAAAATACTTCACACACAATCGCCTATCATATTGGAAAAAGGTTGCTCAAAAAGTCCAAGAAAGTTCATAGTCACAGCTCGCCCGTCCGGCTCAAATCCCGCCAGGGGCAGGACATTCTGCCCGGTAAATGGTGGCACATGCCACGCCTGGAAAAACAACTTGCGTTAAGCAGTGAAGAAATAACCAACCTGGATGACCTGTTTGTCAACAGCCGTCGCAAGCTCATTGACCTCAAGAGTGCCCTGCAAAAGGAACGATTTGAGCTCGAAAATCTCCTGGAAAAGGAGTCCGTTGACGAGACGGCGGTGACGCAACAGTTCAAGAAGTTGGAAAAAGCGCGTTCCAATCTTGCCTCTGAGCGCTTCCGTTTTCTCCTGGAGGTGAGAAAGATCCTGGGCCTTGAGCGTTACCAGCGTCTCAGGAACTCGTTCAGGGAAATGAGGCAAAAAAGACCCGGCGGACCGGGACCATTCCATAGGGGGGATGACACGGACCCGACGCACTGACAAAACCTCATAGGCCATAGGGATGCTCTTACGTCAGGCTACTGTGTCAGTTTCTTGAGCTGTGAGATCCTTTCCCAGGAGAAGGGGTCCTTCTGACAGGAGAAGATGGAATTATTATGGAAAATGGGATCAGAGGCCAGGTCATAGCGTGATGCCTTCACGGCATCCTCCCAGAGCGCGGTGTGGGGAATAGGCGAGTATTGCGCCAGGACAGGCCTCACCCCACAGGTCTTCACCATCTTGATGGACGCCTCAAGCTCTCCGATATCCTGTCCCGGCAGACCAAAAAGGAGATAGGCGCCCATGGCCTCTCCAGCAAAGCCGGCTCCTTTCAAGTAACCGACCGCCCGTTCAAATTCGCCGGGCCCGACCTTGCTGTCCAGGGATTCGCGGCCTTCAAAGAAGGCTGTTTCCAGGCCGAGCCGGATCGTCTTGAACCCTGCACGAAAAAGGAGGCCTGCCACCTCTTTGGACAGAGGCCTGACGTGCAGGGCATTTGGTGTATGAAACCTCACTGAGATCCCGTGCCTGACAATGCCTTCAAGGATGGGCAGGATGTGACGATCCGCATCCATCAGGAGTGCATCATCATAGAACGCGAAGTCTCTGACAGCATATTTTTCGTGCCAGTACAAGATCTCCTCCAAGACATGTTCGGGCGACCTGCGCTTAAATCGGCGGTTTAGAAAACCCGAGGCACAGTAGGCACATCGAAAGGGACAACCGCGGCCTGTCAGGATCGGGACATAGGGGATAGCGCTTTGCAGGTCCAGGGCAGGATAGGGATAAGCATCGAGATCGTCGGGAAGAAACTGAAGCCTGCCGGCAAAGCCCGTGAGGCGCTCGAGGGCTTCAATAATCGGACCTTCGCCCTCCCCTGCGAGGACTTCGTCTGCCCTGGCGTGCGCAACGGCGTGGTCATAGCAAAGCGTGGCGTAGATGCCTCCAAGCAGGATGGGCACCTCGGGCATCACCTCCCGAATTATCTTGATGAGATGAAATACCCCCGTATACCAATAGGTCATCAGGGACGTCACAAGCACGGCATCCGGCCTGGGACATTCCTCCAGGGCTTTTCGAACCAAGGCTTCCGGCATGCCATAGCGGCTGTACGTGCGAGGCACGTCGGGCAGTGCGTCTGGTTTTGCGATCGGCTGTTTCAAATAATGCCCCTTGCCAAACCGACCCGGCTTTGGCCTGTTGGCCATTTCCGGATGAAACCGATCCAGGCAGTCGATATAGCTGATCCTGTAACCGTGCATCCGCAGGACCCCCGCAATGGACAGGAGCCCCAGCGGCCTTGCCCAAAAATCATAGGCGGCAAAATCTTCAATCCATGGGTTGATCAGAAGGATGTGGGGGGTGTCTTTGGGCATTTTCTTGATACGTCGGTTGTTATATAATCGTATGGGCTAGAACAATCAAGCGCCGCGCCATGATGATTGGTTATGCGCAATGAAGGATTTCGCATTTCTCACACGGGATTCATGACGATTGAGGGGGCAGCCATGAAGATGATCGGAGTGATCGGGGCAGGCAGTTGCAATCATGAGATCTATGAGCTGGCAAGAGAGGTCGGGGCAGGCATCGCAAAGGCGGGCGCAATACTGGTGTGCGGTGGACTGGGCGGCGTTATGGAGGGTGCCTGTCGCGGGGCCTTTGAGGCGGGAGGACAAACCATCGGCATCCTGCCCGGCCCGGACAAGGGGGAGGCTAACCCCTATGTCGCCATCCCTGTCGTGACCGACCTGGGCCACGCCCGAAATGTGTTGATCGTTCGAAGCTCGGACATCCTCGTGGCCATCTCCGGAGGCTATGGTACATTGTCTGAGATCAGTATTGCGCTGAAACTGGGAAAACCGGTCATCGGCTTGCGCACGTGGCCGCACATGGAAGGAATCCACTATGTGACAACGCCAAAAGAGGCCATCGAGTCGCTAAGGGTGGCGAAAGCTTAGCTTCTTAGCATAGTTAGCGTCCGGACAGAGTCCTGGCCCCTTGATGTTAATTTTTGCTTGAAATCGTATGAAAAAAATGGGTAGATGCAGAATCGAATGAACTTCACGTCCAGACCAAACTAAGGGGATATGCCCTCCAATCCAACACCCGCCGAGTTGTCTGAGCAGTTAGCCCGTTCTTTTGCTGATAAGTCTTGCCCCAAGAACCGAAAGGCTCGAGGCCAGTTCTTCACCCCCTTGCCAGTCGCCAGATTCATGGCAGACCTTGCTGAATATCGAAAGAGGATGTTGAGGGTCCTGGACGCCGGAGGCGGTTCGGGGACTCTCTCGTGTGCTGTGTGCGAGGCCGCTGCCAGAAGGAAGACTGTCAAGAGGATAGAGATAGACACTTATGAGGATTCTCCGTCACTGGCTCGATTCTTGAGGCATTCCCTGGCGTTTTCTAAACAGTGGTTGGCAGACCGTGGTATTGACTTGAAATACAACGTGATTGAGAAAGACTTCATTCTGAGTGTTCCACAGGGTCTGTGGGCCAACCAAGTGGTCCCTTATGATCTGGCCATAGGCAACCCTCCATATTTTAAGATAGGAAAAGATGACCCGAGGGCGGTGGCAGCCGCTCGATTTGTCCATGGTCAGCCCAATATTTACGCTCTATTTATGGGGCTGGCGGCTGAAGTGTTGAGTGACAAAGGGCTAATGGTTTTCATCACCCCTCGTAGCTATGCCTCGGGGCCGTATTTTGAACTCTTCCGGAACCGCTTCTTTGCGATGATGCAACCCGAAAGAGTGCATCTCTTTGAGTCCCGGATGGATGCCTTCAAGAAAGACGAAGTATTACAGGAAAACATAATCTTAAAGGCAAGGAAAGCTGGTAATGCCTCAAGGCTAAGGATCTCCGTGAGTCCGGGTATTGATAGCCTGAACAGGGCCGTTAGCTACGACCTGTCTGCCTCCAAAGTTCTCTATTCAACGGGAAAAGACATGGTTTTCCGACTGCCGGCAAACCAGCGTGACATTGAAGTAATTGATATCGTCGAACAATGGACGGGAGGACTGCACAGGTACGGCCTTCAGATATCTACAGGGCCAGTGGTGCCGTTTAGGGCCACAGACTTGATCCTCAACGACAGGGACGTGCACAATGACACTTCGCCACTACTCTGGATGCAGAATGTGCATCCGATGAAGGTTGAATGGCCCAACTGCAATATGAAAAATAGCAGAAAAAAACCCCAGTTCATAAGAGCTAATGAGAAGGCTTTGAGAAAAAGACTCCTTATAGCTAACCAGAACGTTGTCCTCTTGCGCAGATTCAGCGCAAAGGAAGACTCCAGGAGACTTATAGCTGCTCCATTATTGAGAGGCCAGCTTGATGCGAAGTTGATCGGGATAGAAAACCACTTGAATTATATCTACAGGCCCACAGGCGAACTGACCAAACCACAAGCTATGGGGTTATCGGCACTGCTGAACAGTTCCTTGTTAGATCGGTATTTCCGAATCTCAAATGGCAATACACAAGTAAGCGCAACAGAAATAAGGGCCATGCCTTTGCCACCACTTCAATTAATAGATCAGATGGGACAGATAGTCAGGCAGCTTGACCGTATCCCTGAACGTGACGAAATCGATGATCTCGTGGGGGATACGGTTCAATCAAGTTAGCCGGACGACGAAGCGACCCAAAAGGAACACCCGGTGGGCAAAATTGAAGAAACACAGGAAATCTTGTACGCGCTTGGGCTTCCTCCAGCACAACAAAATGAGCTCTCGGCTCTTACCTTTCTGGCACTGGCAGATCTTAGAGAAGAAGATCCATGGTCAAGTGCTGACCCTGTAAGACGCAGGATTCATGATATTCTGATCTTCGCAAAGGAAGCTTACGCACGTGAGTACGCGGACAATACTAGGGAGACCGTTCGCCGCCAAGTTATCCATCAGTTCGAGCAAGCCAGAATAGTTGACCGAAATCCTGACAATCCGTCACTGGCGACCAACAGCCCACGCACTCACTATGCCTTCACCGATCAAATCGTAGACCTCATACGGGGATACGGTGAAGAAACCTGGGATGGTAGACTTAAACGGATTCTCGGAAATCGAAAGACGCTTTGGGAGGTTTACCGCAAGGAGAGAAAGTCCAGAATGGTGCCTGTAAGGCTGCCATCTGGAAAGAAATTACGCCTCTCCCCTGGAAAACATAATGAACTCCAGGCAGCAGTCATTGAGCAGTTCGCGCCCAGATTCGCTCCTGGTTCATTACCGGTGTATGTAGGTGACACGGCAAGGAAGACGCTACATGTGAATGAAAAACTCCTGCGAAGTCTGAACATCACCGTTACAGAGCATGACAAATTGCCTGATGTTGTCCTTTACGACAAGAACAGGAACTGGCTTTTCCTGATTGAAGCAGTTACATCGCACGGCCCCGTATCTCCAAAGCGACAGTATGAGCTAGACCAGATGCTTAAAGACTGTCCTGCGAACTTGATATATGTCAGCGCATTTGCAGACTTCCGTGAGTTCAAGAGACACGCTGTAAACATAGCCTGGGAAACTGAAGTCTGGCTGTCCGAGATTCCGG
>Ga0307426_1000411_pt1 | contig 29353 bp, 30 predicted proteins | sample SalMarWE160340MG_FD_202165 | JGI IMG/M metagenome (GOLD analysis project Ga0307426, IMG submission 202165) | Salt marsh sediment microbial communities from the Plum Island Ecosystem LTER, Massachusetts, United States - WE1603-40 | ecosystem: Environmental > Aquatic > Marine > Intertidal zone >...
TCGGAAACTCATTGAGGGAATTTGCGGAATTAGATTTAAAAGCAGAAGAGGAGGCTTTGGAACTGTATCGTCAATTAATCGAAGCTGCTAAAAATAGCGGTGATCGTGAAACATGGTCATTATTTGCTAAGATATATAGTGATGAAGAAGAACATTTGTTAAAATTTCAAGATTATGTCGAGATGGAAAATGAACCTGATTTAGGAGAGACTCCTGCTTCTGCATGGAGATCCATCTTTGGAGATGAGTATATTGCTCTACTCAATAAAGCTCTTGCAAGTGAAATATCAGCTGTTGTTCAATATACCACTCAGCACGAGAAAGCTGAAGGGTTAGAACGATTGAGGCGTAAGAAGAATGCTTTAGAAGTTGCTACTGGAAAAAATAAAGCAAGTGTCGTGTCAGGAGTTCTCAAAGAAACTTTCCTGCAAGAAATGGAACACATGGAAAAAATCTCGGAACGAATTTATGAAATTGACAGAGAATCAATCGCTACAGTAGATCCTTTACCTGAAATTGGAAATTCAACCGATGATTTTATAAAACTTGATAGAGAAGCAGAAAACTACGCTATTGTTTTATATCGGAAAGTTATCTCTGAAGCAACAAAACTGGGAGATATTAAAACGAAAAAATTGTTTGAAGATATCATACAAGAAGAAGAAGCGCATTATTGGGCTTTTGACGACTTTACGCCCTAATTTTATTTTTTAATTTTTTAATTATTATTTTCATATTTTTTTCTGATACAATTTATTAAAGCTTAAGAATGGTATTAATTATCAAATTCTATAGGAAACTTAGCAACTTGATGATTAGGGATATTAGACTTGCAATGGAGAATGTGCAAAGAGGGATAGATAAAGCTAAAATGTGTCCATTTCGACCAAGATATCACTTTTTACCTCCTGCTTATTGGATGAATGATCCAAACGGATTAATATTCTATGAGGGAGAATACCACATATTTTATCAACACAATCCATTTAAAGATAATTTCAAACAAAAAGAATGGTGGGAAATGTGTTGGGGTCATACTAAAAGTAGTGATCTTGTTCATTGGGAACATCTATCAATTGCAATAATACCATCACACGAAAATGGAGAGGATGGATGTTGGTCGGGTGCTTGTGTAATCAATAATGGAATTCCAACTATTATCTATACAAGTGCTAGCAAAAATACCTCTCCACATGAATATGCAGAACAGTGGATGGCGATTAGTAGAGATGGAATGAGGACGTGGGAGAAGTCTGTGAACAATCCCATTTTAACTTCTAGAGATAATTCTCCGTACGAAATTCATGATTGGAGAGATCCTTATATCTGGAAAGAAAATGGCAAATGGTACATGATATTGGGAGGACACGAACATAAATCTCCCTCTAATAGTCATGGAATTGTATTGATCTATGAATCGTCAGATTTAATTAAATGGCACCTAAAAGGAATTTTATGTAGAGGAAATCGGACTCAAGGAAGGGGATGGGAATGTCCTAACTTGTTTTCATTAGGAGAAGACCATGTATTAATAGTATCTCCCTTTAAAAAAGTGATCTATAGTATTGGAAAATATGAAAAATTCAAGTTTTTACCGGGTATTTGGAATATTTTTGATCATGGTAAATGTTTATATGCTGTTAATACAATGTTAGATGATAAAAATAGAAGAATAGCGTGGGGTTGGATTAAAGGTGGGGGTTCAGGTGGCTGGAATGGATGCCTTAGCTTACCTCGTATTTTAAATTTTGACTCTAATAATTATTTAAGTATGAATCCTGCCAATGAACTTCAAAAGTTAAGGAAATCACATTTAGCATTTGAAAATCTTCAAATACCGGAAGGTTCACAATATTTCTTAGGAGATTATCCAGAATTGTCTTTAGAGATTATTGCTCAGTTGGATCTTAGCGGAAATGAGATTTTTGGTTTTGGTCTCTTTCTCGATGAACTAAATGTTGGAGAAAAATTGGAATTTGATACACGCGAATCAAAAATTTCTCTTGGAAATGAAAATGGAAGGCTAAATCATCAAGAATCAAACAAGGACTTTATTTTTCACATTTTCATTGATAGATCGGTTATCGAAGTATTCATTAACTATCATGATTGCATTACTAGTAGAATATTTCCCAAAACTAACATGTCAAATGGCTTTACCATCTTTTCAAAGCGAGGTTCAATAAACCTAAAAAAAATCGAAATCTGGACAATTGAAACGATTTCGTAATTTTTTTTTTACATTTTCCATTTAGGTATACAATGAAAAATGATGAAATATGGAAACCTATCAAAGATCAATTATTAACTCGATGGGTTAATGATATTGATCCTAATCAACCACTTCCAGAATATCCACGTCCTCAATTAGAGCGTGATGAATGGCTTAATTTAAATGGATTTTGGGATTATAAAATCTCTCCGAAAGATACAACAGAGGTTACATGTTATGACGGGAGGATCTTAGTTCCTTATCCTATTGAATCCGCATTGTCTGGAATTGGAAAGAAATTGAAACCTAATCAAAAATTGTGGTATCATCGAACTTTCATCCTTCCTGATAATTGGAAAGGAAAAAAGGTATTATTGCACTTTGGAGCTGTCGATTGGGAAACTAATGTCTGGATAAATGGAAAAAAAATAGGAGAACATAAAGGAGGATATACACCATTTGAATTTGATATTTCAAATAGCTTGAATGATGGAAAAAATGAGATTAGTATTAGTGTTTTGGATCCTACTGATAAAGGCAAGCAAGAATACGGAAAACAATCGCTAAAACCTAAAATTATATTTTACACTGCCGTATCTGGCATTTGGCAAACAGTTTGGCTCGAACCTGTGCCTAATACTTATATAAAAAATTATTTCCTCACACCTGACATTGATAACGAATCAATAACTATTGAAACAATTGTCGTTAATCCTGAATATAATGATAAGCTAGAGATAGTAATATACGACGAAAAATTTCAAGAATTAACTTCCTATATAGGCAAGATCAATGAAAAAATTAGAATAAGCATTGAGTCACCACATCTGTGGAGTCCTCATAATCCCTATCTTTATCAAATCCTTCTTAGAATTAAGAGGAGCGATACAATTCTTGATGAAATAGATAGTTATTTTGGAATGAGAAAGATAACACTATCTAAAGGATTGGATGGAATCTTTCGGATTGAGCTAAATAACAAATTTTTATTTCAATATGGTACTTTAGATCAAGGATATTGGCCTGATGGGATATATACGGCACCAACTGATGACGCACTAAAGCATGATATACAAATTACAAAGCAACTTGGTTTCAACATGATTCGAAAGCATGTCAAAGTGGAACCAGCAAGATGGTACTATCATTGCGATAAAATAGGGATATTGGTGTGGCAAGACATGCCAAACGGAGGGGTTACAGATATTACTAATCAACCAATTAATATTAATGAATACCAGACAAAACGCGAGGAGCCAGACAAATTAAATTACTATAAAGAACTTGAAGCAGTGATCAGAAATTTGTATAATTTTACTTCAATAATTGTTTGGGTTCCATTTAACGAAGGGTGGGGTCAATTTGACACTGAACGAGTCACTAAAACGATAAAAAAGTTAGATCCTTCACGTCTTATCGATTCTGCAAGTGGATGGTATGATTTTGGAGTTGGTGATATCTATGATATACATAGATATCCTAATCCACTCATGCCAGATGTTGATAAAGCTAAATCCCGTGCTCTTGTAGTAGGGGAATTCGGAGGTCTTGGTTTAGAAGTCGAAAATCACATGTGGAATACATCTGAAAAGTTTGTCTATAGAAGTTTTTCTGATTCTACTAAATTAACCAAGAGATATGCAAGATTGATTAAAAAGCTCAAGACATTAATAGAAAATGGATTAAGTGCCGCAATTTATACTCAAATTACTGATGTTGAGGGTGAGTTCAACGGTTTACTTACTTATGATCGTAAGGAAATCAAAATTAATCAAAATAACTTACGTGCATTAAACATGAGTTTATTTGATTAAGATTAATATGTTATTTGAAGGTTGGCAGATATTTCTTTTGAAGTTCACTCATTTCCTCATAAATGGCATCTGCCATTTTAAAACTACCACAATTAACATCAATAGCCAAACAAGCAATTGCAAGATCTTTTGATTCTTTTAAAATAGCTTCTACACATAAATCTTGAATGGAGGCTTCAATTCTTAGTATCGCAGCAATACTTTTAGGGATATTTCCTAGTTTTACACCGTGTAGACCCTCTTTATTTACTATTGCTGAACATTCTATCACTAAATCCTGTGGAAGATTTTCGATTATCCCCTCATTTGGAATGTTTACCGCTACTTCATAGGAGTTTTTATCTTCTAAAATCGCTTCAATTATGGGAATGGCTCTCTCTCCAGAGAAATCCTTCATGAACATGCCTTTTTCGGGATATTTTCCTCGCTTGAGTCTTTTGTAATATCTCTTTAAGCGATCGTTTCCTCCCATATTTCCTTGATGCATCCTTGTAATCCAATCTGTAAGGTCTTGAGCTGTTGTGTATTGAGAACCGATTTGTAAGTATTCACAAATATGATTATCTCCAACATATGGAAACCAACCAAATCGCTTGTATATTTCAAAGGTTAAATTTGCATAGTGAAATCGGTGCCACTTATCTTTAAAATATTCCATGCATTTAGAGTTAAATTCTGGTAATAAATCAAATCCTGTACTTAATTCTTTTAATCCAAGCAAAAATGCAAAATGATTTAATCCTCCAGTTACTAATTGAAGATCATTTAAGTCGCGGTTCATCATTTTTGAAAGATGTTCTCTTGTTAATAATGAGATTTGGTGGCATAATCCTAAAACTTTCAAATTGGGAACTGCCCTTTTAAGAGCTAGGCATATTCGAGACATTGGATTTGAGTAATTAATGAAATATGCATCGGGAGATAATCTGACTACATCTTCTGCAATTCTAACAATCTCGGGTATTTGGCGAGCGCTATGAAAAAATCCTCCAGGTCCCCCATTTTCTGCCATCCTTTCTGTTGAACCATATTTTCTCGGAATTGTATTATCTTGCCACCTGTGTTCGAATCTATCACCGTGTTCTATTGCACAAATTACGAAATCTGCATCTTTTAATGCTTCTGTTCTCTTCGTCGTTTGCTCTATGATAAATTTATTTCCTATTTTTTTATTATCCAAAGATACAACTTCGTACACCATTTCCAGTTTTTCTTTATCAATATCACATAGAACAATGGTTGAACCCGGGAGTATTTCACTTAAATTGATATCCATGAGCGTGGCAGGACCAAACGATGCACTCCCAGCTCCCATCAATACAATTTTTTTATCCATGATATATGAAATATTTAGCTTTAATTATATTTTGCTTGCATTTAATATTGTATAACTATTAATAATTTCAATCCTTAAAATAAGATATGGGGAAAGCATTGCGATATGGATTAGCTGGTTATGGTCTTAATGCGGTGGAACATATCGCTGAATTAAAATCTCCAAAACTAATAGGTCGTACCAAACTAGTTGCTGCATTTGATCCGGATCCTAAAGCTCGTGAATATATTCAGAAATTAGATCAAGTGAAAGCAGCAGAATCTTTTGAGGATCTCTTGGATACTCCTGAGCTTAAAGCAGTAATTATTTGCAGTCCTCCCCAGTTCCATGCTGAACAAGCTATAGCTGCTCTAGAATCTGGATTACACGTTTATTCAGAAGTCCCTATGGCTATAAATAAAAATGATGTTATCAAGATTATTGAAACTGAGGAGCAATCAAATAAAAAATATCAATTAGGAGAGAATTATTGTTTTATTCCTGAAGTGTTATATGCAGGATACCTTTCTGCATCGGGTAAAATTGGACCTACCGTTTATTCTGAATCAGAATATCTCCATGACGTGACTTATAGATGGAAGGAAGGGAGCTATGGAGATGAAGGAAAAACTCGAGTTGATTCTTGGTATCAATTATTTGATCCCTTAATGTATGCTCATTCCATAGGACCTGCTCAAGTAGCTTTAGCAGGAATCGAGAGACCCGCTTCATTTATTGAGGTCACCAGCTTTGCTAATGATATCGGGGGATACAGAGGTAAACCAATTTGCTCTCCAGCAAAAGCGTTTCAAGTTGGACTATTTAGAACTGAGACAGAGGCTATAGCTAAGTGTGCTAATGCCTACGTTTTTGCAAGAGAACCCACTCGCCTCATGATCCAAGTTATTGGAAGAACTGGGACATACGAATGCTATACATTGGGAGCACCTGGCCGTTTATTTTTAGCAGATGGACACATTATAACAAAAACGCGACACAGAAAGGGAAAAGCTCAGATAATTGATAATTCAAAAATATCAGAAATTATTCCAAATATTCCTGGTCAATATTTTGGTGCATCTATCAGAGTAATAGATGATTGGCTTTCAGCAATTGAATCAAATAAATTACCTTTAATAAATTCTAAAATCGGCGCAAATTTTTGTCTCTCGGGTATCGCCGCTTCCGAATCAGCTCGTTCTGGTGGAAAATTAATTAAGATAAAAACATTTAATTAATCATGGATTCTTTTTCACTCCTTATAAAACCCGCTGGAGCTGATTGTAATTTAAGATGTCAATATTGTTTTTATATTGATCACTTGGATGAGGAAAAACCAAAACCTAGAATGTCTGTTCAAGTTTTAGAGAGGATAATTTCAAGCTACATGCAAACCAATCAAAATTTAAACTATGCTTTCGGGTTCCAAGGAGGAGAACCCACACTAATGGGTTTAGATTTTTTCAAAACTGTTATTGAACTCCAGAAGAAACATGCACCCCCTGGAGCTACAGTTAGCAATGGTCTTCAAACTAATGGAACATTAATTACTGAAGAAATGGCAGAATTTTTTGGGAAATATAAATTTTTAGTTGGAGTAAGTTTAGATGGTCCAGAGTACCTACACAACAAATACCGAAAGACTATAGGAAAAACTCCTACTCACTATCTTGTTATGCGAGGAATAGAAAATCTAAAAAAATATAACGTTGAATTTAATATACTAAGCCTAATAAATAATGAAACTGTAAAAAATGCAGGGGAAATTTACAATTACTTGAAAAGTAATGGATTTTATTTTCATCAATATATCCCTTGTGTTGAATTCGGAGAAACTAACAAACCCTTACCCTATTCAATATCAGGGAAGGAATGGGGGGATTTTTTATGTGAACTTTTTGATGAATGGGTAAAGGAAGATACGCGTAAAATTTCCATAAGACTTTTTGACTCAATAATTGAGTATTTAGTGTATGGAAAATATAATGTTTGCTCTATGGGTAATAATTGTTGCCAATACTTTGTTGTTGATTATGATGGTTCCGTATATCCTTGCGATTTTTTTGTAAGGGAAGATCTTGTTTTAGGCAATGTAAAAACGAGTACCTGGGATGAAATTTTAAAATCACCCACATATCTAGAATTTGGAAAGCAAAAAACTGTTTGGAATAAAAGTTGTAATAATTGTCTTTTTGTTCAATTATGTAATGGTGATTGCCAGAAATTTCGATTAAGGAAGCCTAAATCTCTAAGTTGGTTGTGTCAAGGATGGAAAAAATTCTATGCACACTCTTATCCTCGTTTCAAATTACTTGCAGAAGAACTGAGAAAAGAATTAAAAGTGAAAGAAGTAGCTCCGATAATGAATATTAAGTTTGGACGTAATGAACCCTGTCCGTGTGGAAGTGGAAAGAAATATAAATACTGTTGCATGATGTAATCAAAATTAGATGTAGTGAAAGAAATGCCTAGTGAATTTACTCAAGAAGTCATTAAAATAATAAAAAGCATACCTAAGGGGAAAGTTTTGACTTATGGAATGATTGCTAAGTTTGCTGGAAATCCAAGAGCTGCTAGACAAGTATCTTGGATACTGCATTCTTCTACAAAGAAATACGATTTACCATGGCATCGTGTCATTAATTCGAAGGGTTTAATTGCGTTAAATTCAAATGACGATCGTTTTTATCAAAAAAATTTATTAAAAGAAGAAGGAATCGAATTTAAGAGTGAATTCGGAATTGAATTAAAAAAATATCTATGGATAGGTTAAATCTCGGATCTCTTTATAACCGATTATATGCAAGTCATTTTCTTCAGCACATTCTTTTAAACGGGGATTTGTAAAAGCCTCGTAATCCTTATTTCGCCAAGATGCGGAATCGGGAGTAATAGCTTGCAATTCTGGGCTCATTTTTGCAGGATGAAATAGAAAATGAGTCAATCCAGGTTTTATTTGAGAAAATCTTTTACAATAATATTTAATCTTATTCGATTGAGGACCCAACGTATCAATTATAAGATGATCCAGAAGTGGTACTCCGCTATTCTCTAAATTAGTAAACAATTTCATGTAAAGATCAACTTTATCACCAAGCCCCATAGCATGGAGCTCTTCCTCAGAAACTCTTGGCAAAAACGGTGCAACTTTAAATTCACGAGCTAATTTTAGGTATATCATAATGAATTTTGGGTCCATTACTGCTCCCATATGCGAATCAATATGTGTAATTTGGATTCCTGCATCAATAGCTCTTTGAATTTGCATACGCATCTCATTTTCCGCAGCTTTTGGAGCTATATTTGCAACAGCTTCTTCTGATGTTCTCCATAAGGATTTTTCAGAATCTAATAATCCTGTAGCAGAGTCTACACTTGATATTGAACGCCATCGATAAAGATCATATTCACAAGTCAGAGTTAAATGAACTCCAATATCATATCTTGGATTTTTCTTGTAAATTGACGCTGCTTCTAAAAACCAAGGAGCAACAGTAATAATTGATCCACAACTAGCAAGACCATAATCCAGACATTCGAATGCTCCAACATTTGAAGAATGCGAAAATCCCATATCATCAATGTGAAAAATCACAACCTTATCTTTATTAACATCGAAACCGAGTTTTTCAATAAGAGACATAATTGAATGGAATTATTATTATAATATTAAATTTCTTGCTATCAGAATAAGTCATGATTCCGTTAGATATAGCTGTGGTAAAGATCTTTTAAATTTCCATTAATTCATAGGGGTTAGTATTACTCTTATTCTCTTTTTGTATTATGAAGATAGTATGATTTTCTTTAACAAGCGAAGAGATAGATTGTATTTTATAATATGATTTATATTTTTTTCCTTCTTTCTTTTATTATAATGCGATTTTTATCTTTTCATTGTGAATATTTCAGATATAAAACAACTAAAAGAAGTCGCTCAAAAGTTTTTGAAGATCTTACTGAAAAAAATAAGGAAGGATCGCTTGAAAATTCTATTGTATTCTTTATTAGCATCGAGAAACAGGACGAAAATGACAACCAGATTCTTCAAAAATGTATTAATGAGATAGAAAAAATCATCGCCCAACTAAAAGTTTCAAATATCGTTCTTCTATCGTTTGCTCACTTATTCGGAGAACTTAGTTCTCCTGAATTTGGTTTATCCGCTCTAAAGGATATTGAAAACTTGCTTAGTGAAAAATTTGAGATTTTGAGACCTCCCTTTGGGTGGTTTAATGAACTTGAATTGAAAGCTAAAGGACATCCCCTCTCGAGAATATCAAGGAAAATTAATTAATAATTGAATAAATCGGAAGTCTGTAACCTTTTTCTTTATATTGATTCATATTAACATAAATCCATGGAATTAAAATATTTTAATGGTGATAAATTATAGTAGAAACCCATGATTATTCATTTTTCGGTAAATCAACAGGATTAATTCTAAGAAGTAGGAAGCTAAATGAGCCATTTATCTTTTTAACATGTATAAGAAAAAAACGTGATGGTATTTGGGAAAAAATATCTCAAGGAGAAGGCAAGACAATACGCTTGTCATTAGAAGAAATGATATCCCTCAAGGAAATTTTTAAAAAATGCCCTTCCTCATGGAAATCTGTGCATAAATACAAGGAAGAGATGACCAGTATTGAATTTGATTCAAGGGAGAATCAATCTTTACCTTATCTTTTGAAAATTGGGACTTATCCTAAGCCATTCACGTTTGCTCAAGGAGAGATTTTTCGAATGTTATTAGAACATCTCATTACAGAAAAAATCGAACATCTAAATACCTTCATCAAAAAACCTACTAATACTGATGAATTTAAATCAACACCACAAAATATCCTATATGTCAAGGAAGAAACAACAAATACTTGAAAATTTATTTTATCTCTCTCTCTTCATAATTCAACTTTTTCGTTCCAACTCTTCTAACTGGGCTAAAATCCAATCTCTAAATTTATTAAAATTCTTAACTGAAGGAGGTGGTGTGTATTTCGCGGGAGAAGAAATTAACCTGGGTTCTTGCTTTTTAATTTCGGTAGATGGAGTAGCTTGAGTGTAAATTGGAGTGATTTCTTTATTTTTTTCATTTAATTTTAAACAGTTAGTAGAGATGTTAAGCTTTGAGAATAATTCAAAAAATAATTCAACTTCTTCATCGTTTAATACATCTTTAAATCCTACCCATTGTTCTATGAAATCTGCTGAGATTCCATCCTTCCAGTGATGATTCCGTAAGTAATTATAAAGTTCCTTGGGATCATAGAGCTGAACAATTTCCAAATTCGCTGGATTGACATGTTCACTCCTATAATCATGAAGTAAAGTAATAAAAGCTTGAGCAATGCTTCGACCCGTTGATAAGATAGCTTCATATTCTCTTGAGAAATCAGTTTCATTATCTCTAGGGGAATTATTTGATTTTGATGATATCACCCTTGGAATAGAGTTAATCAAAGACTTGGTTAATTCCTCAGGAACAACAATTTTAAAAAAGTTTTGAGTAAATTGAAGGATTCTCGACCAAAATTTTCGGGCAAAAACTGATTCGTATTCTTCCAAGATGATTTGGACACGCTTAAAGTCAGTTGACTCAACAAACTCCTTGTAAATACGGGTTGCGATACCCTTGATTCGCATGAGTAAATCATGTAAGATTTCTTGATCTCCATATGATTGGCGAAAAAGCTCGGTTTCAAACTCCAACTCACTATTATTTTCTATAGAAGGATTGACAAACTTCTTGCTTTTTTTGTTATAAAATAATAAATGGCTTCCATTAGCAAGAGATTCCACGTTTTCATTGGTATTGATGATGTATCTCACATTTTCCATTTTTTTGATAGACTGAATAATGTTACTACTGGCATTATAAACGAAAAAAAATGGAGGGCTTTGAGAATAGGTACCGTCTTGATGTTCCAAGATACTTGTAATGTCATTTAACGCCGTACAGTCCAATTCAATGGGGGAGTGTCCAGTAGTAAAGAGTTCTAATGCCCGCAAATGCTTGATATCTAAATAAGGATATATCACCAAGTTTTTTTGGTGAAAAAAGATTGCTTGCATGAGTTCAGGTGTCAAAAAGTCATATCCCACATCCATTAGGCTATATCATCCCAACCAATCGTTAATTGTGAATATTGTTTTTTCTATCATTTCTTTTTCATGGTCTAAAGATCTATAATAATTATAATTAAAGCTCTGCAAGTGCCGTGAAGTACCGAAAAATGATTTGATACATCAGATCTTGAAAGCACTCTCGAACGTTATCTCCATTTAGAGCAACACAAGGATATACAACTTGTGTTTCATCTTCGAACCGGTCGAAGTCTGGAAGACCCATTGCTTTCTTAAATTCTTTAATGGAAACTGCATTCGGGAGATCCCTTTTATTTAACTGAAGTAAAAAGGGGATCTTCCTAGGACTAGCAAACGCCACCAATTCCCTGAAACTTCGCTTGTTTTCTTCCATGATGCCAGGATTGGAATCGGCGACAAAGATAACGCCATCCGCTCCGTCTAATACATATTCCCTCGTGGAAAGGAACCGTTCTTGACCGGTACACGTGACGATTTGGGTTATGATATTAAACTTGATTTTCCCTATATCTACGTAGAATGATAAACGAATAGAATCTTGCCATAAAGTCCTCCCATCAGTGGTTTCAATGGATAAACCGCCATTAAGTTTCACTCCATCGAACTTTTCCCTCAACCTAAAGTAATTAGTTGTTTTCCCTGATTCTCCAGGTCCCCAATACACGATCTTGAATTGCAAGATATCAGCCAACTTGTTGGTCCCCGAAGTTGCGGATAACTCAACATCTCTTTCCTTATCGGTTTTAATGCTCATCTTCTATTTCACCTCCAAGGGATTTAAGATGATTGAAATACCTTCTTCTTGAGATTGATGAGGTGTTTCTTGAGCTCGACTTCGGTCATCTCCAATCGGGAAACTGTGTTAGAGCTTTGCTCAATAGTTTTTCGCAGTAATTCGGCATACTTATTCATTTGAAGTATAATTACACCTATATTAACTTCATTATCGACCAATAGGATGATGAGAATCTCGCGTTTACCTTTCCTTGGCAAAATTACATCCCCAACCGAACGCACGTAGAGTTGCAAATCCTTAAAGATGATCGACCCTCTAACTAAATCAGCAGCATCAAAAAAGTCTTGGGCTTGGCGCGCAACTCCATACATGGCTGCACCTACCGAGCTTAGATCCCAATAATTGAGTTTTCGATCAAATCGAGAGTCGATGGCTATAATTTTAGCGTCTTGGTCAATGGCAATCATTCCATGGATGAATCCCTTTCTGGTGAGCATCCCATAATCGTGTCGCATTTTATCCAATACTTTTGTAATTTCATTTTCATATAGATCTTTCGGAGTATAGTTTGTCATGTGTTTTTCTTTCCTTGTAAAAATATTTTAATGACTATTACGATGGGAAGATATTTAAAAAAAAAAGAAAATAAGATTTTTTGATATTGTTATGTTGCTTTTAATGAAGATTTTTTAGTGAAAGAGAGCTCTTTTTCTCCTGTATAGGAGTTTTCTTTAACCATCAAATCATGAAACGAGTAGTATTCACCTTCTTCTATCATCTTCAAGCATTTAATGGCATCATCGCCCCATATGATGATCTGAGCTGAATAATCTTCCTCATCCGTGATGGTGAGTTTTAGGAGGAACGAATCTTGTCCCGATTTTAACGTGATTTCTTTGAATTCTTCCACGTTCACGATACCCTTCACCACGCGAATAAATTTTTCGTTCTGCATCAGAATTCGTAAAGGTACGTGATTTTTAACTTCATTTTTTATAGCTTTTTTCTCTGATGAGTCCAAATTTTCAAGACGTTTCTTTACTTTGGAACTGACGTCTTCGGGCGAAAGCATTAATTTTCCCCTCTTTCCCAGATTTACTTCAAGTTCTTCGTTCCTTCCCATTTTAGAATACCCTTCGATGATTCGCACTAAGACCCCGTCATTAAAATATTCAGATTGAAGCATTTTAACGTGATCATCCCATGCCACCACCTTGATTGCACCGCTCTCGTCTTGTAGCATGAAAGATCCAACCATTCCAATCGAACCATCGTTTCGCGAGAATTCATTGATAGTAAACTTTTTAATTACTTTCCCCAATAAAACAATATTTGCCATTCCCTCTCTAACTGACGAAACGGGGATGGTAAATTCGTCGTAATCAATTTCTTCTTCAACCAAATGATATACTTCGGGATCTAAATCGGGGTTACGTATGTTAATGCCATGTTCCTTAGCGATGAGAAACAACATTCCTTCTTGGCTCATAAAACCTCCGTATTCTTGACTTTTCTTTCTTATTGCCTTTGCGATCTCTTCATCCTCAAGTCCTTCTTTTAATAGGATTTGATACAGTTCATCGCTAAAAGAACTCACTTTAATCACAATATGTTAGACATTTTTGGATGAAAATGATTTCTTTATTTTTAAAGAAAAAAAATCAAAATTCCAACAATTTTTTCTGTATTATGCGAGGCTCATTTAAGTAAGAGCAAGAATGCTTGATCGTTTCATTATAATGCGTGATCGTTTTTTCGAGATTGTTTCTGACCCTTTCTTCATTTAATCGATGATCCCTACATAACAATGAAAGGATTCTTTCTTCATGGGGCATATTCCAATGAAAATCAGGATACTTAATTAATACTTCTGGAAAGAGAAAGATCTTCCGCACTTCTTTTATAATTCCAGTGCTCAATTTGGAAAAATCATATTTATTTCTCTCGACTGCTATCACCCTTTCAATTGTACCCTTGAGCTTTATCAATCTCAGCGCATTTTTAGGTCCTATTTCTTTTATTCCTGGGAAATAATCAGTACCAATAAGTAGCCCCATATCGACTAATTGGAATTGAGATATATTCAACGTTTTTAAAAATGACTTTAATTCAATGAGCTGGGGTTGTATTTTGGTATAGGTCCACTTTCCGTGTTCTTTTCTGCGTAAGGATTTAGAAAGATCTCGAACCACGCGAGGGCATCCAAAAAGAAGGGAATCATAATCTTGAGAGTTCGAATAACGTGCTATGTTGTCCTTGACCAATTGAGCACATTGCGATTCTGCAGATGCAGGAGATTCGATGTAAGGGACACCTAAAGCTCCAAGTAAGGCTTTTGATTCCTTAATAATATTGGGCCAAAGATATTCTGAACTCATCGCTATTTCTCGAGCTCGATTTTTATCACCATCCTTTAATAGTTGCTTGAACCATCTTTCGGTAAACAAGAAATCCTTGAGCCGATCCTTGGTACGAATTTTTTTGAGCTCTGAATCAATGCCATCGAAGCAAAAAATAGGAAGGATCATTTTGGAATAGTAAAAATTCACTCGATATAATAAACCGTAAAGGTGAGAAATTGGACGCTGAGTGCCATCCAGAAAATATTTGGAATCAACTGAATTTTTATGGGAAAACGAGAAAAGACTGGAAATAATATTTGGTGCATCAATTGCTATAACACTCCCTGCTAATTCAGATGCATCAATTGGTATATTTGTGACTAAATCGCGAAGTTTGATTCCCATGATAACATTCATGGCTATAAATATATAAAAAACAAAATGACCTTTACCATTTTTTCTTTAAATTAAAACACTAAGAATTGAGGAGAAATAAGGTGAACTATTTCATGGATCGTGAAGATTATTACTTGCATGATAAGTATTCGTATTACGCTAATGATGGAGACGGTCATCATGGACGGAGGAGAACCAGCAGGATAACAATCCTCGTAATTGGAGTGGTGTTATTCCTCTTGGTTTTCATGCCATTTTATGGAATTACTTTGCAATACTATATTGGGACTTCCTTTCGATTGGTTTTTGATTATTTAGGAAAGATATTTCAAACCGTCGGGGGATTTACTCTTCTAATCGTGGGAGCAAAACTAATTATAGGTCATAAAATATGGGTTGGAGGAATGGTCTTGGGATTTCTACTTCTTTATATGGGAGCGTTTCTCACGGGTGGGACTCTTGTACTTTTTGGAATGACCGTTTACCAACCAACCAGTTCTCCAGGATTCCACTAAATTAATCTTTTTTTTGTAATCCAATTTATTTACTATAAAGCATGAAAAAAATAGAGAAGTATGATTTTGTAATTGTAAAATTATAGAATTAGTTTTATTACTAATAATAACAAATATAAATCTATAAAAAAATATGATCTAACTCAACAGAATCTTTAATATATAAAGGATTGAGAATTTAGGAAGAGTCATAAAATGGATGAAGAATTTGATGTTATTGTGGTTGGTGCGGGATTTGGCGGACCTATTGCTGCTAAGATATGTGCAGAAAAGGGATTGAAAACGCTATTGCTTGAAAGATCTGAGAACGTTGGAGACAAGGTAATTTCTGGATTAACAATTCCATTTTATGGATTTCTGTTTGGACCAGATTTTATTAGAGATGGCAATCCCCCATTTGAACGCCCTTCTGATGGAATTATTAATTATATCATAAAGGATATTGAGAAAGGAGATATTGAAATTGATGATTCTTTGAGAGTTCCAAAACCATTTTCCCCTGTAATTGCTTTTGGGTATAATACATATTGTAAGCCATTTTGCGAGTGGGAAGTTAAAAAAGCGATTGATGCAGGTGTGATATTGAAAAAATCTACAACAGCTATAGATGTAATTAAGGAGGATAATTATATTAGAGGAATAATAACAGATGAAGGAGAGTATATACGGTGTAAAATTGTCATTGATGCCGAAGGTTCAAAAGGACTGTTAGCAATAAAAGCAGGTATAAGAAAAAAATATAAGCCTGAGACTATTTCCTTGGCAGACGTTTATGATTATATCATGCCAAAAGAATTTATTGATAAGATTTTTGGTTATTCTGTAAAAATGTGTTGGGGATGGGATGAACAAAAGATAGCACCTCCTCTTGGTTATGGAAACGGTCTAATGGTCTGGCCTTATCGAAATTCTCTTCACTTTATGCAGGATCAGTGCTTAAGGAAAAATGGCAATATGGTCACAAATTTGACTAATTATTTTAAAGAATACCATCGCAACATTACCGAAAAATTACCTTGGTGGAAAACTCTAGTAGCTCCTCATGCTGAATTAAGGGCAAGGATGTGGGCAGGATTTGAAATATATGTTGGTTTGAACAAAAACTTACGTATTATGGCTAATCACACAAATGGTATGATATTGATTGGAGATGCAGCAGGACTTGAAAGCACAGAATTATGTGATGGAGTCCCTGCAGCTTGGTTTTCTGCAGAAATAGCTGCTAACATAGCAATTGAAGCAATAAAAGTCAATGATACTTCAAAATCATTTTTGGAGAAATATGACCGAAAGATAAAAGAACATCCAATAATTCAATGGTCAATTTCGGGAAAAAATAGGTATAATTTACGAATTGCACAAGAAGAGCACGATTTAAAAAAGCTGAAAGAATATATTCATAATGGGTGGGGTTTGGGGGCGTTAACCCATTTTATGACTCCCTTCTTTAAAATTCTTCTTTCTTATGTTTATAAGGACCCAACTATAATAACTAAATGGATAAAGATGTTTTTTAGGTATTTTCAAAATTGGCTCTTTGAGACGTATGATCACCCTGGGGAAAAAAAAATCAAAAAAATACCTTCTAAAAAGCTCAGAAAAATGGAAAGGAGATTCATGCGATTTTTGATATTAATAGATACCTTTTTAAAAGCGCTAAAAAAAATAAGAAAAGTATTTTCCTTTATACTAGTTCCATTTTCAAATTCTTTGAATAATTTTATGATAAAAGCTCTACCGATTATTGAACCCGTTTATCTTTTTATTTTAAAGATATTTAACCCTATTTTAAATCGATTGAGTAAAAAAATATTAAAATTTGTCGAAAATGCAAATCCTATCGTTTTTCAGAACTAAAATGAGGTGACTTTTAAGTGGTAAGAACGTTTAAAGAATTCCCAGGTGTGGAATGGGTTGAAAAAACTGGAGATTTCATAAAAATCGATGAAAATAAATGCATAGGATGCATGAACTGTGTAAAAGTATGCCTTGCAGGTTGCTTTGAAATGGTTGAAAAAAAAGCAAAGATAAAAAGTTTAGAAAAATGCATGGAATGTGCATCATGTTGGTATGTTTGTCAGGAGGAAGCAATTATTTTCACGTGGCCTTCAGGAGGTACTGGATATAGATGCGATTGGGGCTAATTTAATTAGATTTCTTTTAATTTATAATATACACTTTTTAAGCTTATTAGAAAAAATATCATTTCTCCATTCAAAAAGATAATAACCTCTACTTTTACTAATCAAACTATTAACTTATGATTGGAATCAATTTAGCGAAAGATATGGAAGTATTTCACACCTGTTTCTATTCCACAGACTGCTAATAAAGCGATCGAGAAAACAATTACACCTAACATGTGCTTTCGCAAGCGACCTCCACCCCAAACAAAGACAATGAACCCAACCACGACTCCTATTAATCCCAATATGGAGCCTAACGCAAGAAGAAATTCCATTCCAGATCCCAGATTATCAAGATAATCAAATATCACCATTATGAAATTACTATCATGCATTTCTTTTTAAAAAAAAAAAGAGTGGAGTCCCGATTTAGTAATTTTTCATTTTTTCTTTAAATAAAAATGTCAAGAAACTCTCTTAACTATCTCTTTATCTTTTAATTATGAGATAAGGTTTTGATGACATGAGACAATTAGACGAGATAGGAACTTGTCCTCAATGTGATGGTTCCTTGATGATTTTTAAAACGAAGAATTATAAGCGATATGTGAAATGCGATAATTGCGGGCTGTCCTATGCATTACCAAAACGAGGGAATCTCAGCAATTCTGCTTTATTATGTCCACGATCTGGAATTCCAATACTTATAGTAGATCGTCCGAACCAGAAAGCCTATTTTTGGAGCGATCAGCCTTGTTTTACCTGCATTCAGTACGACAAATGTCCCGTTACCGCCGAACTCATCGTGGAATTTGAAGAATTAGAGGTGCATGGATATTAAGATTAATACAATTACCATCTTCATTTTAACCTTATTATTGTTTTTTATCATGATCACGGCATCTAATTTTATTCCTCATGATTTTATTGGGAAAAATGTGGCGAGAATGGAGCCTTCCAGTTCAATTCATCTAAGTGCTGAAGAGGACATCCTCGTGGATAAAGTTTTCACGTTTGAGATTGGAGGAGCTCCATTAAACTTTACAGACACTCCTCTCTTGGAGGATTTCACTTATTTCACTTGGATTCGCTTGGTCACACCCCACTCATGTAATATAACGGTTCGAATATATGATCCCGACGAAAAACTTTTTATCGTGTATGATGGTACCTTACAGCAAGTTCCATACGATTTAAGTTATCAGGAAATACCCTTTGGAACAGCTATGGAAGGTAATCATACTTTCTCTTTCGAAGTAGAGAGTATTTTTAACGTAAATATTCACATCAAGATTGAGAAAGAGTATGAATGCTTGAGAGAGAAAATTCCTGAATGGGATCCAATTAATTTTGTATTGTACGAGGTGACACGATTTAATGCTGACCAGACCTATATCATCCATCAATTTGCTTTACAATCGGATTACTCGTATAAATTTTACATAGGACGCGTCTCCGCAGAAGGGAATTTAAGCACGGTGGATCGTGTTGATTTAACGGTGTTTGATCCAAATGACCTTCCTTATGCAGTTTTCTTGAACAACTCGTTAGCAGGGGTGTCAGAAATCAATTCATTTTTGTTTGGCACATCTCAAGGAGGAACTTATTCAATACGGATTGAAATTTACGTTGATGTAGGTCATGAAAACATAAATGTCGCGTATGCAATGGTAAATAAGGGAGTTATTGCATCGGGTGAAGATCCTACTGACATCAATGGAACGACCCCTTCCGATAACCCGAGAATTTTTCTCCCTCCAGAAACTATGATGGTGGCAGGAATGGGTCTGGGGGGAGTCATATTGGTAATTGGAGTTATGATGATTTTTCGGAAACGTAAAGAAGCAATAAATTACCAATCCAAAATGGATTAATTTTTTTTCTTTTTTCTCATTTAGAAAACTAATTTCTTTTTCAGTTTAATCTCTAAATTATTTGGCTAATTCTAATATCGTAACTCGAAAAATTATTTTGTTATTTTTTTACTTCTAAAATAGAATTGAGCTTATCTAAGCGCTGATTTAAGTGAGAATATCTTCTCAATTCCTCCTTTGTTAGTATCTCCAACAAAATTGAATCAATTTTATTTTCAAAATAACGTTCTTTAGCGTCTTTCTTGATTCGGTCCAATTCACGTAAAATATCTCGACTTATCATGTTTAATTCTCTTCTTTTTTCCTCCCTTGTTGGTAAGAGTTTTTCAAGTATTTTTACATAGTTAAGTTGGATATATGCAACCCCCCCAAAAATTATCCCCGAGCATATAAAAACCCCGATTAATCCAAAAGAAGGAGTAAGTATCTCCCAAATACTTTCATATCCCATATCGATTATTTCTTGAGGTAGAACGCTCGTAGCTTGATTATACTGAATGATCCACACGATCGTTGGAATTAATAACAATGCGGCGTTAATGATTAAGAAATATCTTAAATTTAATTTTTTAAAATTCCTTATATCTTGTTTTAGAGAATATGATAATATCAACAACGTGAACAAACTACAAATCATGGTAAACATTGCAAACGCGGAGGTAATCTGGATTTCTGGATCCAATAAAAACCCCGATACAGTTCCATACCCATAAATTGTGAAAGAGATATAACCTGAAAGATACAAATTAATGGAACCTGCATGTTCTGAATACGAGACGGCAGGGTAAATTAACGTAAAACCAAGCACGATGAAAGAAAATACAAATATGACCCATTCATAACTTTTTTTGCTATCCATATTTTTTATTTCACTTCTATTTTTAAATAATAATTGAGTTGATGTCTTTTCAAACTTAATAGGGTAACTAAAGCTAATAAATCTTTTGAGAAATGTATATCCTTAAATTTAAGATTAAAGAATATACATCTGCTATTTGAGCAGTATTTTTAGTTGGTGAGAAAAAAATCAAGCAAACTTTCATTAAAGTAAAGAAACTAATGTAATATTAATACCTAATCAATCGATATTCATACTTAATTCATTACAAAAGTAAATTCAGAGTCTTATTTCAATGAAAATTCCTATCATATAAATAAAACTATGAATTGTAATCAAAATTTTACCTTAATAGATGAAAAGACATTAAATCAATGTGGGAATTAAAATATATAAAAGTCTATCTTGTATGGTGGTCCATGTAAACACAAAAATCTTTACGTAAACATGATTTAAAGTGATTAATTTGGTTAAGAAAGAGATGGTAGGAGTGTATCCTATCAGGTACAAAGAGAATAAGTTAGAGTTTCTCATGATAAAAAGAGCTACTTTGAGTTATAATTAGCATTACGTAACTGGTTCAGTAGGAGATTCAATGGGGGCACTTGATCACCCGAAAGGAGAAAGTCCTCTTGAGTGTGCAAAAAGAGAACTTTTTGAAGAAACAGGTTACATTCCTACTCTTATTCTCCCGATAAATATACCTCAAGAATTATATGCGGAAAATGAAGAAGATGAAGGTGATCAATCTCCTCCTCATCTTCAAGAAGAAGTAAAAGAGATTACATTTTATAATTTCATCGCTCGTATAGATCGCCCTAAGGATCCAGTATTGAACCCTGCTGAACACACTGATTGGAAATGGTGCAGCTTTGAAACAGCTAATAAGATAATAAAGTGGGCTATTGAAAAAAAATTGTTAAGGTATGTCAGTAATTACCTTATTAAAAATCCTTTAGAATAATAATTTACTCATAAATAGTATTTACTCTCTTTCTTCGCTAATTTTTCTGGGGTATTTTCAGCATTAACAATAACGGAATATGCTGGTCTCATATCGTTAATCTCAAGAACATTATCTGGGCAAATAAATACACACCTCAAACATCTAATGCATTTCTTTCCATTAGAAATTCCCGCATTAGCATCCATTGCATTATTTGGACATTCTATTTCGCATTTTAAACACATGCAACAAGCCTTTCCCTTACGTGAAGGTGGTGTCATGCCTCCCTTTGGTACTTTATCTAATCGGTTGAGTTGTTTTTCAGTAATTTTAGGTTCTTCGAATTCGATCATTTGAGTATTGTGTGAAATAATTTTTTCAAGGGTTTTAATAGTATATACTCTCGCAACTGAGAAATCTTTTTCATTTGGTCTATCAGGCATTAAATTCCAACCACCAAGGTTAAATGTATGTTTTCCTAAGAATTCTGCAGTCGAAATAATTTGAAAATTTTGACTTTCTAATCTTCTTTTTGTATCATAATGAGCAATTCCAGTAGTTACCCCTCCATACGTAAAAAATATTGAACAAAACTTTCCCCCTCCATTCAAGGTATGAATCCAATCCCGAATAATAGATGGCACTCTTTGAACATGAATTGGGAATCCAAAAAAAAAAGCATCATAATCTTGAAGATCAAATTTTTTCTGTCTTTCTGCATATGGTGTTATATCATGCAAATCCACACCAATACTTCTCTCAACTAATACCTCTTTTATTACATCTGCTATTTGAGCAGTATTATTAGTTGGTGAGAAAAAAATCAGGCAAATTTTCATAACTACAAAGAAACTAATATGCTATTAATACTTTTTTTCAGGAATAAAATAAAGATATTAAAAAAAACGCAATTTGATTTATATTTGGACCATGCCCTTCGCATTGCCCTGCCATTCTTGAACCTTTTTCAATGATGCACCGCTCACTTTTAAAGCGATTTCTTCCGGTTGGGCAGATATTAACTCGTTAACCGAATTAATTCCTGCTTTCTTAAGTTGAACAGCCATACCGGCTCCGATTCCCTTTACAGATGTAAGGTTTTCTTCATCGCTCTCTCTTTCAGAAGGTGTATCAGGGGTGATAGAAGTCTCGATTTCATCATCATCAACCTCTTCGTATAATGAAGGAACTTCAAATCCGGTCGTATCTCCTTTGGGTAATTCAGCGTTTTCTGTATCAGCAATACCCACGCTTGTAATGTAAAATTCGACTTCTTCTGGTGCAAGATCTGGGGCATCCACGATGATAGCTCTTCGTTTTAATGAATTATTGGAGGAGAATCCCTTGGTTTTGAACATTACCCTGAAGTGACACCCGTGCGCTATGATGTTTCCACCGATTGCATCATCACTTGAGAACATACCCATCATTTTGGTGGCAACTTGGTTAGTGAGTAGGACAGCACAATTGTAAGTTTCTGCAATTCTAGAAAGAGCGTGGATCATATTATTAAGCACGCTTTGTCTCCTAGCGAGCATTCCAATTCCAACGAATTCAGCCCGCATGAGTGCCATTAGGGAATCCATAATGATGAGACGAACTCCGCGCGTCTTGCAAAGTGTTTCAGCTTTACTAATCATTTGAGCTTGATGATCAGAACTAAAAATCCTAGCATGAAAGATGCCAGAAAGTACTTTTTTTGGATCCACCCCGAATCTTTTGGCAATCCGTTTAATTTTCTCTTTAGAAAAAGTATTCTCCGTATCAATATATGCTACTTTAGCTCCTAATCCTCCTTTATTTTTCGGTAATTGGACGGAAACTGAAATCGTGTGAGCTAAATTAGTTTTCCCAGATTTGAAGGGACCGTAAACTTCGGTAAGTTTTCCAGTTTGAAAACCCCCTCCAAGTATTCGGTTCAATTCGGCTGAACCGGTCGTGATGTATTCGGTGTTCTCATCAATATCTTCAGCAGTGATAAATTCGCTCATTCCTAATGCATTTCGAGCATTCCAAATGAGCTTTTTTGCCGTCTTTTCCCCAAGTCCATCGATTTCGCTTATTATGGTGTGTGGGGACATTGCCAACGCTTCTGCGCTGCTGATACCGTTTTCTTGCAAGAGCTTGATCTGCCTGGCATTAATATTTTTTACTAAATCCAATTCTGCCATGATATTTCATTTTTATGCTATTTTTATTATAAATTTCAATTTAGGGTGAAATTAATTCAAAAGCTTTTAAATAAAAAATTCTATAAAATATTGATTTCATATCAAAAAAGTTATATCATTCACTAATAACCAGTATAAAGAGCAAGTTTTTTGTTGAATTCAAATGGCCTGAGCCCGTGAATTAACGCTTGATGCATTAGCCTTTGATTCATCTCTTCAACTTCTTCCTTGTTAATAGGCATATCCATGCTTGAAAGCACTTTATTTAACGAGAAAGTTCTATTTTTTAATTTACCAAAATAACCTCCATATAAAAAAAAGAGACCGATCATCATCTCGATGTCATTGCGCGTAAATCGAGTCAAACATTTTTTACACACGACTGCAAAATTTACTGGTGACTGATATACTCCGACTAGATCAATAATCTCTGAATGACACACTGAACATATCACGACCGAATTGGTATCATTGGTATCAGAATCATGATGGCTTGACATGTAACATAAATATCATCCAGCATATTTAAAGAAAAAGATAGATCCTTGAAATTTTTTTTTCCTTTAAGTGCAGTTAAAAAGGACTTAATAAGGGTTAATTAGAAAAATTATGTCTCCGAAGAGAAGAATTAAGTAGTTAGGACTAATCCTATATCATCCAATATATAAGATTTTATAAGTTGCTCCTCACCAAATTCGACTTGCATCTGAGATCTCAAGTTACTATAACCTGGTCGAGTTAAAGTGATTGATATATCTTGAATTCTGTCGAATAATTTATGATAAAATGATCTAGTTTTTCCGGTTTCAGGATCTTGTGATACTTCATGAATCAAAATGAGATGAATCTGAGTTCTCTTACAAAACATGATGAGAGGAAATAAGATCTCATCAAAAAATCTGTTTATAATCTTAGACCGACCTGCAAAATCATTTACTTCAGCTATTCGGTATCTTAAATGATGAGAGATGTTATCAATAACTATAAATTTAATCTCAGGGGGTAAATATTGTAAAGGAATATCACGTAACGATTTGGATTGTTCATCAAAATCATGAAAGACATTCCTTGATGGCACGATAAACGTGTTTTTCAACAAGAAATTCAGGGTTGAGGGTTCAGATCGTAACATTGATTCCAGTCGTTTTTTTGGAAAGCCTTCACTTGCTTGTATCCACAAACATTGTTCTTCAAATGGAACCTTAGCAGTCAATGATTCCGCAACAATTTGAAGCGCAAGAGTCGTTTTTCCCGTTCCTGAGGAACCAGAAATGGAGATAATTTGACCTCTCTCATTCAAATTATTTTCGAGTAAGGATAATACATTCATCATTATTCATTTCACTCCAATAGGGACAGGATTTCTCGCTTCTTTTGTTCCAATTCCAATATTTCTTGATCCTTTTCTTGAGATTCTGAAGATGATAGTTTCTCACGATTTTTATCCAAAATCTGCTGGACTAAAAACATTGTCATGATTTCATTAATTGGAGAATTTCCTTGCATCGATCTCACTCCCTTCCCAAAAAATACCCCTTTTCTCCTTGAACTGCCTTTCTTTCTAGATTTGATATACGCATAGCCAGCGAGAATCACTCCAGCAATAATGAGTGTTCCCATTGGATTGGTTTGATAAACCATAAAAAAAGCCAATCCAATAACTATTAAACACATCCCTTTCATATTTACCAACTCCCCTCCTCATGTTTTGGTGGTTTTTTAGGTTTATGCCTCTTTCGCAGTACTTGCTGTGAAGAATAACTGTCGGTAGGAAATGCACGTCTAAAAGATGCTCTTATCATCCTAACTATAAGGATAATTAATAAGTAAATGATAATTGTAAGCGTAAAGTATGATATGTAATACAGCACTTCTAAAGGCAATATAATGCCCGATAAATCCACGATATAAATACTGATCATTAAGGATGCACCCGCATATAAAAATTGAAGGAACGATTGAAGAGGATCTCCAGCTGCAGCGTCAAGAATATTCGAGATATCTACTCCAGAAGGAGCTGCTGTACAGATTATGGAAATCGCAAGAATAATTATGAACAATTGAATTTCAAAAGTTGTTTCAAACGTGAAAATCAGATCTAAGCATCCCATGAATAAGAAAGTGGATACAAATAATGGTGCAATACCCACCATTAAAGCTTGCATCATTGACATCCGAGGGAATTCTGGTAAACCCACGGAACCTGCAGGATTTACCATTCCGATTCTTTTATCCCAGAATTGAAATTTCATTCCGTTGGTTGGGACGCGTAATATGAAACAAAACATCAGATGGCTGAATTCATGAACAAACACTCCGAAAAAAAAGAGGATGTTAAAAATACCACGAATTAATCCCCTTGAACGACTCAGAACCGATTTTGTGGCTTGCGATACTACCCATATGCCGAGAAACCAGAGCCAAATACTTATCGATAAGTACATTTTTTTTTTGACTTTTTCTTATTTATATTCTGCAAGAAGAAGCCACTCGTTATTTTTAAATAAAAAAAATTAGAATATTAAAAAAAAAATTACCAGACGATATTACTGTCTTTTGAGAGACTCAATTCTCCAGGAGGTAAGAATCGAGAATAATCAAAAAACGCAGCATAATCAAAAGGTTCTTCACTTCTCATTTCTTCAATTAATATTGCAAATTCAACTTCCATTTCATGTATACCTCAAATTAATTCCTATTGAGGATTATCATGCATTTCTATTTAAACAAAAAATTGGAACCCTTTAATTAAAAAATAACTAATTACCATATAAGAGTGAATATTGTTTGAACCAGTATCCAAACGGTAAATAATATGGAATAATTTCCGATTTTCTCTTTCTTTTCTAAGGTAATACCCAATTCTTTATTAATTATGATGAAACTAGTTCCAAATATTGTACTAAAAATCACACTTGAAGTAAAAATTTCAAGAATAGATCCAAAATTAATAATATTTAGCATATAGAGTTCTAATGCTAAAATAACTAAAAGTGGTAAGAATACTATTTGAATCCAAAATAATGTTGATTTTAATTTTTCTACCATTAACTGAAGTTTATTGATACTATGAATATCCTCTTTTTCCTTGACTCTAAGTATAAGTTGCACACAAATTTCTCCGATTTCGTTTAATATGTATTTTCCACAATCATCTTTGTTAATCAATAAATCGTCCATTTCTCTTAAATGATAGTTTAAAATGCTGCTTTCAGGAATCTCAAGGCTTTTCAAAATCATTGTATAAGATTGTGGACTATTAGATAAAAGTTTAAGAATCCCTCTCCGCAATGGATGTTTTACCACGTTAAAAATTTGTGAAAGCTCTTTTTCTGAAAGTTTCCTATTTTTTATTATTAATATAATCACCGTGTAATCAAAAGAAGCTAAATAGTTATAAACTTTTTAGGAAATTTTATTTTACAAAAAACACGCCATTAATTTGGGTCTTATAACTACTGAATTTTACATCCACCTAATAATGTGAAAAATATTTTAGGATCCTTTTTTTAGGGCATTAAGATACTGCTCTATGATTTTTTTGACTTTTGCAATTCTACATCGACTTGATGGAAAATTCATATCTCCAATCTATATTACATTATAAAATAATAATAACCTTAAAAAGGAGTAACTCAAATTTTTAAAGTTTAGTTGAGTTTAAATAAGTTCTTAAAAATAAAGAGTAGCACGCATGAAAAGGGATTTGAGGAAGCAAAATTAAAAAATGAGAGCATGTGTGATAATCAACCAAAGTAAACTGTTTCCTCATTTAGATAGATAATGAGAAAGCTATTCTTTTTCATTATTGGAGTCAATTTAAGAAATAACATCGATGTGCGTCTACTTCTTCACGAGTTATTTTTGGGGGTGATCCACGAAATGAAATCAGTGAAATATATTTTCAAGTTCGATTTTTCTATCTCTCCTCTCTTCTTCTTAATTATAAAGATTATTAAACAATTTTAATATTTTTGTTTTCTATCTCTCCAATTTTTTATGAAAATTTATTATGATCCCTTTAGAATTAGTGATCCGAGTGACAAAAAGTGAGAAAGATAAGGTTCAAAAATCAAACTCATGCAATATAAAATTGTGGTCGACTAGATCGACTAAAAAATATTAAAATAAGTGGTTATTAAATGGTAATAAAAAAATGGCAGCAAGAAGAGTATTCAGTAGACAATGATATTTCCGCTTGTGATGCGTGCAATTCCACGGACATCAAACAAACCCGGGAAGGGTACGTATGTGCGAATTGTGGAATAATTCTCTCAAGTTTAGTCTTTGAATACCATCATCCTTATGATGAAGCCGTAATTCAAAACGCTCCTCGTGGAAAAACTCAAATAGGATTTTATAAAGAACGAGTTACCAAAGCTCAATCAGTTCAATTGCAAAAATGGCAAAAACTTGATTCAGAGCGAGATCGTGAGGAAGACGTGAAGATTAAAGCTCAAAAAGAGATTAGGAGGATCTTATCAGGTTTAGCCCTTCCATTATCTGAATTACAACCGATTTTCAAACAATTTAGTGCCATTAGAAAAGTGTTACAACCTGGAACGAAATTCAGGAGTCCGGAGAAGTTGGTACCAATTACCATTTACCTTCATTTTAAGCTAAATTGCAAGGGGATTAATGAACAAGAACTCCTTGAGATTTCCCGAATAACCAAGAAAGAATTTAACGCCTTCAAGCTCCAAGTGAAGAACTTTATCCCGTATTACCAAAAGCGAGATCGGAAGAATTACATTCTACAAAAAATATTACAGATAACAGAACAATTTGGAATGAACATGGAGTTTTACGATACCGCTAAAAGAATAATGTACACTTTCTGGGAAACTATTAAATGCACGAAAGATGATGTTATTGCTGGGGTCGTTTGTAGCATTGTTGCGTTATGTGACAAGCAGAAACGATTAAAAGTAAATACTATTTGCTCTCATCTTGGGATACAAATGAGTACCATTCAACATCAAGTGGAACAGAATGTGTTCAATCACTTGCGAGTGGAAGGGTTTAAAAGCTTGGTGAAATCATCTGAACTGCTCCGGAAAATCATGATCAAGTTCGGGTTAATTGAGCAAGAGGAGGAGATGCCCTTGGTTCAATCGCTAATGGAGGTTAAATTGGGGGCCGCTCAGAAAATCTTTAATCCTCATGAAAGCTTTGAATATTACTTGCATGCTGTTAGAACCAATTTAGGATCATTTATTTTATTAAATAAATCACCAATAGATTATGAACACGAGTTTTCCAGTTCAAAAATGATCATTCCGTTAGGAACACCGGGTAGCGAGAAGATTACCATCAAGGTGCGTAATTACTATTATCCAAAAGGTCCCCCCCTGCAGGTGGTAGGACCATGATGATTGGTCTCCAATTGGAGACTGACATTTTTTACTCTTTCTATTTTTACCTTATTTTTCATGTGTCAATCGGGTTTTCCATTTTTTCGCTTTTTCTTATCAAAATTAGGATTAAACATAATCTGATTAGATAACATTAATTTAAGTAATGTTGAGAGTTTTTTTCTTTTTTTATTTAAATACTTATAGATTCAGTTAGGGTTAAATGCAATATTTTTAGGTTACAAAAATGAAATTATACATGAAGGTAAGCATGGGTCTATTGTTGATATGTACCATTTGTACACTCTTATTTTCAATCTTTTACAATGTAGCGGGGCAACAATCAGTTGGGCGGGGTAAATATTCCTCATTTGACCAGCAAGAGTTCTCTCCTCTCACTTCTGATGCTACTATGGAATTTCTGGAGGATATTTTGACCGAAAAGACGGCTGAATATAATGCTAATGGTTACTTCTCAAGTTATTACCAACCTACCCTTCAAGCTACATATCAAGCACTTTCTACATTACGGGCTCTTGGAAAACTTTCGCAAGTGGATGAAGTTGCAGTTGGACAATATATAATGAGTCATTGCATGCCGTTGAA